>JAEEGK010007291.1_pt1 | contig 26368 bp, 22 predicted proteins | sample 8958771 | NCBI WGS metagenome assembly JAEEGK01 (sample SAMN16246547, study PRJNA631951) | gut metagenome | biome: gut microbiome; feature: rumen; material: SC-attached | host: Bos | place: Iran: Karaj | collected 2018-10 | reverse complement strand
GCCAGGATCAAACTCTCAATAAAATGTTATCTCATGCTCCCTTTCGGAAGCCTGAAACCTTGAGAGAGTGAATCTCAGCTTCACTCAAATTCATTACGTTGCGATGTCTCCATCGCGCCCGTTCTCGGTGCGTTCGCTTAGCTTTGCATTGTTTAATTTACAAGGTACATCGTCGGCGCAGCTTCGCTGTGCCTCCTCTTCCTCGCGGGCTGGCGCCCGTTCGGATTTGGGGCCCGCCTCATCGGCGAGCTTGCCTAATATACCAGACCTGCCTGAGTTTGTCAACACTCAATTTCGCAAAATCGCAAATATTTTTCCCGCACCGGAAAGAGGCAGATCAGAGGCAGAAGGACGAAGGTCAGGCCCAGGTTGACCGCCGGGACCAGCCGCTCGGAAACCCGGGCAAAACGGAAGGCGTCCCCGGCGCAGAGTACGGCGGCCAGAAGCATTCCTAGGCCGCTCAAAAGCACCCAAGGGCCCCGCCGGGGACTGCCCGTCAGCCGCCCCAGGGCCGTGCCGGCGGAGAGCAGGAGCATCCCCAGAAAAACCTCGTCCGTCATCATCCAGAGCACCACGATCACCGCATCGAAGCGCTCCAGCAGATGGAACAGGCGCAGGTTCTTGATCATCACGTAAAAGGAAAACTGCTGCCTCAGCGCCAGCTCCGGCCCCAGGCCGCCGACGACGGCGAACAGGAACAGCAGCGTCATCAGCGCGAGGAGGGCGATCCCCCGGAAGGCCTGCGGCAGCGCCTGCCCGTCCTCCGTCACGCCCCCGCGCAAAAAGCCGAACCAGACCCAGGGGCTCAGCACATTGGCCGCCGCGAGCCCCGCGCAGAGGAGCTCCGGCCAGCGGCTCAGGTCCGGCGGCCAGAGGTGGTCCCAATGGACGGCCGGCAGCGCAGCAGCGAAAACCACGACAAGGATGCCGGCGAAAAACAGCGCCGTGACGGCCGCACAGCGACCCGCCCAACGGAGCCTGCCCAGGGCGAAGACCAGCCCCAGGAGCAGCCCGCCGCCGAGGAAAACGCCCAGGGGCGAGGTGGGATAAACAGTGGACAAGATGCGCTCTCCGCCGCTGCGGAGAACGACGCCGCCGTAAAACAGCAGCCACAGCACCAGCAGGCCGGCGACGGCCCGTCCTGCCCAGGGGCCCAGCCGCAGCACCAGCGCGTCCGCCAGCCCCACCCGCCTTCCCTTCGCCGTCAGCAGCCGCTCCGTGACCCACACAAGGCACAGCAGCACTGCCAGCGCCGGCAGGGGCGCCAGCCAGCCTGAAAACCCCGCCGTTTCCAGAACCGCCCTGGGCAGCAGCCGCGTGACGGGGGAAAAGAGAGCCACGGCGACGGCGCAGGCATACTGCCGGAAGCTCATGCCATCCTCCTTCATCCCGCCCTCCGTTCTCCGCTCCCGAGGGGCTCGATCTCTCCCTCATAGGTGCGCGTCAGCTTCACCGCGATCTCCACCGTGACGGGCAGGGTGGGAAAGCGCTCCCGCCAGGGGGTCTTCATCCGGTCGAAGCGCCGGGGCGCAGCCCGACGGACCGCCTTTTCCAAACCGCAGAAATCGGCCCCCAGCTCCTGAGAGAGGCGCAGCACCTCCGACACCCGCCAGGCTTCCACCCGGGCGATCCCCGCCTCCAGACGCCGGACCGTTTCCTCCTCCCGCAGGTCCAGGGGCCGCTGCAGCTCGCTGAGGGTGCAGCGCAGCTCCAGCCGGACGGTCAGGCCCGTCAGTTCTCCCGCCGCATACTGCGGCAGAAAGGCCGCCCGGCTGCCGGTGAGGGCGGCGGCGAACCACCCGCCCTGCCCGTCGGGGGCCTCGATCAGGTCGCCGCCCGGCAGCTGCATCAGGAGGTTAACGCCCCGCGCCAGATCCGTGTCCAGCCAGAGGGCCAGAGCGCCGTCCGCAATGACGGCGTAGCCCGCGCTGAGGAGAAGGCGCCGGTCCTCCCCGCGGAGGATGTTTTCCGGCTCCGCCAGGCGAAGGGCGGAGACCAGGGCGCAGTTCCGCTCCGCCAGGGCCTCCGCCGTTTCGGCGCAGGTAAACACGTGGCTCTCGCTGAGCAGGGTCACATCCTTTTCCAGGGAATCCAGCGCATCCCCCACGCTCTCCTCCCCGCCGCCGGGCAGCGCTACGGCGTCCTCCGCCGAGGAATCTCTGACCACATACAGCTTCGTATCCATGCGCAGCTCCCCGTCCCGCTCCACGAATTCCAGACACTCCCCGAAAAAGCCGGCGGCGGCCTCCGGCCCCAGGAGCAGATGGCGGGTGTGGCCACAGAAGATATACTTTTTCTCCGTATAATCCTGCAGCTCCCGCAGGGCGCGGCTCAGGGTGACAGCCTTTGTTTTCAGCAGCACCTGTCCCTCCTCCGCGGCGGTGGAAACGGTGATGGTGCAGAGGCCGCCGCCATGGTCCACCCCCATGGTCTCCACCAGGGCCAGCTGGTCGATCTCCCGGACGTTGCCGAAGGGCCGCTTCTCCCCGCAGCCCCCCAGGAGCGCCAGCGCCGCCAGCAGGCAGGCAAGCTTCCCCTTCATTTCTGATTCCTCACGTCCTCCGGACGGAGGGCGGCGGGCCGCTCCTTCATGCGCTTCAGGGGCAGGCGCAGCAGCGCCCGGGCAAGCTGCGCGGGATCGCCGTCGCAGAAGGGGGAGAGATAGGCGGTGCCGAAAGATTCCAGCGTACAGAGATAGTAGATCAGCAGCGCCATGCCGAACACCAGCCCGTAGAGCCCCAGCACAAGGCCCAGCAGCACCAGGGCGAAGCGGCACAGCCGCAGGGCGGCGGCCAGGTCCTGATTGGGGGTGGTGAAGCCGGTGATGCCCGCGACGGCCACCACGATGACCACGATGGGAGAGATCACCCGCGCCTCCACCGCCGACTGGCCCACGATGAGGGCCCCGATGATGCTGACGGTCTCTCCCACGGACTGGGGCAGCCGCAGGCCCGCCTCCTGCAGCAGTTCGAAGGCGGCCAGCATGCCCAGGGTCTCCGCAGCGGTGGAAAAGGGCACGTCCTGCTTGGAGCGGATGACGGACAGTAGCAGCTTATCCGGCAGCATCTCCGGATGGTAGACGGTGACGGTGACATAGAGAGCGGGGAGCAGAAGGGAGAGGAAAAGGGCGGCATAGCGCAGCAGAGTCAGGGCCGAGGCGATCAGGGGATGGCCGGTCCGATCCTCCGTCACCTTCAATTGTTCGGCCAGGGTCCCCTGCATCAGGAAGCCCAGGGGCAGCCCGTCCGCCAGCAGCCCCGCCCGTCCCTCCAGCAGCTCCAGGGCAAAGCGGTCCGGTTTTTCCGTCACGGTGAGCCGGGGGAAGGGGGACAGACGAGGCAGCAGATATTCCTCCAGGCTGCCGGCGGTCAGGGCCCCGTCCACGTCGATCTCCGAGAGGCGCTGCACCAGCTCCTCCACCACAGCGCTGTTGGTGAGGCCCCGGATATACGCCACCCCCACTCTGGTCCGCGTCCGGCGGCCCACGGTCAGCTCCGTCAGCTTCAGATCAGCGGTGCGGATGCGCTGGCGCAGGAGGGCGGTGTTCAGGCGGTAGACCTCGGTGAACGCGTCCTTGGCCCCCTTCACCGATTTCTCCGTCTCGCTCTTTTCCACGCCCCGGCTCCGGGGCTGCTTCGTCTCAAAGGTCACGGCCACGCCGTCGAAGACCACGGCGCAGCAGCCGAAAAGCAGGTCCTCCGTCACCTCCGCCAAAGTCTCCCGCCGCTGGGAGGCGTAGCACCAGGCAAGGCCCTCGCAGAGCTTGTCCGCCGCCTCCGCCGCGCCGGTGACGCCGCCGAAGCGTTCTTCTTCCGTTAGCGGGCGCAGCACCTCGCCACTGACGGCTTCCGCGCTGACCATCCCCTCCAGGCAGCAGAGGGCGGCGCTGAGACTGCCGGCTGCGCCGCCCAGGCGGATGCGCCGCAGTCGAAAGTCCGCGCAGTCCGCAAAGACGCGGTTCAGGTTTTCCGGATTCAGCGCTTCCGGACCGGGCGGCGTTTCCGCCGGGGCGGGGCGGTTTTTGACCGCCAAAGGTTTTCTCAGCCACTGTTTCATGCCCTTAGTATGCGCATCCAGCCCCGGATTCTTGCGCGCAGGGCGCAATTTGCGATTGAAAAACGCAGGGGAACCATATATACTATAGAAATCTATTGAAAACCACAGGGAGAACCAGCCATGAAGCTTTACAATTCCCTCACCCGCAGCGTCGACGAATTCCGGAGCGTGGAAGAAGGCAGGGTGCGCATGTACACCTGCGGCCCCACAGTCTATCACTTTGCCCACATCGGCAACCTGCGCACCTATATCATGGAGGACGTGCTGGAAAAATATCTCCGCTGGAGCGGCTATCAGGTGGACCGGGTGATGAACATCACCGACGTGGGACACCTCAGCTCCGACGCGGACACCGGCGAGGACAAGATGCTCAAGGGCGCGCGGCGGGAGCACAAGACCGTCATGGAGGTGGCGCAGTTTTATACCGACGCCTTCTTCGCCGACTGCGAGAAGCTCCATATCCGCAAGCCGGACACGGTGCAGCCCGCCACCGGCTGCATCGAGGATTTCATCCGGGTCATTTCCTCCCTCATCGACAAGGGCTATGCCTACCTGGCGGGGGGCAACGTCTATTTCGACACCTCGAAGCTGGAGGAATACTACGTCTTCAACAAGCACGAGGAGGAGGACCTGCTGGTGGGCGTCCGGGAGGGCGTGGAGGAGGACGTGAACAAGCGCAACAAAAACGATTTCGTCCTCTGGTTCACCAAATCCAAATTCGAGGACCAGGCCCTGAAATGGGACAGTCCCTGGGGCGTGGGCTACCCCGGCTGGCACATCGAATGCAGCTGCATCAGCATGAAGTATCTTGGGGAATACCTGGATATCCACTGCGGCGGCATCGACAACGCTTTCCCCCACCACACCAACGAGATCGCCCAGAGCGAGGCCTACCTGGGCCACAAGTGGTGCTCCTGGTGGTTCCATGTGCTGCATCTGAACACCACCAGCGGCAAAATGAGCAAATCCAGCGGGGAATTCCTGACGGTCTCCCTGTTGGAGGAAAAGGGCTATGATCCCCTGGCTTACCGCTTCTTCTGCCTGCAGAGCCACTACCGCAAGTCCCTGGAATTCAGCTGGGAGGCCCTGGACAATGCGGCCGCCGCCTACGGCAAGCTGGCGGCGCGCATCGCTGCCCTGAAGGACGAGGGCGGCAGCGACGAGGAGGCGAAGAAGGCCCTGCGGGACAGCTTCGACCAGGCCATGGGGAACGACCTCAACACTGCCATGGGTGTCACCGCCCTCTACGACGTGCTGAAGGCCCCCATTTCCGACCGGGACAAGCTGGCCCTCATCGCGGACTTCGACCGGGTCCTTTCCCTGGGGCTGCTGGAGGCCGCCGAAAAGCTCCGCGCCAAAGCGCCGGAGCAGGAATCCGATCCGGAGATCGACGCCCTGGTGGCCGCCCGGACGGAGGCGAGGAAAGCGAAGAACTGGGCGGAGGCGGACCGCATCCGGGACGAATTGAAGGCCCGGGGCATCGTCATCGAGGACACCAAGGAAGGGGTCAAGTGGAAGCGGGTCTGACGCTCTCTCCATAAAGCAAACACGGGACGCAGCTCACATCGAGCCGCGTCCCCTTTTTTATCTTATTCAGAATCCCCGGTCCTTCAAATCCCGCACCACATCCAGATAAAACTCACAGATATCCCCCACGCCCTCCCCCTTCCGGCGGGACAGGGGGCTGCGGCGGAGGTCGATGGCGTCCAGGTGGGACAGGCCGCGGAAGCCCCGGCCCCGGAGCACATGGGCGTCAGCACCCCAAAGGGCGGATTCCGCGCTGACCAGGCCGTCGTTGGGTCCCTCCAGGCGGTTGAGGATGAAGTTGGCGGTGGAGAGATTGATATCCGACAGGGGGTGCTTCATGACGCAGGCGAAGCTCTGATACCAGACGCCGGACACGTCGGGATTGGCTTCGTTGAACCCTTCCATGGCCGTGGTGGTCAGGTCCTCGCAGAGGCGGAGGAAATCCGGCTTCTTATCCCCCACCAGCCGGATCCAGTTGTCCACGGCGAAGGCCGCGGCGCCGAAGACCGGCTTTGCCGCCCGGAACAGCCGGTCCAGGGTCCGGGAGCCCCGGTGGGGCGTGCAGACGGTGGTGATGCTGGCGATCCAGGGTCCGCAGCCCAGGGCGGAGGCGGCCATGCGGGCCTCCAGCCCGCCCTTGGAGTGGGCGATGATATTCACCTTGTCCCTGCCGGTCTCCGTCAGGATCTCCGCGATGCGCCCTTTGATCGCAGCCGCGTTGGTTTCCGTGCTGCCCCAGCAGTCCTGATTGCCGTAGAAGATGACCGCGCCCCGCTTTTCCAGCGCGCCGGGGATGCGGCCCCAATAGACGGGCCATTTCAGGTCCCGGAAGCCCGCCCCGTGGATCAGCAGCAGAGGATATCTGGTTTTGCAGCTCCCGTCCATGCGCTCCCTCCCCGTCGCGTTTTTCTCAGGATAGCATGCGCTTCGGCCCCTGTCAAACAAGTTTGGAGCCTCACCCCGGCATGCAGAGGACCGCGTTCACCGCGGCGGCGTATTCCCGCCATTCCTCCCTCTGCTGCGCGAGCCGCCCCCGGCCCTTGCGGGTGATGCGGTAATAGCGCCGGGTGCGCCCCTCCTTTTTCTCCTCGTAGGCCGTCACGGCCCCCTCCTTTTCCAGCCGGTGGAGCAGGGGGTAAAGGGTACCCTCCTTCATCTGAAAGACCGCGTTGGAGCGGCTGGCCAGCTCCGTCACGATCTCATATCCGTACATCTCCCGCTCGCTGAGCAGGTGGAGGACCAACAGGTCCAGGCCCCCCGGCGTCGCTTCACGCGCCATGTTCTTCGCTCCCTTCCTTTGATTCGTCTTCCTGACGGAAGAACGCTATGGGCTGCCGGGAGAGCTCTTTTCCCTCGGCGTCGTACAGGGTCACTTCCCCCTCCAGGGCCACGTCCCCGCGGATGGGATATCCCCCCGCGCCGATGGCGACCAAAGCCTCCCAGCGAAGATCGTTGATCTCCTCCGTGGAATCCCAGCGCATGGACAGCGTGAGGTCAAAGAGGCCCGGCGTCAGGCGCTCCGCCTCGGCGGTCCAGGTCTGGCGGAAGGGCGCTTTTCCCTCCCGCTCCGAAAGGCTGACGCATCGGAGACCGGCGCGCTGAACCGCGGGGTCTGTATTGCTCAGGAGGATATGCAGCTCCGTGACGCTTTGAAAATGTCCGTTTACGACGTCATAGAACGAGCACAGAAATGCGGACCCATCCCAGGGGACGTCGCCATCCCCCACCGGATCGCAGTCCGTGTAGCGGTTGACGGCCCCACGCTTGGCGGGCTGAGAGTAGCCCCTGCTGTTATAGCTCACGTCGTTCACGCAGTAGGAGCGGAAGACCCGCAGGCTTCCGTCCTCCAGGCGCACCGCCATGTAGACTTGTCCGACCCGATCCCAGCGGGCCTCCAGCTCTCCCTTTTGCAGGAGCCGCCGCCGTTCCGATTTCCGCAGGGCCGACTCGGCACGCAGGTCCAGGGGCGCGCCGGAGACGAGGCGCACCGCGGCCAGCGCCGCCAGGATGGCCAGCAGACAGAGGGAAGCGTGGACAGGCCGGGGCAGGCGTCTTCTTCTCATGTTCCCTCTCCTTTCAGCCGCACGGGCAGCCGGAAGCTCCGGTCGCCGGAATCATAGGTCAGCACCGCCCATTCCGCCGCCGGATCGAAATCCCGCGTCAGGATCATCATCTCGCTGAAAAAGCCCCAGTCGTGGACAGCGTAGACATAGGCGCCGCAGCGGTTCCCAAGGCTGTCCTGCACCGTGAAGCCCCTGGAATCCAGCTCCGGATTTCCCAGCAGCGGGTCCCAGGTGCTCGCCCGCAGCTCCAGCACCAGATGTGAGCCCGGGGGGATGAACTGATGGATCTCCTCCTCGTCGCCAAAGACTAGCAAGGGCGAATCCTCGTCCATGTGACGGGCCTGGGGCCAGGGTTCTTCCCGTGGGCCTGCTACCCCTGCCCGGCGCAGGCGGAAGCGATAGTCCCCGCACTTTTCGGCGGAAGACTGCCCGATCCAGCCCTCCATATGAGCTTCGTAGAGCTGCCGCTCACTTCGGTAGTAGCGCAGACTGTTGCCCCCGTGATAGAGGAACATCTGAAAAGCGCAGAGCAGCAAAACCAGCGCCATGACGATGCGCAGGACCCGGAGGAAATAGCCCCAGAAGGGCTTGTGCACCTCCGCCAGGGCCTTCCCCACCTCCTCCGGGTCCCCCATGGCCTCGCAGACCAGCCTGTCCGCTTCCTCCTCGGAAGCGCCCCGGGCCAGGAAATCCAGATTGCGGGAGATCATATGCTCATACAGCTCCTCCTGCACCCGCCTCCGGTCCGGCGGGAATTCCACATACTTCACCGCGTCCCGCAGCCAGTATTCCCCTTCCTTCCAGCGCACGGCGCTCACCTCCCCTGTATCGGGCGGACCGTTCACCCTTGTATATCTAGGTATATGATACATCGTAATACAAGGTTTGTCAAGAAGAAAAAACCGCCGCGGCCGGCGGCTCCGCAGCGACATTGCGGAGGGACCGGCGCGGCGGGACAAGCGCCCGCTTCCGGGCGGAAGGGGACCCCTCAGGGGGCATGCTTTGCCCCGGCCGGGGCGAAGGCTCAGTGGTCGATGAAATGGAGCATCGTCCCCGTGACGCCGAAGACCCAGTGGACGATCCACACGCCGTAGATCGACTTCTGCTTTTCATAGAGGATGCCCTCCAGTCCGGCCAGCACCGCCGCGCCCAGCATGAACACAAGGCCCAGATGGATATGCAGCGTGGCAAAGGACATGGAGGAGATCACGATGGCCGCAGCGCCCACATGCCGCCCCACCATGATGCGCCGCAGGTTGCCCTGGATGACGCTCCGGGCCAGGAATTCCTGGACGCCCGCCGTGAAGATATAGATGATCTGCCGGACGCCGAAGGCGCGGAGATGGAAGAAGGGATATTCCGGGCCGAGGGCGTCGGGGGCAAAGATGCGGACGACGGCCTTGGCGGCGCACATGACGGCGACGGCGCAGACGGCGATGAGCAGCCCGGTGCGCACGGTCTTCCACGGGTTTTCCGACTGGATGCCCAGGTCCTTCCAGCTCAGGCTCGTCTTTCCCAGGATGTAGAAAAACATCAGAAAGCCCAGCAGCTCCACCCCGTGGGTCATCACATCCGTGGAGACCGGCTGCCCCAGATACTGCCAGAGGGCATAGACGATCATCCAGCCGCAGTAGGCAAAAAGGAAGGCCGAGAAGGTCTTGGAGGAATCCCGGATCAGCTCGGAATAGATCATATTCGACAGGGAGACGGCGGTCATGGAGCCCAGGGACTGGAGGCTGAATTCATCATCCTCCGTGAAAGGGACGACCTCGCCCTTCCCGTCCAGCTTGTTGATGAGCTGGAGGACGCCGATGAGCTTCTGTTCCGAGTCCTCCAGAGGGACCACCAGCATGGAGCGGGTGCGGTAGCCGGTCATTTCGTCATAGCGCCTGGGGCCGGAAAAGTCGAAGCGCTCACTGTGGTACACATCCGGGATGTTGACGAGCTCGCGCCGGATGGCCGCGAAGGCGCAGACGTTTTCCTCCCGCAGCTCGACGGGGGGCAGGTCCAGCGCTTTTCCCCGCCGGTCCACCTTCTGGGAAAGGGTCTTCATGATGTGAAAGCGCAGGCGTCCCTTTTCATAAACATACAGCGTGCCGGCGTCGCAGGAGGAAATCTTCATTGCTTCCGCCAGAAGCTTCTCCAGCAGGAGGTTTTTATCCTTTTCCGCCGTCAGCTCGCTGCTGATGGCAACGATCTCGTGCAGCGCGGCGCGGTCCAGCATACGGTTACGTCACCCACTTTCCGGGAATTTCGATCACCGATCCTCCACAGTATAACAGGATACGCCGGTGAAGGAAACAGCATTGTTGAAAGTCCGGGGAGATTTCTGTATAATAACGGGGAAAACGCTCAGAGCGGTGTGCAAGGGAAAAGGGAAAGGAGCTAGCCATGGAAAAAAAGAACAAGGCCGGCGCCGCCGGCATCCTGCAGAGGATCGTCGGCGCGGCGATCGCGCTGATCGCCGTCGCCGTCGCGGTCAGCTGGCAGCAGATGCCCTATCTCCACCACGACTGGTACGGGAACGACGGGAACATCATCCTCCATCTGATCCTGTTCGCCCTCTGCCCGGTCCTCTGCGTCCTGACCTTCCTTTTCGCGGAAAAGAAGCGGAAGCTCTGCATCGCCGGCGGGGCCGTCGTGCTGGGGCTGGCGGCCGCGGCCACCCTGGTGAACGGCGGCTTCGTGCCCTACCTGGGGACGCTGCTCATCGGCCTTGCCGCCATCCTCTATCTGATCGCCGCGCTCCTGGCCTCCCGGCCGGAGAAGCCGGAGACCCGCAGCCTCCAGGAGCTGCGGAAGATGTTCCGGACCTCCCGCACCGTCGCCGTCGTTTCCGGGATCGTCGCGGCGTTCTCCGCCGTCTTCCCGAAAAAGACCTCGGTTTTCAGCCAGCACATGAGCGACGCCGGGCCGGGCGTCATCGAATACTATGATCAGTACACGGTTTTCGGGATCGTCCTGCTGATCCTGCTCCCCATCAGCCTGATCCTGCTGGTCGTCTTCGCTTCCCGCGCCGGTCTGCTGCGCGGCAGGCTGAAAAAAGCGGAAGAAAGAGAACGCTGAATCAACGCCGCCCCGGCCGAGGCCGGGGCGATGGCGCGCTGCATCTTGCAGCGCGCTCAGTGATAAACCCGCTGCGCGGATGTGATATCCCGCTGCGCGGGGTGAAATACGGCCTGAGGCCGTGTGATATCGTGCCCTTTGGGCACGGTTAAGGTATCCCCTCCGGGGATGATTGGAATATGAGGCTGTTATAGTTTTCTTCGCCGGCAGCGCCTGTATTTCCGGTTTTAACGAAACCTTGTTCTTTGGCTTTATCTACGTTCTGATCGCCCCGGCGGCCGCCGGGGCGATCTTCGTTTCATTTTTCCAGCTTGTTCAAAAAGGCCCTCGTCCGCTCCTGGGTGGGATTGTCGATGATCTCCGGTCCCCCCTGCTCCACGATGACGCCCCCGTCCATGAAGATGACGTGGTCCGCAACCAGGCGGGCGAAGTTCATCTCGTGGGTGACGATCACCATGGTCATCTTCTCCTCCGCCAGGGCCCGGATGACCTTCAGCACCTCGGCGGTGAGCTCCGGGTCCAGGGCGCTGGTGGGCTCGTCGAAAAAGAGCATCTTGGGATTCATGGCCAGGGCCCGGGCGATGGCGACCCGCTGCTGCTGCCCGCCGGAGAGCTGCCCGGGATAAGCGCCGGCCTTTTCCTCCAGTCCCATGCGCCTCAGCAGGACCCTTGCCTCCTCCTCCGCCTCCGCGCGGCTGCGGCCCGCCACATGGATGGGCGCGTCGGTGACGTTGCGCAGGACGGAAAAATGGGGGAACAGGTTGAAATTCTGAAAGACCAGGCCGAAGCAGGCGCGCACCTGCTTCAAAACGGCGGGAGAGGCATATTTCGCCCTTCCGTCTTCTTCCCGGGCGGCTTCCATATCCAGATAGCGGATCGAGCCCCCGTCGATGGTCTCCAGGAGGGTGGCGCAGCGCAGGAGGGTGCTCTTGCCGGAGCCGGAGGGGCCGATGACGGCGGTGACCTGCCCTTCCGATACGGAGAGGGAGATATCCTTCAGCACCTCCGTCTCCCCGAAGGATTTGCGGATATTCTGCATACTCAGGATGTTCACGCCTTCGCCCCCTTACTGATAATAGCTCAGGCGCTTTTCGCAGCGCTCCATGACGAAAGCCACCAGGAAATTGAAGACATAGTAGAAGACGCCCGCCACCACGAAGGGCATGAGGGTGGTGTGGGAGGAGGCGATCTTTTTGGCGAGGGTGAACATCTCCGAATAGGAGATGGCGAAGGCCAGAGAGGTATCCTTTACCAGGGTGATCATCTCATTGGTGGTGGCGGGAAGGATGCGCTTGACCATCTGGGGCAGGATGATGGTGAGGAAGGTCCGCGGCCGGGAATAGCCCAGCACCTGGGCGGCCTCCCGCTGGCCCTTGGGAATGGACTCGATGCCGCCCCGGTAAATCTCCGCGAAATAGGCGGCGTAGTTGATGATAAAGCCGATGATGACCGCAGCGAAGCGGTAGCCGCTGCCGGTGGGGATTTTGAAAAGATAGAAGGGCCCGTAAAAGACCACCATCAGCTGGAGCATCAGCGGCGTGCCCCGCATGACGGAGATATAGAATTTCACCGCCAGCTGCAGGGGCCTGACCTTCGACATGCGCCCGAAGGCCACCAGCAGGCCAAGAGGCAGGGCCCCCAGAAGGGTGAGGAAATAAATAAGGATGGATTTCCCCATGCCCCCCAGGAGCATCGTCACCATGGTAGTCAGGTTCAAATAAAACCACCTACTTCTTTACAGCGGTATTCGGGGGCGCTGCATTGGGCAGTGCCCCCGAACAAAAAGCCTCGCAGAGTTCGCTTCCGCAGAAGCGAACAATTCGGAATCATTTTTCGCGGGGACATGCGCCTCGCGAAAAATACCTCTCGCGGAGCGGACTGTGGGCCCCGCAAGGGGCCTGCGGGGAGCGCAGCGCAATCCCTCTCAAATCGAAGCCCAGCGAAGCGGGTTCGATTTGACTTATTTAGCCCTGCGGGATCAGGGTGACGTTTTCCTTCACCAGGCCGAAGGGCACATACTTGTCCGCCAGGGTCGCCATGGTGCCGTCGGCGGCCACGCTGATCATGGTATCCCATACCTGCGCCGCCAGCTCGTCGCTGCCCTTGAGGAAGCCCACGCCGTAGGTCTCCACGCTGACGGCCTCGCCCAAGGTGCGGTATTCGGATTCCTTGCCCCGGGTGTTGTAGCTGGCCACGCCCACGTCCGCCACAACGGCGTCCACGCTGCCCATGCCCAGCTCCATAAAGGCGCTGTTGTAGTCCGCGCATTCCAGCAGCTCGCCGAAGGTGGCCGTGAGCTCCGGATTGTCGTCCAGGGCGGCCAGACCGGAGGAGGCCGCCTGCACGATGACGTTCTTGCCCGCCAGATCCGCCAGGGTCTGGATGCTGCTGTCGGCCTTCACCACCACGACGATGCTGCTGTCGTAGTAGCTGGGGGTCCAGGCGTAGTCGTTCTCGCGGCCCTGGATGGTGAAGCCGTTCCAGATGCAGTCGATGTTGCCGGAGGCCAGCTCACTGTCCTTGGCGTCCCAGTTGATGGGCTGCGCCTTGAAGGTCCAGCCCAGGCGCTTGCAGACTTCCTGGGCCACGGCCAGGTCGAAGCCGTCATAGCTGCCGTCCTCGGCCACAAAGCCGAAGGGCGGGAACTCCGCGTCGAAGCCCACGGTGAAGGTCCTTGCAGCGGGGGCCTGGGTGGGGGCGGGGGCGGGAGCGGCGCTGGGCCCCGTCGTGGGGGCGGCAGGCTCATTCTTGGCGCAGCCCGCGGCAAAAACGGCCAGCAGCAGGATCGCCGCCAGCGTCAGTAGCATTGCTTTTTTCATTGTTTTTTCCTCCAACTGACTCAGAATATGCTAAGAAGTCGCTGATATGATAACACTTTATCGAATAAAATCAAGAGGGAATTTCATTTTTCCTCATTTTTTCCGCCCCCGCTACGAATTTTCGAGGCCAATTTCACTAAAAAGCGGTAGCATCCCGTGAAAAAATATGGTAATATTGCGATATAGAAACAAAAAAGAGCAAAGAAAGGAGCTATCGTATGCAGCTTGATTTGAAAAAGCTGCCCTTTGGGCAGTACATGAGCCGCCATCTGCTTTTTGAAGAAGCGGACCCCATGGGCCGCGGCTGGGACAAGGGCCTTTACCTGGCGCTGGCGGCCGGGAGCAACAGCATGTTCGGCGGTTTCGCCATGCGCAGCGCCGGTTTCATCCGCCTGACCCCCCTGGCGGGGGGCAAGGAGGCCGCCGGGACTGCCGAAGCCAGCCCCTCGGAGGCCGTCATCCGCTGCGAGGGCGGCTCCGTCCGCCTGGCCATCGACGGGCCCGCCATCCTTCTCAAGGGGGAAAACGCCGGGCTGAAGCTTCTGGTGAAGCTTGGCCGCGGCGAGACCGTGACCCGCACCAAGCGGGGCTATGAGCTGATCATGGGCGCCACCCGCTACATCATTGCCCTGAAGAAGGGCAAGGCGGACCTGCAGGTGGGCTGGGACCTGGAGGGCCTCAGCAGCACCGACCCGATCATCACCCTGGAGCCCGAGGACGGGGTGATGGAGGCCGTCTTCTGGGATACCGACGCGGCCTACGAGCTGCCGCAGATCGCCCCGGATGTGGACGCCGCCGCCGCCAAGGCGAAGGCCTCCTTTGAAAGCTTCCGGGCTGCCCTGCGGGGGAAGGACGAGCGCGCCGCCTACGCTTTCTGGCTGGGCTTCATGGCCTGCCGGGGCGGGAAGCTGGTGATCGCCAACAAGATCGGCGACGTGCAGGCAAACGCCATGGAGCAGGCCCTCAGCGCCCTTGCCTTCAAGGATGCGCTCGCAGCGCTGGACCTGATCGGCGACACTCTGAAGCTCATGACCCCCGGCGGCATCGTGCCCGCCTGGGTGAAGGGCGAATCCCTTCTTCCCGAAGCGCCCCCGCCCCTGTGGGGCCTGGTGCTCTGCCGGGCCTTCGCCGGCGGCGGCATCGACGGCGCGGACAAGGACAAGCTGGCGGAGGGCTACGCTCTGCTGACGAAAGCCGTGGATTGGTGGGTAAAGAACCGCAGTCTTCCCGACGGCAGCTTCTTCTATGCCTACACCCATGAAAGCGGCTGGGAGGGCGTGCCCGTGCTGCCCTTCGGCCAGGGCGCCGTGACCCCGGACCTGGCCGCCTGGATGGCCCTGAACGCCGGGGCCCTGGAGGCCATGGCGAAAAAGCTGGGGCTGGAGAAGGAAGCGGAAAACTGGGCTGCCCTCATGCAGAAGCAGCTGGCGGTGCTGGCCTCCCTGTGGAAGGACGGCAAATTCGTCTGCCGCAGCGCCCTCACCGGGGACGAAGTGCCCTGCCCCGTGGGCATCGGGCTGCTGCCCATCCTCCTGGGCGATGCCGCGCCCGACGCTTCCGCCCTGCGCGCCAGGGCGGAGAAGGCGGAGCGTCTGCCCTTCGAGCAGGCCGCCCTGATCGCTCTGGAGTGCCCCGCCCTCGCCGGGAAGCTGATCGCCGCGGGCGCGGAGGCCCCGGGCGCCCTCAGCGGCGCCGCGTATCGTCCGGTGGTCAGCGCCCTGCTGCTGGCCCTGGAAGAAAGGAGCTGATCATCGATGTTCGGAACCGGAGAGAAATTTGATTTGACCCATGCCGTGTACTGCCGGGAGGGCAGCGCGTTCTTCCTGATCGAAAACTGGTACAGCCACAAGCTGCAGCTCTCCAGCTACAAGCCGGGAGCCTGGATGGATTCCAACGCGTTCCTGTTCAGCCTGCTGACCTCCGACGGGCAGCGGGAGCTGGACTACAGCTACCACGGGGACCCCGGAAGCATCACCCTCACCACCATGAAGGGTCAGGTGGAGATCATCTTCACCTACGACGAATACGCCCGGGTGATCTCCCACGACGGCCTGAGCCTGAGCCTGCAGGCGGACAAATATAAGCCGCAATCCCCCCTCAACCCCGCCGGGGCCTGCCACGGGGCCTGCACCCTGCCCGACGGCACCACCGAGGTGACCTACGGGACCTACGGCAAGCTGCGCTTCCGCCCCCTGAAGGGCAAGGTGGAACTGAGCTGGGGCTTCGACGCCAGGGGGACCATGAATTCCCTCGTCATCCGGATGCTGCCCGACGCCGATGGGGAGCTGGATTTTGCCATCCACGAGGCCATGATCGAATTCGGCGAGCTGCCGGAAAGCTATCCCGATCCCGCCGCGCTGCGGCAGGACGGCTTCGACCGCTACGAGAGCTTCGTTAACCGGGTCTACCTGCCCCCCGCGAAGGGCTACGAGACCCTCTACAAATATGCGACGCACACCTCCTGGGCCCGGCGCACCAAGCCCGGCGCGGGGGGCATCTACGAGCATCCCATGATGCTCATGCACTATGAATATCTGGGCGAGGCCTTCGCCTGGCAGCAGAGCTACCACGCCATGAGCATGCTGAACGATCCGGAGGAAGCCTGGCGGATGATCTGCGTCCTCTTTGACCACCAGAACCCGGTCACGGGCCAGCTGCCCGGCAACGTGGGCTTCCTGAACCGCAACGCGGGCATCCAGCCCCCCATCCAGGGCTTTGCGCTGGACTGGCTCATCGACAAATGCGGCGACAGCTTCCTGACGGAGGAGGAGTGCGAGCGGATGTATCCCAAGTTCGCCAAGTGGGCGGAATTCTGGGTGACCCAGCGCTCCGCCGGCCGCGGGGACGACGTGACCATGATCGACAACCCCAACGACTCCGGCTGGGACGACGCCACCATTTTCAAGGACGGCTTCCCCACCATCAACCCGGACCTCATGGCCTTCATGATCGACCTGCTGGAGATGACGGGCCGCCTGGCGGAGGGCTGCGGCAAGAAGAAAGAAGCCGCCTCCTACAAGGCCCGCAGCCAGCAGCTCCTTCAGACCCTGCTGGATGAATTCTGGGACGGGAATAAGTTCGTTACCCTCCACAACGGAAAGCCCGTGGACAGTCTGTCCATCGCCTCTTATCAGCCCATCCTGCTGGGCAAGCGGCTGCCCCAGAAGATCATCGACCGCATCGCCGAGCAGCTGACGGAGGAGGGGAACTTCCTCACGAACATCGGCCTCGCCTCCGAGAGCCTTCACAGCACCGACGTGAACTACGGCACCAGCACCTTTGTCCACGGCCGCGTGGTGGCCCCGGTGCAGCTGTTCATGTGCGCCGGGCTGAACCTGGCGGGCAAGAAGAAGGAAGCCGCCATGATCGCCCGCCGCTTCTGCAACGTGAGCCAGGAGAAGGGCTGCATCCTGGGCTTCCCGCCCCTCACCGACAAGTATGCCGCCACGGGCAAGCCCATCTACATCGCCCCCGGCCCCGTGGCCTCCGACGGCTGGCCCTGGTCCGGCTGGAATTCCTGCAACTGCCTCACCCTCATGACCTGCATCATCCCCGAGGGAGAAGAATAATCAACGCGAGCAGGCTCGCGTTGAGGGGACTGCGCTCCGCTCCCCGCAGGCCCTTCGGGCCCACAGTCCGCTCCGCGAGCGGTATTTTGGGGCAGAAATGAATTCCGCCCCAAAATGATTTGCAATTCTTCGCACCTGCGGGTGCAAACTCTGCGAGACACTATACCGGCCCCGGCGCGAAAAAACGCGCCGGGGCCGCGTATTTCCAATCATCGCCCCAGGCGATACTGCAATGGTATCCTATTTATATTTAAGGCATGATCGTCCTCTCATGCCTCATTTCCCCATGACCTTCACGAAGCGGAACATCATGTCCTCCTCCGGAGGCTCGAAGTCCGCCGGCATGTGGGGGTCACGGTGATATCGGTTGAAAAATTCCACCGCCGCGAAGCCGCACTTGTTGATATAAAAGTGGATGTTTCTGGTCTCGAAATACGGCGTACAGGTCTCCCACACCTCGATCTCCGGGTGCAGCGCCTCCACCGCCAGCCAGGCCCCGTAACCTACGCCCTTTCCATGCTCTGCCGGGGCGGTGAAAAGGAGCTCCAGCTCTCCCCGCTTCGCCTCCGGCTCCAGCCGTAGGACAAGTCCTCCCGCCTTGCGTCCTTCATACAGGATGCGCCAGGTTTCCGCACCGGGGCCGTCGATGCTCGCCTCGATGACCTCCCTGGAAATGATCTGTCCCTCCGCCTCCATATGTTCGTCCCGCAGTCCGAATTCCACCATGGCCCCATAGTTGAAGGCCTCCTGATTGTCCAGGATGAACTGTTCCCGATCCTCCGGCTCCAAAGGCACGAGGGTCACCTTCGCTTGTTTCATAACGAACCTCCCATAAACAAAAATCGCCCGGACCAAACTGGTCCGAGCTCACCCGGCATCTTCCTCCGACAGGCGGCCTGCGCTTTCGCGCGATCCCCTACACTACGGTGTACTGTCCTCCGATGCGCTTTTATTTTAGCATCCGGGACCATGTTTGTCAAATGCCCGCAGAGGCCGGCTTTTCGAGATCATTCCATTTCATTATTCCGAGGATTGCTTTGGGCTTTTCCGGTATCTTCCTTATGTAAAAAGAGGGCTTACCGTGCGCGCCGCAAAATGCCCCGCTTTCTCCCCTCCGTCTTCTCTCCCTGAGCGACAATCTTCCGAAATCCGCCTTGCAACCGGGGGCTTCTTGGGGTAAAATAGGAGCATCCGAAAAACTAACGAAGGGGGAAAACTGCAATGAGCGAATTTCTGGACAAAGTCATAGGCATCTGTACCACCGTCGGCGCGAAGATCCTCCTGGCGATCGTGGTCTTCATCGTGGGACGGATCATCATCAAGGCCATCGGGAAAGCGATGGACAAGATCCGGGGCTTCTCCAAGCTGGACCAGACCGTGCAGAGCTTCATCCACAGCCTGGTGCGCATCGGCCTGAACATGCTCCTCGTCATCGCCATCATCCAGGTGCTGGGCATCCCCATGACCAGCGTGATCACGGTGCTGGCCTCCGCCGGCCTGGCCATCGGCCTGAGCCTGCAGGGCGCGCTCAGTAACTGCGCCGGCGGCCTGATGATCCTGATCTTCAAGCCCTTCAAGGTGGGGGACTACATCGTCGCCTCCGGCGCGGAGGGCGTCGTCAAGGAGATCACCGTCTTCTACACCCACATCCTGACCCTGGACAACAAGCGCATCATCGTGCCCAACGGTGGCCTGATGAACGCCAACGTGACGAATTTCAGCTACGAGAACACCCGCCGTGTGGACCTGGTCTTCAAGGCCGCTTTCGGCACCGACCAGAATCTGGTGCTGGGCCTCATGATGAAGGCTGCCGAGGGCACCAAGGGCGTGCTGGCCGACCCGGCGCCCTTCGCCCGCTTCTCCGGCTGCGCCGACAACGCCCAGGAATTCACCCTCCGCGCCTGGTGCGCGACGGCGGATTATTGGGACGTGTACTTCGACCTGCTGCAGAACGTCAGCGCCGCCTTCGGCCAGGCGGGCATCGCCGCCCCGGCCACGAAGCTGGACGTCACCATGGAAAACAAGTAAGAAATCCAAACAGGCAGACTGCGGGTTTTTCCCGCAGTCTGCTTGATTATGACATCAGAACTGGAGGTTGATTCTATGAGCAGCGAACCCAGATGCGTCCCCGCTCCGAAGGACCCCTATTTCCGCGACGCGGAGCAGTTCTTCGCCGTAGACAAATACATGTTCTCCCGCCGGGGCTGCTGGCTGGCCCTGAGCATCGACGACGTGCGCTACGGCAAGGGCTCCCTCTACCTCACCACCAACCGGGGCATGCGCACCCACAGCCGCATGACCGACGGCACCAAGCTTTTCCGCATCTACCCCACCTTTAAGGGCAAGCGGGTGCCCTTCGCGGTGCAGCAGCGCTGCGCCAGCGAGCTCACCGTCCTCACCCGCCACGGCAACGTGCGCTTCACCTGGGCGGACAGCGCGAAGCTTATGGCCCAGGGCGACCCCGGCATGGGCCTCCTCTGGACCCGGAACACGGAAGCCTATGAGCTGGTAAAGCCCCGGAAATTCGGCGGCTGGGAATCCTCCCAGCGTTCCGCCGGGCCTCTGTTCTTCAAGGGGCTGGAGGGCTCGACCTTCCGCTTCGCCGACAGCTGGAACTGGTATAAGCTCAATTGCGGCGAGGTCTGCGGCACCACCGAGCCGGGACCCGACGGCACCTTCACCATGGTCTGCGAGGAATTTGCCTACGCCGTGAAGGCCAGGGAGACTTACCCCAGTTACGCCGAGGCCAGGGCCGACATGCAGGCCGACTGGGAGGACTTCCTCGCCAAATACCCCAGGTTCATCGAGCCCTACGCCAAAAAGCGGGAGGACACCGCCTACGTCCTCTGGACCCACCTGGTGGCTCCCACCCAGACGACCCCCTACTGGATGATGCTCATGTTCCCCGGGGAGATGGATTCCCAGTGGCAGCTGGTGCAGAACGGCGTGGCCCTGCAGGACAACCTGGAGCTGAGCCGCAACCTGCTCCTCGCCCCCCTGGAGCGGCAGGGGGAGGATGGCCAGCTGGCCGACGGCTACGACGAAGCCTTCCTCTCCACCGGCAGCTTCAAGCCCGGCATCTACGGCTTCGCTCTGAAAAACGTCATGGCCCACCACGACCTGCTCAAGGAGTGGCCCAGGGAGGACCTGGAGAAGCTCTATACCGGCGCGGGCAAATGGGCAAACTGGTTCATGGAATTCCGGGACGACGACGGCGACGGCCTGCCCGGCTTCGAGGGCGGCAACGAGAACGGCTTCGACGAGGTGACGGCCTATTTCGACCAGCTGAGCCTGGCGACGCCGGACCTCTGCGCCCAGGAGGTGCTGAATTTTGAGGCCCAGGGCGACCTGGCGAAACTGCTGGGCAAGCCCCAGGCGGAGATCGACGAATGGTACCGCCGCAGTAAGGAACTGCTGGACAGAATGATCGACAAAATGTGGGACGGGGAGCATTTCGTGGCCCTGAAGAACTACACCCACGAACCCGTGTTCTCCGGCTCCAACATGCACTATATCCCCCTGGTGCTGGGAAAGCGCCTGCCCCAGGCCATCATCGACAAGATGTGCGCCGACCTGCTGGTGGAGGGCAAGCTGCTGAGCCCCTACGGCCTGGCCAGTGAGGTGATGGACAGCGACGTGTTCGAGTTCACCGGCGTGAAGATGGGCTGCGGCCCCATCTCCGGGCCGGGCCAGCTCTTCATCCTGGCGGGCCTGTGGGAGGCCGGAAAGAAGCAGGAAGCCAAGATGATCATCGACCGCTATCTGTGCAGGCTCATGGACGGGGGCTTCAGCCACTTCATCGACCCCATCCACGGGGACGGCACCTGGTTCTGGGGCACCTGGAACCGGGCGGTGTTCACCATCCTGGCAAGGATGGTATCGGAAGGATAAGGAGGAGCAGAAATGCCGGAATACGGACCTCACGTTCATAACGTCTACGACATGCCCCACGACGGCGAGCTTGTCTATCACGGGCCAAAGGAAACAAAGACCGTCACGGAGCCGGCGCGGGAGATCCCCGTCCTGCGGGAGGCGGATGTGGTGGTGGTAGGCGGCGGCCCCGGCGGCACGGCGGCGGCCATCACCGCCGCCCGGCAGGGCGCCAGGACCATCCTGGTGGAGCGCTACGGCCACCTGGGCGGCATGGCTACCGGCGGCCTGGTGAACATCATCCCCAATCTGGCGGACATCTACGGCAAACAGGGCATCGGCGGCTTCTGCCAGGAATACATCACCCGGCTGAAAAACCGGGGCGCCTGCGACTATCCCCCCAAGGAGAGCTGGGGCCGGCCGGACAAGGCCCTGGTGGAAAAATACGGCAAGGCCAACATGAACCACTTCTATATCCGCAACAATCCCGACGGGGAAAAGGTGGTGCTCTACACCGCCGTCATCGACCCGGAGGTGGGCAAGGACGAGCTGGCCGTCATGGCCCGGGAGGCCGGCGTCGAGCTGCTGCTCCACTGCTGGGTCGCAGGGCCCATCATGGAAGGGAATACCGTGAAGGGCGTCATGGTGGAGACCAAGTCGGGCCGCCAGGCCATCCTGGGCAAGGTGGTCATCGATTCCACCGGCGACGGGGACCTGCTGCCCTATGTGGGCACGGAGACCGTGGACTACATGCGCCCCGGCTCCCGCATCGCTCAGTTCGGCTGGATCTACTGGATGTGCAACGTGGACCTGGGGAAACTCGACGCGTTCCAGTCCTCGCAGCCGGAAGCATATGGGGAGGCCGTGAAGAAGATCACCCAGGAGGGCGGCAGCGCCTTCTTCTGCCGCGGGCTGCTGGAGCACCAGAAGGGCGTGGTGTGGGTCCACAGGCTCATCGGCTCCCTCCACCAGACGGAGCCGGTGGAGATGACCTATATCGACGTCAGCGCCCGCTCTAAGGCCGTGAAGAGCTGGGAGCTGATGAAGAAATACATGCCCGGCTTCGAGGACAGCTTCATCATGCAGACGAATCCCCAGCTGGGCACCTCCGGCGGCCTCCGCATCGTGGGGGAATACTACCTCACCGAGGCGGATATGGACCTGGACGAGCCCTACGGCGACACCATCGCCCTTTTCCCGGACAACGACCGGGGAGACAGCAGCCTGAAGCACCCGGCCACCTACATCCCCTACCGGGCCCTGCTGCCCAAGGGGGTGGAGGGGCTGCTGGTAGCCTGCCGGGCCTGCTCCATGGACCACGAATTCAGCGAGTTTTTCAACCTCATCCCCCACTGCATGTGCTTCGGCCAGGCGGCGGGCGCCGCCGCGGCCATCGCCGTGAAGGAGAGCATCCGGGTGCAGGACGTGCCCTATGCCGAGCTGAGGGAAGCGCTTCTGGCCGGCGGCGCGATTTTGCCCGAATAAGAAAAGGAAGCGGAGCCGGGGCGGGGCGGCCGGAACCGGAAGCCCCGCCCCGGCCTTTGCCGCAGGGAGGAAACCACACATGAAGAAATTCGCGGTATTCAGCGGCTTCCTTGGCTCCGGGAAGACCACGACCATGATGGCCCTGACGAAATATTTCACGGAAACCCGCGTCAAGGCCGCCATGATCTCCAACGACCTGGGCCACGGGGTCAACCTGGCGGACAACCGGCTGGCCCAGCTCAGCGGTCTCAACGCCTCCGAGATCACCGACAACTGCATCTGCTATGTGAATGAACAGCTGGCCGAGCGCCTCAACGCCTATTACGACGACGGCTGCGCCCTGGTTGTCTCCGACATCCCCGGCTTCGGCGTGGGCGCTCTGGAGCATGTGTACCACGGCCTCACGGAGAAGTTCCCCGGCAAGTTCCGGCTGGCCCCCTTCACGGTGCTGGCAGAACCCCGGACCGTCGAACTGCTGCGCAGCGGCACGAGCGGCGACCTGCACTATCTCTATGACACCCAACTCATGGAGGCTGACCTGATCGTGCTGAACAAATGCGACCTGCTGAGCACGGCGCAGAAGGAAGCGGACCTCGCCTGGCTGGGGGCGCACTACCCTTTGGCGAAGACCGTCGCCATCAGCGCCCGCAGCGGCGAAGGTCTGGAGACCCTTTCCCAGGCCCTCACGGACGGCGAAGCCTCCATGCGCCGCCCGGATATCGGCTACGGCGGCAGGGAATTCCGCTTCGCCATGGGGAAGATGAGCGAATTCTATCTCCAGTATCACGCCGTGGTCTGCTGCGACGACTTTGACGGCAACGCCTACCTTATGGAGATCGCGGAGAAGGTGCGGGAGGACATCCGCACCTCCGGCAATGAGATACCCCATCTCAAGCTCCTGGCCTGGGAGCCGGAGGGGGACTTCGGCAAGGTGGACCTGATCGGCACGGATCGGGACATCGAAGTGACCCGCCGCTTCGAAAGGCGCTGCAGGGACGTCGCCGTGCTCCTCAACGGCAGCGGCGCGTGCCCGGCGGACAAGCTGGAGGAGATCGTCACCGCCGCGGCCCAAGCCGTCTCCGAAAAATACCGGCTGGAGCTGATGATCTTCAAATCCGAAAGCATGGGGATGGGCTGATGGTGGGGGAAATCATCCGGGAGACCCGCTCGGTCTGCCCGGTCTGCCTGCGTAACCTCCCGGCGGTCCTGCGCCGGGGAGAGGACGGCGCGATCTGCCTGGAGAAGCGCTGTCCGGCCCACGGGGCGTTTTCCGTCCCCGTCTGGCGGGGAAGGCTGGATTTCGACGCGTGGATCGGCGGGGCGGAGGCCCTGCCCCGGGGCCTGGGCGAAGCCTGCCCGACGAACTGCGGCCTCTGCCCGGAGCATGAGACGGATTCCTGCTGCGTGCTGCTGGAGGTCACGAAGCGCTGCGACCTCCGCTGCCGCTTCTGCTTCGCCCAGGGCGGCGGCCCGGAGGCGGACATGCCGGCGGAAGACCTGAAAGCCGCCCTCCGGGACATCGCGGAACGGTGCGGAAAACCGCTGGTGCAGTTCTCCGGCGGGGAGCCGACCCTCCGGGACGACCTGCCGGAGCTGGTGCGCTACGCAAAGGAGGCGGGCTGCGCCTACACCCAGGTGAACACCAACGGCCTTCGTCTGGCGCGGGACCCGGCCTACGTCCGGGCTCTGGCGGAAGCGGGGCTGGATATCGTTTTCCTGCAATTTGACGGGACGCGCGAGGATATTTATGAGACCCTTCGGGGAAAGCCCCTCCTCCGGGAGAAGCTGGAGGCCATCCGGCTCTGCGGTAATAACCGCATCGGCGTGACCCTGGTGCCCACGGTGGTGCGGGGCGTCAACGACAATGATCTGGGGGCGCTGGTGTCCCTGGCCGCCTCCCTGGCCCCGGCGGTGCGGGCGGTGCATTTCCAGCCGGTCTCCTGGTTCGGACGCTATCCCGGCCTCCCCGACGGAGAGGAGCGCTACACCCTGGACGAGCTCATGGCGGATATCGCCGCCCAGGCGGGCATCCCCGCGGAGAGCTTCCTGCCCTCCCGCTGCGACCATCCCCTCTGCGGCTTCCACGCCAGCTTCCTCCCGGAACCCGGCGGCGGTCTGAAGCCCCTCAGCGGCGTCACCCATGCGCCTAAGGGCCGGGGAAGCGCGCGCCTCAACCGGGAATACGTGGCCCGGCACTGGCAGAGAGGGCCGGAGATCGCGCCGCCCCCGGCGGACCTCTCCGGGGAGATGGATTTCGACACCTTCCTCTACCGCGTCCGCCACGGCAGCCTGACCCTCTCGGCCATGGCCTTTCAGGACGCCATGAACCTGAACATCGAGCGGCTCCGGCGGTGCAGCCTCCATGTCTACGACGGCGGACGGGTCCTCCCCTTCTGCGCAAAGTATCTAACCCCCATGTACACCGTTCCCTCTTGCGCGGAGGACGCCTTCGTGCTAGAATGACGCGGAAAGGATGCGCACGACGGCGGAATAACTCCGGGAGGAAAGCATGGATAAGCTGAATTGGGCTCTGGCGGTGGATGTGATCCTGCTGCTGGTGGTGGTCTGGAAGCTGATCACCGGCCGGCGGGACGGCATGGTGAGAAAGCTGGGGGGACTGGCGGCCCTGGTGGGCGCGCTGTTCGCCGGGGACTTCGTCAGCAAGCGCTACAGCGCTCTGGTGGCGGAGCGGTGGCTGGGCCCCGCTCTGGACAAGTGGTTCACCCACATCCGGGAAAGCCTGGGCCTGGAGGACATGCTGGACAATCTGGCGGAAATTCTGAACGGCGTCAGCCTGCCCCAGTTCCTGAAGCTGAACGTCACCGAGCAGGTGGCCCAGCGCCTGGGACAGACCAGGGACGGCATCGGCGTGGCCGTGCAGGAGGCCTCTCAGGTGGTGGCCCAGCGGCTGGCGGGCTGGCTGCTGTTTCTGGTGGCCGCCATCCTGGCCTATGCCCTGGTGAAGGTGATCTTCGACGGGGTGCTGGACCCTCTGATCCGCAAGCTCCCCGTCATCGGCACCGTCAACGCCCTCCTGGGGGCGATCCTGGGGGCCATCCAGGGGGCCATCATCGCCCTGGTGCTGCTGTGGCTGGCCTATCATCTGCTGCCCGGCCTTTCCCAGCCCGGCGGCCCCTTCTCGCCGGAATGCGTGGAGCGCAGCTTCCTCACCAAGCTCTGCTTCCAGGCTTTTCCCAACCTGTTCGCAGTGAAATGATCTTATGAAAATCGTCGCCGGTCAGACCACGGGGCCTGACCGGCGATTGCTTTTTCTGTTTTATGCGCCGGTTCAAAGACAGGGGACGGTTCTTTGTCTTTCCCGCATCGGGACGAATGGAGACAGAGAACCGTCCCCTGTCTATCCCAGGTTCCACCTCTCCTGCCGCCGTTTGACAGCTCTGCGGCTATATATGCTTATTCGGAGCGCACACGGGTGCGCTCCGAATGATTTTACCGTAAATGGGGGAAGTTTACAAGAGGGCGGGTCACGACGCCACCAGCGTCCCGCCCAGCATGCGGTACTGGATGTCGCAGGCGGCGGCCACCTCCGGGTCGTGGGTGACGATGATGACGCAGTAGCCCCTGTCCGTCACCTGCTTTCGCAGTAGCGCCATGATGGCCGCCGTGTTCTCGTCGTCCAGGTTTCCCGTGGGTTCGTCCGCCAGGATCACCTTCGCCCCGCTGGCAAGGCTCCGGGCGATGCCCACCCGCTGCTGCTCCCCGCCGGAGAGGTTCCCCGGAAAGCGCTTGTGCAGGGTGTCCGGCAGGCCTACGCTCAGCAGGAGGGCGTCCGCCCGCTCCGCAGCTTCCGCCGTGGGCGCGCCCTGCATCTCCATGGGCAGGCACACGTTTTCCCGCGCCGTCAGCAGGGGCAGCAGCTGGTAGGCCTGGAAGACGAAGGCGATCTTCTCCC
>JAEEGK010007289.1_pt1 | contig 26371 bp, 11 predicted proteins | sample 8958771 | NCBI WGS metagenome assembly JAEEGK01 (sample SAMN16246547, study PRJNA631951) | gut metagenome | biome: gut microbiome; feature: rumen; material: SC-attached | host: Bos | place: Iran: Karaj | collected 2018-10 | reverse complement strand
AATCGAAAGAAAAAAAAATATTGTTTTAGTATTAGGTTATATAATTAAATTTTTATCTTTTATTAATTTTAAAACAAAAGAACCTAAAGCAAATGAAGCCATATTGAAATTATTAGATGTATTATTCTCTGTAGTTACTTCATCCAATCGTAAAGAGGTTTTAGATTATTTATCTTTAATGATAAAAACTATATTGATAAATGTTAGCAAAAATGAATTTACCCCAGATTTCACCAAAATTTTCGAAAAATTGGGTCATTTATTCCTTTTATCAGAAAAACCTTGTTCAAATTCTAAATATAAAGAACAAAAATATAAAATTATTTTTAATGCTTCAAGTTCTGAATTAGACTATGGTTTCCTAGTGAATGCTTTATATTATTTTGAGGAGAAATTCCCTAGCATTTTAAGCAGATATAAAAATGACCCTGAATTTATAAAAAAATTGGAAAAAATGCCTATAGAAGAATTAAAACACTATAATATTGCAGAATTAGAAAAAGATTCTAATTTCAAAAGTGAGAATCCCTTAGTGTTATTAGATCCAAAAATGCAAAAAAATGAAGAAGAAAAAAATCAAAAAACTAGTTCAGTAAGAGAGGTGTTGCCATTTACTAGTTATAAAGCACTTGTGAAAAATTTCTCTTCGGTTACAGTTAATCCAGGTATTTCACGTTTAAAAAATAAAAAATTAAAAACGCATAAAATGTTAGATGTAGTAAATAAGAATATAGTATATTCATATTCAAAACTACACGAAGTATTTGTAAAGAATCAAAAAGATAAAAATAAAAAAAAAGAAGAAAATGAAATAAAGAGTGAATTTAAGAAAAATGAAGAAAAGAAAATAAACAATGATAAAAAAAATGAAGATCATAAAATAAAAGAAGATAAAAAAAATGAAGAAAGTAAAATAAAAAATGATATCAAAAAAAAAGAAGAAAATGAAATAAATAGTGAATTTAAAAAAAAAGAAGATAATAAAATAAAAGAAGATAAAAAAAATGAAGATAATAAAATAAAAAATGATATCAAAAAAAAAGAAGAAAGCAAAATAAATAGTGAATTTAAGAAAAATGAAGAAAAGAAAATAGACAATGATAAAAAAAATGAAGATAAAAAAATAAAAAATGATATTAAAAAAAATGAAGAAAGCAAAATAAATAATGAATTGAAAAAAAATGAAAAAAATGAAGACAATAATAAAAATAAAGAAAAATCTAATAATAATATAAAAATTCAAAGACCTAATGATAAAAACAAAGAAAATGAAAATAAACCTCCTATTCCTCCTATTGATAATGGGAAAAAAAAATCATCAAATGAAAAACTGACAATAAAGGATGATGAAAAAGAAAAAAAAAAGAATAATAAAATCAATATAAAAAATAATAATAAAGATTCTCGTAGAAATTCAAATAATCCTATCAATTTCAATAATTTACAAATTAATAATAAAAATGTTGAAATAAATTCTCAGAATGAACAAAATAAGAATAATATATGGTTATGTTTATGGTGTGGTGAAATTAATAAAAATATTAATGATAAATATTGCACAAACTGTAAAAAAGAAAAAGATAAAAAAACTATAAAAGTTATTTGTTTTATATGTAAACAAGAAAAATTAAATGGCTATAAATGTAAAAGTTGTAATATTCAAGTTAAATATGATTGTCCTGAATGTAAAAAACCATTACCAATAAGAATTAAAAAATGTGTTTATTGTGAAAAAAATATAAAATAATTATTTTAATTAATAAATTTTTCAAAATTAAAAAGAAAAGTATTTTTAATGTAATTATTTTATATTAAAAATAAAAAAAAAACAGAAAAAAAAAACTTATTTAATAAATAATTCATATTTAAAATTTCAAGGAAAAAAATAAATAAAAATGTCACAAAATAATAAAAGTAATTTTTATAAACAAAAGAAAAATCAAAATTACAGTTTAAATACATTCAACAACCAACAAAAAAATAAAATGAATAAAGGAATCCTAAAAAACAACTCACAAAACAATAATGTTCAACTTGAACATTCAACAACAATATTTATGAATCAAAATCAAAAACTAGGAAAAAAAAAATCAGAAATGAAAAAAATAAAAGAAGAAGAAGAAGAAGAAGTAGAAGATGAAATAAAAGAAATAAAAGAATTAAATGAAAATTCAAATTTAAGTAATACAGAAGAAAGACAATCAATTGAATTTGAAAGTGTTTCAGAGAGTAAATCAAGTGAAGGAATTGATATAGAAGAAGAATATTTAGATTTAAAAGGAACAATTAAAAATGCAAAAATACATGCAAAAGCAAAAAAAATATTAAAAACACCTAAACAATATTCTCCAGATAATCCAGTTGTCTTTTGTAATGATTGTCTTCTTCCACAAGAAACAAAAGGAATTGTTGAACCTTTTCCTTATTGTATTGATCCTAAAGAATTACATACTTGTGGTAATGGAATTTATTTATTTTTTGTTTTTCATTGGTATTTAATTATAAATTTAATTGGATTAATTATTATTTGTTCAATTCCTTATATGATTATTGCTAAAAAATATGCTGATAATTTATATAAATATTGTTCTGAATTTTATATTGATAATGATGAAATTACAGGTTTTGAAACTAATAATTCAAATTGTAAGTATTTTATTAATTCTGAGAATAATAATGTTGATGATGAGGAAAAATATAATACATTTGATTGGATTAATAAATATAGTGGTGAGACTATGTTAAGATATATTAAAGTTTTAAAAGATATTTCTAATAAAGAAAATATTGATGATATTGTTGTTAATTTTAATTTTATTTCTTTTATTACTTTACTTTATTTATTTATTATTAATTTATTATTTGTTTCATTGAGTTCTGTTTTTATTGCAGATATTGATTCTTCTATTATAACTCCTAATAGTTATTCTGTTATGGTTAGTGATATTCCTATTAAATATGGTGATAAAGATTTAAAAAAGTATTTAACTTATGATAATTCAATTGAAATTCATGATATTAATTTAACATATCAATTAACAGAATTAGAAAAATTAAAAGATAAATATAGAAAAATTGAACAAATTTCTTTTGAAGGAAATGAATTTACAGAATATTATGAAAATGGTTTTTTATGTTGGAAAAAAAAGATAAAATTAGAATCTTTACATGAAGAAAAAAAACAAATTATTGAAAAAATAAAATTATTAAATAATGATATTTCATCTAAATCATTTACTGGAGTTGCTTTTTTAATATTTAATTATGAATCTGATGCAAAAAAATATGTAAAAGTTTTTCCAAAAACATTTTTTGGTAAATGTTTTAAAAATTCAAGTAGAGCTTGTTTAGCATATTTATGTTGTTGTATTTCAAAAAAAGAAAAAAAAAAATTAAAAAAAAAAATTAAATTAACTGGTTATTTAGCACCAGAACCAGAAGATATAATATTTGAACATTTAGAATTTAATTATTTACAAAGATTATTACGTACATCAATTTTATTTTTTTTTTCTATTTTATTAACTGGAATTTCATTAGTATTAGTTTTATTATTAAATAAAGTTCAATTTGATAATGAGAAAAAAGTAAAAAATAAATTTTTTTTAAAATATGGTTTATCATTAGTAATTACAATAGTAACATCAATAATAAATTTATTAATAAAATTATTATTTCAAAAATTTGGTGATTATGAAAAGCCATGGACATATACAGATAAATATTTATTTACCAGTATAAAATTAACATTATTATCATTTGTTAATAGTGCACTTGTTCCTTTAATTTCAAATGTTTTAAAAAATGGAAGGGATGATCATCAAATGTTACTTAATAATATGTTTGTTATTTTTATTTGTGGTTCTATTATTTCTCCTTTACTTTCACTTTCTTGTTATGATTTATTAATTAATAAAATTAAGTTATGGTTCTTTATTACTAGAAAATATAAAAGTGATGTTACATCAATTCCTTTAAGTCAAAAACAACTTAATTATTATTTTGAAAGTCCTAATATGAATATTAGTTATCAATATTCTTTCTTATCTAAATCAATTTTAATGACTTTTTTTTATATGCCTATTTTTCCTTTGGGACCAGTTATTACCTTAATTGGTGTTATTTTAAATTATTTTATTGAAAAATTTAAAATGTTAAATATTTATAAAAGACCTGAAAAATTAAATGAACAAATTACATATTTTTATATTGATTATTTTGTTATGGGATTTATTGCTTGGTCAATTGGAAATTATATTTTTTTTGGTAAAACTCATTCAAATCATTTTTATGAATTATTTAATTTAATATTTTATGCAGTTATAATATTTGTTCCATATAATTATTTTATTAGAAAATTTGATATTTCTAATTCAAAAGCAAATAAAAATAATGTTAGTTATGAAAATGCATTTTTGGATTTTGTTGCAGATTATGAAAGATTAAATCCAAAAACTCAACTTCAAGGTGCATATAAATATATTGATAGATTAGTTAAAAAAGAATGGTTAACTGAAGAAATGGGAGAAAAAGCAAAAGAAAAAATAACTTCTACTAATATTAAAACTCTTTATTATTTTATTAGACAAACATATAATATTGAAAATAATATTGTTAGAAAAAATTGTAGACAATTTGAAATTAATAAAAATGATATTCCTAGTGAAAGAAATGAAATTGCTGGAGTTACCAAAGATGAAGAAGATTTTAAAGCTCAATATACTAGAGTTAGTATGTTTTTAAATAATGTTGGACTTGTTGCTTTAAATAAAAGAGAAATAAGTATTTTAGATAGTAATGTATTATTCAATAATGATAATATGAATAATATTAATCCTCTATTTTCTTCTACTTATTCAAAATTATCACAAACTAAATATGAAAGAGCAAATACTTTAGGAACAAATTCATTAAATAGTAATATTATAAATAATAATAATAACAATATGAATAAATTAAGTAAATTTAATACACATAATAATAATGGAGAGAATGCCAACAGTAAAAATAATCTAAATATTATAAATGATGTATATATAGAAAAAAAGAGTAAATTATAATTTTAAAATAAATTTAATATATAATTTTTTTTTATGAGAAAATATTAATTATTTACTAATAAAAATATAGTTTAATTTTCCAAAAATTGGGTTATTTCTTAAAATTAAATTTATTTTGAGGATAAACTGTATCTTTAACATTTAAGTTAAGAATATTTAATGGATATCTATTTTTTGTAATACTATCATAATTAAGTAAATTATTTCTTTGGAAATAATTATTTTTTATATTATTTTTTGGCATAGGAAGAAATGAATTATCATTAGCTAAATATTTTAATTCATTAACAAATTTTCTTCTTGCAAAAGCATTATCTTTTAAATCATCATTATTTAAAGTTAAATCAATATCAGTCATTAAATATTGTGAATCTTGTGGAATTACAGATAATGATAAATCAATATTATTTCCATTTGATAATAATTCTTTATTTCCATTTGATAATATTTCTTTATTTTCATTTGAATTTATTATTTCATTATTATTAATAATTTTTTTATTATTATCATTAATTTCTGTTGATTTAATTTCCACATTATTATTATTTACATCTGATTTTGGTAATTCTTTAAAACTATTATTAATATTATTCTCTTTAAAAAAGTTTATTTTATTATTTTTGTTTTCATTTGATTTTAAAATATTAAATCTATTATTATTTGGGTTTGTATTTGTTGTACTTGATTTTTTTATTAATTGTTCTATTTCTTTAAATTTAGAGTTTTCTGTAATTTTTTCTTTTTTCTCTATTTTATCAATTTTATCAATTAATTTTTTTGGAGAAATATTTTTAATATTTAATGCAAAACTCTCATCATTATTATCGAAATTAAATTCAATTTCTTTATCATTATTATTTATGTTATTATTTTTTGATTCATTAAAAATTTTATTCCTAATAATATTGTTTTTAATAATATTGTCTTCACTTTTAGTTTTATTTAATTTTTTATTTTTAATATTAGAAATTTGAGAAATTTCAAATAAATTTTTATAAGTAAGAGATTTAACAGAAAATTTTATTAATAATTCCCCATTTTTATTTAAAAAACCATCTTTCTTTAATTTCTCTATACTAATTAATTTTTTATATCCAGCAGCTTCATTATCTTTAGTAAATATATAATTATTTGATATTTTTAATGATTTATTTTTATTTTTATAATTATATAATTCAATAATAAAAGAAAAATTGTGATTTAAAATTCCTTTTTCAAAAACTATATAAGTACTCAAATAATCTTTATTATTCTTTATTTTTAATTTAAAATAATTACCATAATAATATAAAGGTTTTGAGTAAAAACAATGAATATTATTTAATTTATCAAAAATATTGATTTTTAATTCAACAAATTTAGTATACTGAGGAATAATTTCCTTTGAAATTTCTTCAGATATATCCATTTTTATTATTTGTGAAAATAATTCTTCATCTATATTTTCATTAACTTTATCATTCATAAATTGTTTTATTTCATCTATATTTTCTAACATTTTAGCTTTATCATTTTTTTTATATTTTTCATTAAATTCATTTTTTCTATTATCAATTAATCTAACTTTACTCATAATATCTTTTTTACAACTAGATAACTTTTCTTTTATTTGATTAGCTTTTTCTTTTATATTATTCATCATTTCATTATAAATAATTCCAATTTCTTTTTCTTTATCTTCAATTAAATAATCAATACTTTCTAATATTTTATTTAAAACGTCAACCATTTCAACATATTGTGATGATTTTTTTGTTAAACTATTAATATATTTATATACATTTTGAAAATTATCATCAAAATATTTATCAATTTTCTCAATTTGATGATTTTTATGATTATTATTAAGCATATAACAATCAGAACATAGTGCAACTTTACAAATTTTACAAAAATACATTAAAGGTAAATTATGCAAAACACATATTGAATTTGTGTTAAATAAACATTCACAATTTGGACATTTATTTTGTGTTTGTTGTTTAAATAAATCTTCAATACATTTTCTACATGATAATTTATGACATTTTGGACACATTATTGCATCATTTAAATATCCTTTACAAATAAAACATTTTAATAAATTTTTATGTTCATTTATTTCAGTCATTTTAAATTTTATTTTTTTATTATTAATTATTATTATATATAAATTCTTTATTAAAAATATAATATATGGAGTTAAAGAATAATAATCAATTTAATAAAAATTCATTATTAGATTATAATAAAAATGATGAAGAATGCCCAGTAAAAAATAAAAATATTTTATTTAAATTTCGCTATACAAACTATCCAATATATTATGCCCCAAGACAACATAATGAAAATTTATTAAGATTAGCAAATTATAATTTATTAAGAGAAGAAGTAAAAAAAAAAACAATGAAAAAATATAAAATACAATGTTCTCAAAATGTAGTAAATACATATACATCATCACATAGTTCATATATTTCAGATGCAAATGAAATAAATAATAAAACAGAAGGAAATAACAATGAAAAATTAAAAAATAATAAAGCAATAAAAACTTTTAATAAATCACATTATAATTTAAAAAAAAGAATAAAAACATCATTAAAATATCCTTTTATAATTGATAATCATCCAATATTACCAAAAAAATATACAGGTTTACCAAAAGTAATTGAAGAGTCAAATAATCAATTATATTATTCTTTAAAAAGAGATAATGAAAAAATATTTGAAGATGCCTTTAGTATAGTATCAAAATATAAATTTTCTCCAAAATTCAGAAATCCATTTCAAGAAAGAATAATAATAAAAAACAAAGAAGATATATTAAATCAATCAAAAAAACCAAAAAAAAACCAAAAAGAACATGAATATAAAGCAATTAAAGCATTAACAATAGCAAAAATAGCAAAAAAAACTAAATTAAAATATGATTTTAATAAAATAAAACATGAAAACATACTTTCAAAAATGAAAAGAATAATAATAAAAGCAGCATTACATTTTAAAAGAATAACATTAACTTTATCAGATTTATATAAAAATTATAACACAATACAATTAACAAATTATAATAAAATTTTTGAAACTTTAATTCAATGTATAAAAAATAAAGATATACATAATGGAAATATATTATTAGATAATTATAAACTATTAGTTTTCCAATCTGATTTATATAAACAAACTTTACTTCATTGGGCAGCAAAAAGAAATAGTTTTTATTTTATACCAAAAATTATAAATTATGGTGCTGATGTTGATGCTTTAGATGAAATTGGTTTTTCTCCTTTACATTTAGCAATTATGAATAATCATTTTGATGCTGTTGTTTTTTTATTTTTATTTTATGCTTCACCTTTTAAAAAAGATTTAAGTGGAAAAAATCCTATTGATTATGCTAAACATTATCGTATGAAAACTTTGTGTAAAAGAGCTATTGCGTTACATGTTGTTCATTTATTTGGTAAACCTTTTAATTTTTATGAAAATGTTAAAAGAGGTTTTGCTTTTTTTGTTGAAAGTGAATATAAAAATGATTTACAACCTGATGCTTATGAATTTGTTAGTAATTTGGCTAAAGAATTTAGGAAAAATTTGTATTCTTATTAAATTAATTATTATGTAGGGTATATTTTTTTTTAATTTTATTTTTTGTTTTATTTTTTGTTAAGGAAAAAAAGGAGTTTTTTTTTTATTTTAAAAATGGTATTTTTTATTATAAATAATATAAAAATATTTTTTCAGTCAAAAAAAAATAAAAAAAATAAAATAAAATAAAAATAAAACTTTTTTTTTTTATTTTAATAATCAAATATTTGTTTAAAGACAAAAAATAATAATATAAAAATTTAAAAATAAAATGGAACCTTTATCCCCAGACTAGTAAAAAAAACCTTTTAATAAAATGTATATTAATTTAGTGATCAATTATTTAAAATACTTCTCTTAGGTGATTCAGGAGTAGGAAAATCAAGTATAATATTAAGATATACTGAAAATGAATTTAATGCATCATTAGTAAGTTCAATAGGAGTTGATTTTAAATCAAAAGATATAGAATTAAACAATCAAAAAATAAAAATTCAAATTTGGGATACTGCAGGACATGAAAGATTTAGAACAATAACAACTTCATATTATAGAGGAGCTAATGTTATTGTTATTGTTTATGATGTTACTGAAAGAGATTCTTTTGAACATATTGAAAAATGGTTAGAAGAAATTGAAAAATATGCTAAAGAAAATGTTATTAAATTTTTAGTAGGAAATAAAATTGATTTAAAAGATAAGAGAGTTGTTAGTTTTGATGAAGGAAAAAATGTTGGGGAAAAATATAATATTATGTTTTATGAAACTAGTGCTAAAGATGATATTGATATTAATGAATTGTTTGAAAAAAGTGCTTTGATTTATTTAAATAAAAATAATTTGTCTAAGGATAATCAATTTCATGGAATTAATTTAAATTCTATGGTTTTGAAAACACATGAAGAAAAATCTGATTGTTGTTAATTTATTTATGTATTATTAATTATGAAATTGGAATTTTATTTTTTATTTTTTAAATTTTTTAGTGTTCAAAATTTTAAAAAAAAAATAGTATGAAGAGAAATTAAATTAAAAAAATAAAATTTAAAAATGATAATTTAAATACATTAAATAAATAATTGAAAATAAATATTTAGGAAATTATAAAAATAAATATTATATTATTCTAAATTTTATTAAGATAATTAATATGAATATATTAAAAAAATAATTATGCATATTATATTTAAAGTAGAAAAAATTTTGAAATAATTTTAATTTAATATTAAAAATAGATTTAATATTTATGAAAGGATTGATTAAAAATGAAGAAAAAACAAATGATAATTTTTTTATTCCTAAAAGAATATTCCCTTTACCATATAATAGAAATAAAAAAACTTTAAACCCAGAAGATGAAATATTAAGAAAAGATGTTAAAAGTATTGAATATATAAGAAATATAATGAATTTTATATCTCCAACAACAGAAAAACATATTTTAAATGGAAACAATTTTTCAAAAAAATTAACAAATGATTTATTTAATTTATCAAGAACAAATGATGAATTAAATGTAGATAATTTTTTAAATATAGAAAAAGAAAAAACAATAAAACCAATTAAACCAATTCTAAAAGATAATGAATCAATAAAAACAATAGATTCATCAACATATCATTATAATCAATTAGATGATTATTATGACAAATTAGAAAAAGCATATAATACACAAAAATCTTTTTTTAAAAAACCAAAAGAAAATTTACCAAAATTAAATTCTAGTATCATTAAAAGAAATTCTATTAAAAATTTATATGATGTTATACCATTTAATTCAAAAACTTTTACAAAAAAAAACAATTATTTAAAAGAAAATAATAAGTCTTTTTCTTTATCGAAAGAAAAAGAAATTTTAGGGTATAAAATAAATAAAAAAAGAGTCACTACTGCTTCAACTTTTCTTAATTCTTTTTCTATAAATAATTCTTATAATCAAAAAAAGAATTTTGAAGAGTTAAAAATTGTTACAAAAAAAAAGAATAAATATTTTAATAATAATGATATTTCAGTTGAGAGTTTTTTAAAAAAAAAAAGTGATTTTTTTTTATATCCTAATTCTCCAGAAAATCATTTAAATAGTAAGTTAAAAATAGGTATAAATAATATTATGAAACTTTCAAATGGATATGGAAAATTTATAGCTGATGAAAATACAAAAAATATAATTAATAATTATGTAAATACATTTCCAAATGAAAAATTTATTTCCAAAATTGAAAATTATAGAAAAGTATTTGTTATTTTAGATGGGACAATTGTTTTATCTCATAAATATATTAAAGGGAATTTTGTTGATATTCCAAAAAAAGATTATTTAAAAAAATTAAATGTAAAAAAAAGGTTTAAAATATATAAACAATTTTTAACTGATTGTTCAATAAAATTATATGTAAAAGATGGATTAGAATATATTTATTTAACAGATGGAACTTATATTAAAGATTTAATAGATATTCCAAATAATGAAAAATGTCTTATTTTATCTTTTAATTGGAATTATAAAGGAATTAGTTTTTATAATAAAAAATATGAACAAGAAATTATAAAAAAATTTAAAAATGAAGAAAGAGCAAATACAATAAAAATAAAAAAGAAATATGAATTTAAAAAAATAAAAAAGAAAAAACAATATTTATTAAATCAATCATATACTTTTGGATTAGATGATATAGATGAAAAAGAAATATATTATTATTATAGTGATACAGATGAAAAAAGAACAAAAATAAAATTATTAAAAGACACATTAAAAATATCAAAATATCATAATTTTGCAGAATATCATAATAATATAATGAATAAAAAAATAGACTATTTATATTCAGAACAAAAGAAAAAAATAAAAAAATTCATTTCAAAAGAAATAGATGAAACATCATTAAAAGGATTAGAAAAATTAATAAAAAACTACAACACAATTAGAGGAAGAGAAAACAAAATATCAGTAAATTACATGATAAATCCTCCAAAAACAAAAAAAATAAATATAAAAAGAGATTTTGACTCAAATAAATTTTATGGAATAAAGAAAAGAGATAAACTAGAACAAGAAATATTTGATTATAAAGCAAATTATGAATACAGAGCAGATTTTGAAGCAGAAAAAAATTATCCAGATTTAATAGCATTTAACATTCCAACAATATTAGAAGATTATCCAAAATTACAAAGAAGAGAATTATTCGATATTTTTATTCAATTTAAAAACTTATTAAAATTCTGTGTTTCATATAGTAAAAATATTGATAATATAAAAAATGGAATTGATTTTCAAACTTTCTTACTTTGTAATAGAAAAATAAATTCTCAAGGTGCAAAATTAGCAAAAAAAATATTTAATGCATTTAATTTAATTGGAAATGGTTATTTAAATTTTGATGAATATTTTATTGGATTAATGCATTTAAAAAGTAAAGATTTAAATCAAAGATATGAAATTTTTTTAAAAATTATTGATACTGATGGTAATCAAAAATTATCTTTTTATGAAGTTTATGATTTAAGTGTTGCTTCTTTAAAAAGAACTATTGGGGAAGATTATAATAAAAATGCTAAAGAAGTTATTAGAACTTTAGCTGATTTTTTTGCTAAGTTAATTTTTAGATTAGTTGATATGCCTCTTAATTTAGAAATTCCTATTTCTTTAATTAAACAAAAAATTTTAGAAGGTGGAGAAGCTGCAAGTTATTTAGAAATGCTTATTTGTGCTGATAATTTTGTTTAATATATTATTTTTTTTTTTTTAGTATAAATTAATTTTTTTTTTGGAAATTGATATTTTTATTATTTATTTTTTTTTTCTTATTTATTATATATTATTATTTATATAATTATAAATAATTTTTTAAAAAGTGTTTTTATAATATATTTTATAAAATTAAGATTAAATGATAAATTAAATAATTATAAAAAATTAAAAATTTATAACAAATAATTTAATCAAATATTGAACTTTCATCATTGTTATTATTTGGATTTTTTCCTGAATTGAAAATATTTTTGACATCATCATCTTGATTATTAAAAATATCTTCAACTGTTTCATTTTTAGTTTCATTAAAAGGAATTATATTTATTTTTTTTGAATTAGTAATTTGTTGATTATTTATATTTATTTGAGGATTTGGAGTAATATTTTTATTATTTATATTATTGTTTATTGAATTATTTTTAATTATTTTTTTATTTGAAATATTTTTTATATTAGGATTATTTATTTTTTTAGTTTTTTTATTTGAAAAGATATCATTTATTTCATCATTATTTTCATTATCATCATCAAATGGATTTATTGTTGAATGTTGAATTATTGTTGTTTTTGATAATGGATTATTATTTATTTTATTTTCTTCTGTTTTTTGAATTTGTGGATTTGGTGGATTTGGTCTTTTTATTAAATTTGTTTTTTTAATGAAAAATTTTTGATTATTGTTAAATTTTTCTTTTCCATTATTTATATTTTTATTATTATTATTTTCATTTTGGGATAAATTATTATTTATATTTGAATTTTTGTTTTCTTCAAATATATTTTTTATTTCATTTTTACAATTATTATTAACATTATTTAATTGTTTAGAATTTTCTAAAGTCTTTGAATTAATTGATGTTTCATCTTTCTTTTCTTCATCTAAATTATTGATAATTTCAATATTATTTTTATTGTTTGACAAATTATTTATACTATTATTATTTTTATTATCTAATTTATTATTTTTTTCATTATTTTTAAAATTAGTTTGAACATATTGTTCATTATTATTATCACCATCATTTGTATTAAATGGATTTTTATCAAGATAAAAACTTAAACTTCTTTTTTTTGTTTTTTTAGTATTTCCAGAATCATAATTTAAATTACTTTTAAATAAATTAGAATAATTTGTCAATTTAGAGTTTCTTAATAATTCTATTTCATTTTGATAAGATGAACATCTTTTTTCCATTTCTTCTCTAAATAATTTGTTATCTTTTATCATTTCTTTTAAATTATTTTCACAAATTTTTAATTGACTTTTTAATTTTGTATTTTCAGTTGTTAAAATTTCAACTTCAACTTCTTTTTGTTTTAATTGTTGATTAAGTTTAATTTGTTCTAATCTTAAAATTTCTTCATTTGTTTGTGAATTTTGTTGCTTTAAATTAGAAACAATTTCCTTTAAACTATTTATTTCTTTAATATATTGTTCATTTTCCTTTTTTATTATATTTAATTCGGTCTCAATTGCAATTTTTTCTTCATTTAAAATTTTATATTTTTGTTTTAAATTATTAAATGGAATTTCCATAAAAGAACTATTTAAATTCATATTTGGTAAAAGTGCACTTTGATTTAAATTATCAAATTGTAAATTATTAAAAATTGAATGTTTAAATGAATACATTTCTTTTTTATTTGATGACTCTGTAGTAATATTAAGGTTTATTTCTGGTTCTTCTTTATATATTAAATTTTTATAACAAAAACTATTATTTATATTACTATTATTAATATTTTCGTTTTCATTTTTATATTTTGAAATTTCATTTCTTTTATTATTTAAATTATTATTATCATGTTGACGATTTTTAATATTATTTCCTTTATTTATTTTAATTTTTGAATATGGTAAATTTATTTTAACTTTTTTATTTTGCTCAGATGTTTTAAATAAATTCATATCTTTTGCATTTGAAATAAGAGTTTCATTTGTAATATTATTGTCAATATTTGTTTTTATTGTTTTATTATCTTTATTATCTTCTTTATTAATATCAATAAATTTTTTATTTTCATCATTATTATATATATAATTAGGTAAATTAATTAATGTTTTTGTTTTATTATTTAATTTTCTTGCTTTTCTTTCTTCCATCATTCTCTTTAATTTTTCATATTGTGATTGTTTTTTTATTCCAGATGAATCAATTGAAATAAAACTATCATTTATATATGAAGAGGTAATTATTTCACTTTCATTATGTCTATGATATGATAATGTATTATTCATTTCAAATTCATTATTATTCATTATATCCATTGATTTTTCATTATTATAATTTAAATTATTTTTTGGAACATTTTCTTCTTGTATATTTTCTTTGTTTTCATTTCTTTCCACTAATTTATTATTATTCATCAAATTTTCTTTTTTTTCAATTTTATTATTATTAAATTCATTATCTCTATTTTTATTAATATTCAAATTATTTTCATTAATTTTATTATCCTTATAGTTATTTTCAGTATTTTTATTTTCATTATTTTTATAATCTGATTTTGTTTCATTTTGTTTATCATCTTTTAATTCATTTTCATTATTATTATTATCTTTTTCTATATTTTCTTGATTTATTATATTTTCTTCTATTTTTGGAGTATTAATTTTAATTGTAGGAGGTTTTACAGATTTAATAGGAACTTTGATATTTTTATTTATATTGTTTTTAATTATATTATTATTACTATTTATAGAATATTCTTCTCCAATTAATTTTTTAAAATATAAATCATCATTAAGTATTTTTTCATCAAGTTCACAAAAATTTTTAACATTAATTAATCCATTTTTTAATATATTTCTTATAAATAAATTTCTATTTCCTTTTATTCTTAATTCTATTTTTCTAATTTTATCTCTATAATCTTTACATTTTGCATTATTTCCATTTTGTTCATAAACAACATTTTCAATTTCTAAAGCCAATTTTTCAGAAGAAATTTTACAATTATTATCATTTTGTAATTCCAAAGCATTAATTAATTGTTTTTTAACATTTTCCCTAATAATATCTTTCTTTACTTGATTAACATTACTCAAATTTTTATTTTCAACTTTTTTTTTATCAAAAGGATTACTTAATGACATACCAAAAAAAAAATTAAAAAAAAAAATTAACATCTCAAAAAAAAATAAAAAAATTTAAAAACAAAAAAAAATATAAATAAATTCCCATCTTAAAAAAATGTCAACTCGTCAAAGTAAATTTCTAATGTGGATAAATTATAGAATAAGAGTAACATTAAGTGAAAATCGTGTTTTAATAGGAACATTTTTAGCATTTGACAAACATATGAATATAGTATTAAGTGATACAGAAGAGCATTGTTTAGTAAAATCAAAAAATAAAAAATTTGATAGAGAAAAAAGAAGAACATTAGGATTAGTTTTAATAAGAGGAGATAGTGTTATTGCAATTTCGGCTGAAAGTCAAGAACCAAATAATAATAAAAAGAGATTTGATAATGTTATTGGGAGAAATGTTGATGAAAATAATGAATTTGGTAATAATAATACTATTAGTGGATTGGGAAGTATTGGAAGAGGTGTTGGAATTCCTAATATGAATAATATTAGTGGAAATGGTTTTGGTAGAGGATTTGTTGTTCCTCCTAATATTCCTCCTCCTAATATTAATCCTTCAAAATAAGATTTAACTTTTTTTTGATGTTTTGAAATTTTTTTTTTTTATTTTTGGTTTATATTTTTTTTTTTAATTTGATTTTTTTTTTATTTTTTTTAAAAAATTAAATATTAATTATATAATTTGATGTTATTTTTTTTTAATTGATTATATATTTTTAATGATTTATCCTTTATTTAATTAATAAAAAAAATAAATTAGTTTATGTGATTAATAGTTGTTGATTATAATATTATTTTTTCAACTCCTAAGATTGTGATTTGATATATATAGGTTCTACAAAAATATTATAATTTTTTTTTAATTATCCAAAGATAAAATAAAAAGGGTTAAAAAGTTAAAAATCCAATTTTATTTTTGTGTTTGTTTTTTTCTTTTTTTTTAAGCTTCATATTTTAATAAAAGCTTATATTTATTTTTTTATTTGTTTTTTATTTCAATCATTTTTATTTTTAAAAGAATTGTTTCTGTATTTTAAAAAAAATTTTTATATATAAAAATAATCAAATAATATAGAATTACAATATATTTAAATGCTTTCTAAACTAAATAATATAATATAATGAAATAAAGTCCTTATTTAAGAATTTTAAACAGATACTGATATAATTAAAACTTTTTTCATAAATTTTTAAAAATCAATAACAAAAATAATTATAAAATATAATATAAAAAAGAAATATGTCAATCAAAAACCAAAAAATTGGATTATAATTAAGAATTAATAAGGAATTAATACAAAACAAAATATTTTATAAAACAAAAATACTAAAATATACATAAAACAATTGAATGTATAAAAAAAGAAAATTTTATATTTTCTCATTTTATTTTTTAATAAAAAATTAAAAAAAAAAATGACGACACATAAATTTGATTATCTTTTCAAAATATTAATAATAGGAGAAGTATCAGTAGGAAAAACATGTCTTTTACTTAGATATGCAGATGATTCATTTACTCAAAACCACTTAACAACATTAGGAATAGATTTTAAAACTAAAATTATAACTATAAATAATAGTTTAATTAAACTTCAAATTTGGGACACAGCAGGACAGGAAAAATTCAGAACTATTACTAAAAGTTATTATAAAGATGCAAATGGTATTATTTTAACATATGATATTTCAAATAGTGATTCATTAAAAAATATTCAAAATTGGATGAAATTAATTGAACAAAATGCAGAAGATGGTGTTTGTAAAATATTAGTTGGGAATAAATGTGATTTAGAAAATAGAGCTATTAAAACGGAAGAAGGAGAAAAAATTGCTCAAGATTTTGGAATGAAATTTTTTGAAACTTCTGCTAAAAGTGATATTAATGTTGATGAAGCTTTTAATTATTTAGTTACTATTATTTTAGAAAAAGCTCAAAAAAATATTTCTAATTCTAATATTGTTCTTGAAAAAGATAAACATAAAAAAAAGAAAAAGAAGAAAAAATTTAAATGTTAATATTTTTAATCATTTTTTTGTTTTTTTATAATTTATTATAAGTATAATAAAAAAAAATGATAAAAGGATTTATTATTCATTTAAATTAATTTAAAAAATTTATTTTATTTAAAAACAAAAATAAATTATAATATTCAATTATAATTATCAATTCTTTTACTCATAAAATATTCATAATTGATTTATTAAAATAATTATTGTTTTTGAATTGAATTAATTGAATTTGAAAAATAATTGTTTTTCAAAAACAGTTTAAGATAAATTACAATTATAAAATATTGATATTATGAATATTTTTTCTTTTTTTATGTAGTACATAATTTTGATTTTTTGATTAAAAAAATAAATTAACCAATTAATGAATTAGATAGTGAATAAAAAATTATGCAAAAAATAATAATATAATGACTATTTTATTCATGATAATAATAATAAAATTCCAAAAATTTTAAAAGAAGATATAGTCATATTTTCAATTGAATTTTATAATTTTAAATAAAAAAAATAAAGTAATAATGTAAATTTATCTTAATTATAATAATACTAATAAAATAAAAATAAAAATAAATTTTATAAATAATTAAATAAAAAGAGAATAATTCTATATTATATGATATATTACAAAAAATTGAAATTATTTTATAAAAATAAAAATCCTTTTTTTTCTTTTTAAATAATTAAATAAAAAATACAATATAAATTTATAAATTATAAAAAACCTTATTTTATAAATAAGCTAAAAAAAACATAAAAAAAAATAAATTAATACTATTTTTTAAAAAAAATGAAGAATGAAACAAAATTTATGGACTCAACAACAATTACAAAATACTTCAAAGACCAAAAGCCTCCAATAATAAACAACTTAAAATCTAAATACGAAGATCCATATTTTCCACCTAATTTAAATTCCCTTCAATCAAAAGATTCCAAAGGAAACTTTATAGATAAAGAAGAAGGACCATCTCTTTTAGAAGAATTAGGAATATCAAAAACCGAAAAATTAACATGGAAAAGGGGTTCAGATATAAAATCAGATATGAAAATTTTCAACGACAAAATAACAATAAAAGAAATAAGACAAGGAGAATTAGGTGATTGTTACTTTTTAAGTTCATTAGCAGCATTATCAACATTACCATATTTAATAAGAGAAAAATTCCGTTTAACAAAACCAAATAAATTTGGTTATTTAGAAGTAATATTATTTATAGATGGTGAATGGCAAATTATTTTTATAGATGATTTTTTTCCATATGATAAATATGAATTTGCCTTCGCAAAACCATATGAAAATATATTTTGGGGTATTATATTAGAAAAAGTATGGGCTAAAGTAAATGGTGGTTATTCAAATATAATTGGTGGTGTTTGTGAAGAACCAATTGAAGCTTTAACTGGTTTTCCTTCTGAAACTATTGAACATAGTAAAATTGAAAAAAATGAATTATTTAATATAATTGAAGGAGGTAATCGTTTTATGTTAATGACTGCTTCATCAAATGAAGATGTTGATAAAGATGAAACTGGTATTGAATCAGGACATGCTTATACTATTATTCAAGGAAAAAAATGGGAAGAAAAAGGTATTTATTTAATTAGATTAAGAAATCCTTGGGGTGAAGGTGAATGGAAAGGGAATTATGGTGCTAATTCTAAGAAATGGAATAAGGAATTAATTGAATATTTTGGAGAAAATAAAAAGAATGATGGTGTTTTTTGGATTAGTATTGATGATTATATGACTCATTTTAGAGCTACACATGTTACTTATTTATTTTTTGATTCTATTATTAAAAATTATTATTTTGATTATGAAGGTTATTTTAAAGAACCTTCTGTTTTTAATTTGTATTTAGAAAATAATGGGAAAACTTCTATTAGAGTTATTTTTAGAAATTGGAGATTTAATAGAGAAATTAAAAATCCAATGAGACCTTTTGTTATTGTTTTAGGTAAATATAATGAAAAAAGAGAAATTACTAAATTATATAGTAAATATGAAGTTAATTCAGATATTAATTTTTTAGAAGAATTAGAAAAAGGATATTATTTCCTTTGGTTATATTGTTCATATAATGATGTTAAAAATGATCCTAAATTTAAATATACATTACAAATTACAAGTGTTAAAAGTACTAATTTTATATGTGAATACATTTGCAAAGATTCATCATTTTTATTTATTCAAAATATGATATTAAATAATTTTCAAATAGAAAAAAAAGATTTATTATCAAATAAAGATGAATATTATATAGGATCAAATACAACATTAAAAGGAATTTATGGTGCAATTCTCTTTAATAAATCAAGTGATAAATGGTTAAATGTAAAAGTAAATCCAAAATTAAAAAATGTAAAATTATTTCCACCATATGCAGATAAATCAAAAATTGAAGTTTTAATTCCACCAAAACAAAAAGCATGTGTTTTAGGTATGAATATTTCAACATCATGTTCTTATAGTTTATCTACTTCTGCTTCTTTAAAAGTAGGAATAAAAGATCCAATTCCAAATGAACCTAATTTTAATAATTATTTAAGATTTAATTTATCAAATGAATTATCTGATTTAATGGGAAGAGCAGAACAATATCATTATGTATCTAAAGATTCAATTGGTGATATTCCAAAATTTGAAAAGAATGAATTTATTCATATTGCTAATCAATTTTTGAGAAAATCTTCTTTAACTGAAGCAAAAAAAATTCAAAATGATAAAATTATAAAAGAAGAAATGGCAAAAAAATATGAAAAAGAATTTGAAATTATTAAAAAATTATTTCCTGAACTTGAAAGAGATAAAAATATTAAAAAATATAATGATATTATAGAATGTCCTTCAGGAACTTATATTGGAGAAATTAATAAAGAAAGTGGAAAATTTAGAGGAAGAGGTTTATATGTTTATAAAAATGGTTTTAAGTATCTTGGATATTTTAATGAATGTATAAAAGATGTTAAAGGATTAATTATTGATTCTAATAATAAGAAAAGATATTTTGGAGAATTTAAAAATGATCAAAGAGAAGGTCATGGTGAAGTTTATTTTGAAAATAATGAAAAATATATTGGGGAATTTAAAAATAATGTTAGGGAAGGTAAAGGAAAATATTATTTTTCAAATGGATTTATTTGGGAAGGGAATTTTAAAAATAATATGAAAAATGGTGTTGGAGTATTATATAAAGAAAATGGAGGTGAAAAAATTTTGGCCGAATTTGAAAATGATCATTTTATTGGGAAATATGATATAAATCAAAATCAAAATAATAATAATCAAAATAATAATAAAAATATTAATAATAACCAAAATAATATTAATCAAAATAATAATAATAATATTAACCAAAATCAAAATAATAATAATCAAACTAATAATAAAAATATTAATAATAACCAAAATAATAATAATCAAAATATTAATAATAATCAAAATCAAAATAATATTAATCAAAATAATAATAAAGATATTAATAATAATCAAACTCAAAATATAAATAATAATATAAATCCAAATCCTCAAAAAAAATATATTAATACTCCAACAGGTGACACAAATATAAACTATAATAATTCATCAAATGATAATATTAGTACATCAAGTGATAATAATAAAAATGATAACAAATCTAACAATACAATAGAATATAAAAGACCTGAAATCCAAAATAATATAACAGTAAGTCAATTAAATTTCTTTAAAAGAGATGAATCAGAAGAAAAACATGAATTATATTTAAAAAAACTAAAAGAATTAAATTTAAAAGATCCTTTTATGTTATCAAAAGTATTAAATTTAAATTCAAATAAAGAAGAAAATTTAGAATATATTTCAAATAATCAAATAATATTTTTAGGAGGTTTAAATTCATTAAAACAAAAAGAAGGATGTGGTGCATTATTTAAAGGAAATAGATATTATATAGGACATTTTTCAAATGATTTACCAATAGGAACATTTGATATTTATGGAATGAATAGAAAAAAAATATATTCAGGTGAAATTGACAATAATTACAATTTAATAAATGGAAAATATTCATTTAAATATTATTTAGATGGTTCAGTTTATTTTGGTCAATTAAGAAATGAAAATCCAGATGGAAAAGGAATATTATATTATGTTAATAAAGCTTTTTGGTCTGGTAATTTTAAAAATGGTAAATTTGATGGTAGAGGAAAATATTTTTTCCAAAATGGAGTTTTATCACAATATATTACATATAATGAAAATCAATATGTTTCTTCAGAAAATATTATTATTGAAGATTATAATTATGAAAATACTTCTGATTTCTTTTATAATAATCAAAAAATTGGAAAGAAATTACTTTCAATTAAATATAATTATTATTTTGAAGCAAAATTAAAATGGATTAAAATGACTCTTCCTAATAAAGATGAATATTTAGGACAAGTTGATATAAATGGAAATAAAAATGGTAAAGGATGTATTATTTATAATAATAATCAAATGGTAAAATATTATATTGGATTCTTTCAAAATAATCAGAGATTTGGAAAAGGAACTTTATATGATGAAAATTGGAATATAATATATACAGGTGAATTTAAAAATGATAAAAAAAATGGATTTGGTATAATGTATAATAAAAAAAATAAATATTCAGGTTATTTTTCAAATGATAAAGCAAATGGAAAAGGTGTTCATTATTTATCAGATGGTTCAATTTATCAAGGAAATTTCTTAAATACAATGAGACATGGAAAAGGATTTTTAATTAATCCAAAAGAAAAAATGATCCAAGAAGTAAAGTATAATAATAATAATATAATAAAACAATATTCTCCAATTTTTTGTAATAATCCAAATTATATATCTCAAAAAAGAAAAAATTTAAATTATATATATAATAAATATCCAAAATATACACAAGAATTAATGAATTTAAAAGAAACTCCAGATTGTAGTGTTTTACAATTTGTAATAAATGAAGATGAAGAAGGATTTTTATATATAGGAGAATTTAATAGTATTGGATTTAAACACGGAAGAGGATATTTAATTTATCCTGATAGAAAGAGACATTATATAGGATATTTTTATGATAATTTAAAACAAGGAAAAGGCAATTTATTTTCTGATGAAACTAAAATAGAATATAGTGGTAATTTTGAAAAAGATTTTCCTTATGGTGAAGGTATTTATTATTTAGACAATGGATGTATTATTAATGGAAAATTTAATTATGTTGGTGGTGGTAATGGAAGTATTATTTTTCCAAATAAAACAAAATGGGTTGGATTATTTTATGGTTTATTAATGAATAGTGAAGGAGATTATTATGATAGTTCAGGGAAATTTATAGAAAAGCGAAAATATAAATTAAGTCAATTAGTCAATTAATTATTTTATAAATTTATTTTATTCATTAATTATTGAGTAAAAAAAAATATTATAAAAAAAAAATTTTTCTAAAAAAAAAAAATTATTTATTTAATAAACCAAAAAATAAAATTTAATAAAATTTTACACTAGGAAATTCCCTTTTAAGATTATAAGTAAAAGATGAAATAGATGGTGAAAATAGAGAATGTCTCATTAATTTATTATAATAAAAAGGATTCCTTGCATTCTTTTTTTCCATTTCTCTAATTTCTCTAATAGGAGTAGTTGACTTTTTAACATCTGGAATTTCAGGTAACTTATACAAATCATCATTAAAAAGTCCATCTCTTCCAGTAACAACTAATCTGGCAGGTCTAAAAGGTTGTACATGTTTCATAGCACCTTTAGGTAAAACTTTCGTATATTTTCCTCTACCATTTTTTTTAAAATCCTTATAATCATTCATTAATTTAGCTTGTTCATCTTCAGTATACATTCCATAAGTTTGAATATTATTAAAAAAAGGATCACATTTCATTAAAGAAGCAGGAGAAAAAGCTTTCTTAGAAACTCTCTCTTTACTTTCTTTAACATTATCTAATCTCCTTTGATATTCATCTTTTGACATTTGTTTAAGTCTTTCAAGTAAATCATCTTCTGTACTAGGATAAGAAAAATAATCATTTGGAATTGAACCTAATTTAGTTGGTCCAGTATAAATTCCTTTTCTTTCTGTAATTACTTTACGACCTTCACCAATAAATCTCTTTTTATCTGGTTCTATTGTTAATGTTCCTTCTCTTTCTGGGGCTGGTTCATCAGATTCGTAAAAACCTTTAAATTGTTGTGGACCTGCTGGTTTAAAATTTGGTCTTTCGACTTTTTTTTCTTTACTATCTGCTACTCTTTTCTTTAAATTTTCATCATCTTGTTTATTTAATTCTTTAAAATGTTCTATTACATCATCACCAGGACCTTCTATTTTATTGAAGTATACATCATTTGATTTTCCTATTTTTAATGGATTTGTGTAAATTCCTCTTTTTTCTGTTATTACTTTGTGATCTACTACTTTGTGATTGTATTCGTCATGAGAATATTTTTTGTCTCCTATTACTGCAGGGTATGGAATACTAAAAAAACCAAATCTTTGTAATTTGTCCTTTTCATCACGTTCTTGGTCTATTTCTTGCATTATTTTTTGAACTGATTCTTCACGCTTTGATTTTATGTCTTCTAAGTATTTTGCTCCTTCTGACATTTGTTATGTTTTTAATATTTAATTTTTATTTTTTATTTTTGGTTTTAAGAAAAAAGAATTTAAATATTATTTTATAAATAATTATTTTTTTTTTAATTTTTTTAAATTTTTTTATTAAGTAGTTTAATGAATGTAGTGAAAATTATTTTATTGTAATAATTGTTATCTAAATATAATACATATCTATAGATTAAATTTTATTTATTATATGTACATAGAATTGAAATATTACTTAATTTTATTAGATTTAATAAAGAATTTATTTCAATATTATAAAAAAAAAATTATTTTATCTGTTAAATTAGAAGATTAATTATATATTTTTTTACAATATTTTCATTTCAAAAAACTTTAAAAGAGATATTGTTAGTTTTATATAGTTATTTTGCTAATAAATATTCTATTTAAACTATTTTATTATTTTTAAAGTATTTGATTTAAATTAAAATTTATAATAAACCCTTTTTATAAAATATAATTTAAATCCTTACTAATTTATATATAAAATGTAAAAAGTGTAAATTACTTCAAATCATATATTTTTATTGAGTAAAAATCTTATATTTACTTGATTATGAATTCTATTTTATTTAACAATCAAATTAGATTGAAATGACTCTAATAATTTAGTTTATTTCATCAAATAAACTTTACTATTCAAAATTCAAATTTTTGATTAAAAAAAATAGAAATAATTTTTGAATTTTTGAATAAAGTTTTTTTTTTCATATAGAATGATTAAAAACAATATTTTAAATACAGATATATTAAAGAATACCATTTTTGATGATTTAGGGGAGGAAAATGATGAGAATGATAATCCTTTTGAGTTTGATAATGATTATTTTGAAAAACTTTCCATTAATAATGAATTACAAACACATAACTTTTTAAGTTTAAATAATGATAATACTGAAATTAATAAATCAGTCAAAGAAAAAACATTTCATGAACAAGAAAACAAAATTTCAAAAAGATTTGTCATTGAAAAAAATATATTTAGTACAGAAAATAGAAAAGATTATATTTTAAAATCTTTTAAGGTTAAAGCAGGGAGATATCTTCGTAATTTACTTAATCAAAATAAATTTCGATTAAAATTTTATATGTTAAATTCAAAAGAATTTACTTCTAATGTGAATTATAATGAAAATAAAATTTGGTTAAAAATGAAAATTGAAGAAATTATCCAATATAAAAATGAAAAAAATGTTAATGTAATCAATAAATTGAATGTATTAAGTAAAAAAAATAAAGAAGAATATGAGAAAATAAATTCATTACTCAAAATGACATATAAAGATTTTTTAGTGAAATATTATTTAGAACAATTTGATAAAGATTTTAATCAATCAAAAGAATATAATATACTTAAATGTTTAGGATTTTTTAAAATAATGCAAACTAAAGGAAATCAAAAAAAAAAACAAAACAAAAGGAATAAAATCAATAAAAAGTAAAATAAATGATGAATGATATATAAATTTTAAAAAAAACAATGATTTTCATAGCTTTTAATAGGTTTATAAAATTCAATAATTTTTTATAAAAAGGGTTAATATTTTTACCCAGAATTATTATTTAAGGAAAATTATATATATTTTTACTTTATTTATTGTTTATTATTATTTAAAATTAAAATTTAAAATATATTTCTATAAAAATAATTTAAAAAAATTGAAAAAATCAAATAACAATTAATTAAATAAATTCAAATATTAAATTTAAAATAAAATTTAAAAAAAAAAAAAAAAACAAATATAATTCTTTTTCAAAAAATAAAAAATAAAAACTCCATAAAACCCAAAAAAAATAAAAACTAATCATATAAAAAAAAAAATGTCAAGAAGAGTTCAAAAAACAACAGTAACAACAACAACAAAAGTAGAAAAAAGTGGATTATCAAACGACGAAGTAGACGAAATTCGTCAAGCCTTTGATCTTTTTGACACAAATGGAACAGGAAAAATAGATCCAAAGGAATTAAAAGCAGCAATGCAATCATTAGGATTTGATTCAAAAAATCCAACAATATATACATTAATTGCAGATTTAGATACACCTGAAGCAGCAAAAAATGGAGGAGTTAATTTTGATGATTTTGTAGGAAGTATTAATAATAAATTAGGAGATAAAGAAAGTAAAGAAGGTATTCATAGAATTTTTGAATTGTTTATTGATGATCCTAATGCTGATACTATTACTTTAAGTTCACTTAAAAAAATAGCTCAGGAATTAGGAGAAAATATGAGTGCTG
>JAEEGK010007288.1_pt1 | contig 26371 bp, 10 predicted proteins | sample 8958771 | NCBI WGS metagenome assembly JAEEGK01 (sample SAMN16246547, study PRJNA631951) | gut metagenome | biome: gut microbiome; feature: rumen; material: SC-attached | host: Bos | place: Iran: Karaj | collected 2018-10 | reverse complement strand
ATTTTTTTTATATGAGATTTATTATTTGACGAATATTTATATGAAGTTTTATTATTTTTTTACTTCTTATTTTTATCTATATTAGAATATTAAGTATTTAAATATTTGTTTCTTACGATATATATCATAATAGATTTAAATTAGTTTATATAGTTTTTTTTTGAATATTCAAACAATGTTTTTCAAAGAAAAAATGATTAAATTTCTATCAAATAAATATAACTTTTGCCTTATTATTTGTTTAATTTCAATTAAGAAATTATAACCGCTGATTAAAAGAAATTTAAAGTTTTATAATTTTATTTTCTTTTAAATAATAAATTATAAAAAAATAAATAATAAATTATATTCTAACGAATGGATGAAAAATTATTTTTATCTGAAATACAATCTCAAATTACAGAAGAAGGTGAAGAGAATTTAGAAGAAATTGAATCAACATCAAAAAAAATATTTAAAGTAGCTTTAGACTCATTTAAAAATAAACAATATAAAAAGACATTACAATTTATAAAAATGATGAAATTAGATGACAAAGCGACATATTATTGGCAAATATCCTTTTTGAAATTGTCATGTTATCAAGAAATAATAGAGAGAAGATTAAATTTATATTATTATAATTCAAATAAAATATCTTCAATAGAAAAATATTTAACCTTATTTAATCAAAATTTAAATGAATTTATAATGGAAACCAATAGTAATCCGAAAGATAAACTTTTCTCAAGTAAATATGAAATAATCATAACATTTATTTTAAGACAAATAAATAATTATTCTAGATTTTGTATTTATCAAAATTTTTTATTTGATTGTATTGGATTTTTAGGTTTAGGAGAAAGATTAATAAAAAAAACATCAGATTTCATTTTTTCTCCTGATGCATTCCATTATGCTTGTGATATTTATGTTTTTTTATCAAGTTTATATATAATTTCAGATAATTTTGATACTGCAAAAAGATATATTATGTTATGTTTGAAACTATCATATAAAGAATTAGAATTAAGATTACAAAATAATGATTATTTCCAATCACTAATTAATTTAAATGACATTCATGAAAAAGAAAGAGAAAAAATAGAAAGTTTATTTTTAAATATAACTGTTTGTTTTTTCCATTTAGGAATATGTAATGAAAATGAATATGATTTTGATTCTGCTTATGAAGCTTATAAACAAGCAAAATGGTTTATTTCTGTTTTTCCAAATGATAAAATGATAGAATTTTTATCCACAATTTATAATATGGAAAAAAGAGAATTATTAAGAAATAAATTGATTGATTTTTTCAAAAAAGAATCACAAAATATCTTTGATAAACCTAAAAATGTATTGAGTAAAAAACTTAAAGAAATATATGATGAAGAAGAAAATAGAACAAAATTTAAAAGATTAGAAAACTATCTTGAAAAATTAAAAATTAAAGAAATCGACGATGATGAACCTGATTTATTAAATAAAGTAAAAGGAAAACCTTTTTCAAATAAAGTTGGAACAGCCACAAAAACAATTCATGTTCTAAATTATTTAATGAAAGATAAATTTAATGAAGTAATTGATAAAATGAAAAAAATAGAATTACATAATTTAAATAATCAAACTAAACAAATTATTCAAAAGCAAATTATTAGAATTAAAAATGATGAAAGAGAAAAAGAAAATAAAGAAAATGAAAAAAATAATCAGAAAAATGAAAATAATAATATCTTTAAAAATAAGATAAAAATCGAAGAAAACAATAATAATAAAAGACCTATTTTATATAAAATTCCTGAAGAATTGGAAGAAAAAAATTTATTGAAAACAAAATTATTTAACAATAACAGAACCTTTTCAAAATATAAATTATCAAAAACCCAAAATAATTTAAATTATAGTTCAGAGTCATCGAATTATTCATCTAAAATATTTATAAAAAAAAATTGTACGACATATAATGACAATTCACAAGATTTAAATAATTCCAATTATTCAAAAAAACTTAATACATCAATACAAATAACAAGTAGGAATAAAACGTTAAATTCTAATTTCAAAAATTATCTTAAAAATTCTCAGAATGTTGAAAAAATAATTTATGATACTTATATTTTTAATAAAAAATTTCTTCAAAAAAGAAATTTTTTGGAAAATCAATATTCTAAAGAATTAAAATTTCAAAAAACTTTACTATATAGTAAAATAGTTCCTAATGAAAATGGAGGTGAAGAAAAATTAAATATTAAAAAAATTCAAAATAAATGTGAAGATTTTTTTAAAAAAACACTTAACACTCAAATTTTATTGGCAAAAGAAAGAGAAATTTTACAAGAAAAACAACGTTTAAAAGAAAAAAGTAAGAATATTAGAGTTTTTCATAGAATTCCAACATTTTTACAAAAAAAAAGTGATACAATTGCCAATAAGAAAAATATTTCTCCTGAAATTGAAAATTTGAAAATATATGACCAGTTAACTTCTCAAATTGAAGACATTGATAATTTAAAATATTTTTTATTAAATTCTTTCAAAAGAAATTTAAAAAAAAGTAAGTCAAATAGAAAATAAATAATTATTATTGTGGGTATATAAAAATATTTTTCAATTCACAATTTTTTAATTATAATTAAAATTAATCATTTTTATTCATTATAATAAAAATATAAATCTCAATTATAATTCAATCTCAAAATATAAAAAACTAAAAAAGGTAGAGGACAATAAATCTTGAGATTAAAAACACTGATAAAAAATATGTTTTATATTTTTGGAAAATTTATTAAGAAAAACTTTTACAATGTATTGAATATTCACTAAGATTTGGTTACTTTATGATAATACAAATAAATAAGAATTAATAAAATTCAAAGATCGATGGTATTATTAATGAAAAAATATTAAAAATTCCATTCATAAATAAAATAATTTTAAAGAAAGAAATAACACTTTTAATGAGGAAAAATAAATGTTCAAAATTTAGTCATAATGTTTTATAAAGTTAATTAAAAATTATGAAAATACTTAAAAAGATTGAAAAATGGTAATAATAAAAAAATAAAAAAGAAAATAATTGTATAAAGAACAAGTAAATGAGAAAAAATCAAAATATTTTTTTTTAACGTAGTTTTATAAATTTTTTTTTATTTTGATAAAAAAATAAAAGAAAAGCCTATAATTAACCAAATTTAGGAATTTCCAAATAATCTATATGATGCTAATCAATTATGAGAATATTTCTTCTAATTAAATAATGATGATATTATCAATTTTTTAAAAAAATTTGTTTCCAGTTATAATCTTTGGAATTCCTTATTTATTATTTTAGATTTTGAATAATTGAAAATTATTTAATTTAATTGAATTAAATATAAAAAGAGTAGATATAAAACTGTTTTTTTATTTTTCAGTTCAAATTATTTTAAAAATTTTATTTAAAAAAATATTCTTTAATTATTTTACAATGTTAAATGAAAATATGGAAAATGGAGATTCAAATTCAAAAGTATTTGATTTATTTGATTGTCAATGTATTCATAATTCAAATCAAGAAAAAGAACATATAATTGATTTTTCAAATAACATGTCTATTGCTAAAACAAATGATAATAGCATTAAAAAATCAAAAGATTTAAAAAATGAGTTGGCAGAAATTAATAATCCAAATATAAAAAAAATAAAAACAAAATATACTCATATTCCAAATAGTGATAGACAAAACAAAAATTTATATGAATATATGTTTGAGTGTAATGATAATAACTTAAAAAATCATTTATTTACTAAAGATTTTTTATTCAGAGATGAATTTAATGAATTACAATATAAAATTGAAACTTCAATATTATATAAATCTCCAAATAGTAAATTTTTTAATGAATATCATTTATTATTAGAAAATTCAAATTTAATTATCTTAAAATATAAAGAAATTTATAAAACAAAAAATAAAAAATTATATTTTAAGAACCAAATTAACAAAATATTCAATTATAATGATAGCAATGAAATTTTTACAAAAATAACAAATTTTTCAATTTTAAATAATTCATTGAATCAAAAGAAATCAATTTTAGATATTAATAAAGTAAAAGTAAAAAATGAGAAAAAACAAATTTTCCAATATAATGATATTTATGATATTTTTCACCCTATATTAAATTTAAATTTTAATTTAATTACAGCATCTTTATCAATAAACATTAAAAAGTATGAAATTACAATTCATATATTAACTTTAAAAGAGCTAACTTTTACTTTAAAACTTCCAATCAGAAATTCTCAACTTTTAAAAAAATTATATATAATGATTCAGAATTCAATTTTAAATTCAAATGGATATTATATGAATTTATTTGGAATATCCCTAAACAAAAATTTTTATCAAAATTATTATATATCATATAAAAATTTTGAATATAAAGCAAAAACAGGAGATATATTATTATTCAAAGGATATATGTGTCCTTCTAAATTACAAAGAACATATACTAAAAGTGAATATGACCATGTTGGTATTTTACATAAAAATAATGGTTTTTTGTATATTTATGATGCAACATCAAGAGATGGATGTAAAGAAAGAATTTTTAGTGAATATTTTGATTATATGTGGTATTTATTATATGAAAAAATAGTTTATAGAGAATTAATTATAAATGAGAATGATCAAAAAATAAAACAAAAAATCTTAAATGATTTGGATGAAAAAATTGAGATTTTTATGAACAAAACTTTAGGAAAAAAATATCAAATGAAATTATTTCCTTTATTATGTGGAAGTAGTAAAAGAAAATATCAAAAAGATAATAAATGGAATTTAAAAGAAGGATATATCTGTTCTTCATTAATAATGGGAGCTTATTTACAAATGGGAATTTGTGAATATTTAAAAAATATTAATTCCAGTTTTCCAGGAGATTTTTCTATTGATGGAGATTTACCTTTTAAAAAACCATTTGAATTAGGTCCTGAATATATTATTGATTTTAGTTATTAAAAAATGTTATTTTAATTGAAGAAAAATGACAATTTTTTATGAATTAAAAATGTATATTTGTATATTATTTAAATGATTACCTTATTATTATATTGTTGTAATATTATTTTATAATGGATTAAATTAATAATATAAATCAAATATATATGGAACAAATTATTTTTTTCATCATTTTAGGTAATTTTTCAATCGTTCAAAATAAATTAAAAAAAAAGTAATTTTCCAAAAAAACTTAGATTGGAATAAAAACTATCATTTAATACCTATAGGATATAAGAAAAAATTGAAAAATATTTTAATAGGAAATATAATGAAGAGTTTTTTTAATATGAATGGCTAATGAAGAAAATTAAAAATAATGATAAAGGAAAAAAAATTTTTGAAGAATTATAACATTAATGAATAGAAGAGAAACTAATACTCCAGAAGGAATATTAATTAATTAATATGAAACTGATAAATATTAGTGTAAATGATGGTTTTATTAAGAAAAAAGAATTTATTAGAATGATAAATATTAGAGATATTAATAATGTTTTTATAAATTATTTTTATTTAATTTCAATTTAATCATGTATCTTAGAAAAAATATGTATTATATATATATCTTATTAATCATTTTTTTAAATAAAAAATATTAAATAATAATTTTTTAGTTGTTAAAAAAATTTTAATTGTTATACTCATCTTTTTATTCAGATTAATGGCTATCTTATGTTCAATATACTCCATAAAAAAGACTATCCTATATCCTCTAAAATAAAAATTATCCATTAATCTCATAAAAAATAAAAAATAAATAATCATTTTTGTTTTATATATTATGATAATACAATCAATGAAAAAATCCAATTTAAAGAATAACAATATAAATTAAATAATTAATGTGATGAGATTTAAACTAAATATTTATTTCAACAATCAATAATTTAGTCTAAAAGTAATTATCACTATTTAATTTTAGTTGACTTTAAATTTTAAAAATCAAAATTACTTGTTCGTTTGAATCAATATATAGTAGGGGTTATTAATGAGTAATTTTTTAATTCATGTATTTTTCTTTTTTGTAATATTTGTTTTAATACTTTACTCTTCTATTTTACTGTTTTTTTGGTATCTAATAATCTTAAAACGTTTTTTATATTGTGAAAATAAGATTTCAATGTAAATGATATCTTCATAATAAAAAAAGGTATTTGAAAAATCCTGATAAAGTAGCAATAATATTTTTGAAATTTTTTAATTTTTTATATAAAGATAATATTCTTAATCTTATACTCCTAAATTATTGATAAATACATCCAATTATTGTATATTCAGGAAAAAATCTTTATATAAAATATTTATAAATCCTTTTTCAAATAAAATATATATGAAATAAAATCTAATTTTTGGAGGCTATTATTTATTATTATTTTTTAATTTGAGAAACCATATTTATTGTTTTTTATTATTAATTATACAATATAATCCAAGGCAATCTTTTTCTACTAATTTTATTTCTATAACCATTAAAACATTTTTTAAATCAAATTATTAAAATTATTTATTATAAAATTATAATTGTTAAATATTATTAAGTGATTGAAAATTTTTAATATATTTTTTATATAAATGTTTAAGTTAATTTTCAAAATTATTTTATTAAATCTTTATTTCTTATTTCATATTTCATGTCAAAGAATCGATGAAGAAATTTGGAAAGTAAAATCAAATAAAATGTATAATATAGAAGACAATAAAGAAATAACTGGAATATTAGTAAATAAAAATAATAATATTTCTTTTATTTCATATAATTATGATAATAAAAATTATATCTTAAATATAAAAAAAAAAAGTGAGATTTATGAATGTAAAAATTTCACTCATTTAAATTTTATGTCTATTAACATTAACAATAAAATCTTTTTATGTGGGAAATCAAAATATATTTATTATATTTATTCAAACAATTCTATTGGAAAAATACAAATTTCAAATAATGATTATAATGAAAATATTTGCTTTCTAAATGGAAATAATTTAATAATTTTAAGTAAAGGAAGTGAAGGCCTCACAATTTTAGACACAAAAAATTTAAAATATAAAAAAGATACCTTTAAACTTTCTTATTATTATGATTTATTTACTGAAGATAATGGCAATTATTATCTCTTGGGAAAGAAAAATAATAAAATAATATTAATATATTTTATTGAAAGGAATTTAAATTTAAATAAAATATCTATAAAGAATTTACCTGTGTCATTGTATAATGAATCAAAGATCTTAATGGAAGATAATTTGTATTTTATATTATCATATATAAAAAATACATCAAAATTTTTATATTTTATCTTAAATGAACAATTCAGAATAGAATTTATCGGAGACCAATTATCAACATTTTTGTTATTTGAAAACAGTAGATTTATTGAAATTTCTTTTTTTGAAAATCCAAAATATTTATATTTTTTTATCGCAAAAAATAATAACAAATATATTGGAGTATATAATATATTTTCAAATGTATTAATTTTTAATATTAAAGTTCAAGAAAATACTAATCTAATATATCATACACCAGATGAATATTTTATTTTTGAAAAAAATATGTTATTTTATAATAATAAAAACATTATCTATAAAATTTGCCCTTTTATTCAAGATAAAAAAGGGAATTGCATTTATTCAGAAAATATGATAATAAATAAAACAGGTAATAAGAATTTAACAAATAAATGTTTAAATTTAAAATATAATAATTATTGTGTAGAAAAATGCCCAGAAGGATATACCTCAAATTATTATAATCAATGTTATAAAATATGTGATGATGGAAAATATCATTTAAATTCAAAAAAATGTGTTTCAAACTGTGAAGATAAGGAAATTTTAATTAATAAATATTATTGCGTTTCTTGTGATGATTATGAAAAATTTAAAAGTATAGATTCCAGATTTTGCATTGATAGTTGTGAAGAGATTTATAATAAATTTTATATAGAAAAAAAACAATGTGTGAAAAAATGTCAAATAGGTTCTTATTTTGATAAAGAAAAAAATAAATGTATCAATTGTAAAGAAGAGAAAAAATTTTTAGATGAATCAAATTTTCAATGTGTAGAAAAATGTCCAAATAATATTTATGATGAAAATAATATATGTTTTAACTGCTTTGATAGAGGATTATTTTCTTATGAAAGAACTGATGAAAACAATAATACAATAATTGAATGTTTAAATTCTTGTTCAGAAAAAAATTTAATTTTAATGAATAATTCTTGTATAGAATGTAGAAAAGGAGAATATTATTTAAATGAAAATGAGAAAAAAAATGGAGGAAAATGTGTTAAAAATTGTCCAAATAACTATGAAGAAATTTTAAATGTATGTAAAAAATGTTCAGATTATAATAATAATAAAAATAAATGTATAAATTTCAAAGAGGATCAAGTAAATTGTAATATAGGAAATGAAATAAATTTTGAATTAAAAACTTGTATAAATTGTTCTTTAATAAATAAAACATATTCAAATGGTTCATGTATTGATAATTGTGATGTATATCAAATTAGAGAAAATGATATTTGTTTAGATTGTGTGAATTATGATAATAAAAAATTTTTTAATGAATCAAATTGTATAAAGAAATGTCCTAAAGAATCAGTTCCATATGGTTTTATATGTGATTATTGTATTAGATCAAATAAAAAATATTTTAAAGGAAAATGTCTAGATCAATGTCCAGATTATACATTTGAAATAGATAATATTTGTGAAATATGTTCTGACTTAAATCCCAATAAACCTTATTTATATTATGAAAACAACACAAAACAATGTAAAGAAAAATGTAATGAAACTGAAGAACCTATTAGTGATGGTTATAAATTAGAATGTTTATTTTGTGAAAAAAAAATCTATGACAATAAATGTGTTAATGAATGTCCAGAACATACAATTTTTAATGTTTCAGAAAGTAAAAAATGTAAAAATTGTCCTATAAACAAGGTTTTTTATGAAAAAAAATGTATTGATGAATGTTATCAAGGATCAATAAAATCTTATGATTTAAAACTTTTAAGTTTTTGTTATAATTGTGAATATGGCTTTTATCAGAATCAATGTGTTGGATCATGTCCTAATTCAACTTATGAAATTGATGTTGTTCGTAATAAAACAAGCATTTGTAGAAAATGTTTATGTAATATCAATGGTGGATTTTGTAAGAAAAAAAAAGAAAAAAATATTTTAGATTATGATTGTATTTGTAATAAAGATTTTATTGGAAGTATGTGTCATATTAAGTATAATATAACTGAAAAAAAAGATTTTAAAATTTTTCCTTACACTAGATTTCTTCCTTCAAGCCAAAATGATATTGGATTTACATATAGTTATCCAGAAAAGGAAAATATTAAAACAATTAGTTGGAATGGAACATTTAATTTTTGTAATGGAGTTTTTCCAAATGAAAAAGAAGACTTATATATAACTGGTTTTAATGATGATAAATTCATTATTTCAAAAAAATATTTTATTCATCAATGTAATTATAAAATTAATTGTAGCATAGAATTAAAAAATGGAAAAAAATTATATGATGAATTAATAATCTATGTTTTTAATAATGATGTGTTTGTTGACTCCTTTTTATATCACCATAAAAACTTTACAGATCAAAAAAAATATTGTCCAATGGAAGAAGATATTGTTGTGGAAAATATAAAATTAAAATTTGGTAATTCTTCCGAAAATTATACTTTTCAATTTTTATATTATATGAATGAATCAGAAAAAAAATATTTTGAATTTTCAAAAGAATTTAATATTGAACAAGCACCAAATCAAATTTTTGCTCCTGGAAAATACTTAGCTTTAAAAGTATTAAGAAAAGATGGTTTTTTTTCAATTAATACTGGTGGGAAAACGATTTTATATAAAGCTCACCCAATAAATAGTTGTTATAATATCAGTGAGATTTTGAAAAATAAAGAAGAAAATATATTTAATAAAACTGGAAAATTATTATATTTATTTTATTATGAAGAATCAAAACAACAAGACTATAACCTTCATATAAATTTTAATGATATGAATTTACTAAGTAGCTTTTTAATTGAAACTTTTGAAGATTTATTAAAAATTGAAATTATCGATAATGAAAATCATATTAATTTTAATTATGAAACAAATAAGGAAAATAATTTTAAAAATTTATTGAATTATAATAAAGATAATTTCTATCTGATTAAAGTAAACTCAATCCAAGGAATAATAAGAGATATGTTATTTTATCTATCTGATAAACAAGAGGAATTGTTAAATAATGGAATAAAAATTTTATCTGAAACAGTTGATATATTATCTAAATATAAATTGGATTCTCAAGATTTTATTTATTCTTACATAATTGATACTTATAGACTGATTTTAAATAAAATTTTAAACAAAAATCAATCAGATGAAACAAAAAAAATATTTAAAATAATATTATCAGATTTAATTAAATTAAATGCAATTATAATGAAATCAATGGATTTAAATGAATTATTTGAAATTAATGAACCTAATTCAAATATGAAAATTTATTTTCATAGATTTGGAAAAAATCAAAATGTTATTTCGTTTAAAAACAATTCATATTATATTCGAGACAGTGAAACTTGTACAGATGATAAATTTCTTGATTTTTGTATTCAAAAAAATGAATTTTATGGAATTATTAAAGAAATAAAACAATTTGAAAATAAAAGTAAAACCAATATTGGAATCAGTTTAATTTTTATTGATAATTCAACAAATTATTTGGACAACATTTTAAATGAAACAATGATGAACTATTTCAAAAATAATTCTTTGAAAATAATAAGTAAATCATTTGTTTATCCCAATTTATTATTAAATGATTCATTTAATTCATATTCAACAAAAAAAAAATTTAATTATACAATTACATTTAGACAAAATGAAAATTTTATTCAAAAAAATACTTTTTGTGTTCCAATAGAATATTTAGGAAAATATGACAAAAACAATTATTGTAAAACATATTTTGACATTAATGATTCAAAAGAAAAATCTAAAAGTGACATCAAAATGAATGGAACAATAATTTGTGAATGTAATTCTTTTACTCAAATAGGCATTATAGAAGGACAAATTTTTTCAAATTTTTATAAAGAATTACAATTTGGAAAAAATAAAAATATTAAATTATTAAGTCATATTATTATTTTTTCTTTTATCGGTATAATTGCTTTTTTTTCTATAATTTTATTGATATATGATATTAAAGATGAAAAAGAATTTGAAAAAATAAATTTAATGAATCAATATCAAAAGGTTAAATATTATTATAGTAAAATTTCTTATTTAAATAATGCTAATGTTTTATCATTTTCTTGGTATCTATTTTATTTTTATTGTCCTTTCTGCCATATTTTTAATATTTACAGTATGAAAATTCCAAGGCATAATAGATTTATGATTGAAATAATAAAAATATTAATTACATTAATTTTATCAATTTATAAATATAGTAATAAAGTATTTATAGATAAAATCAAATTAATCAATGAAAGAAATTATAATGACAAAAACATTTCAATTCATTCTTATCCTTCTAATATTAATTCTCAAATAATTAACTTTTTAATTGCATTTTTTATTTATCTGTTAATTTCAATAATTTTTGATTTTATTTGTAATTTTTTAGGATATCATGAAATAAATGATGAAAAATTTAAACCAATGAATTTTTTGATTTCAAAATTCACATATAATAGAGTTAAACTTGATCCCTTACTAAATGAAAAAGGAAAAAAATTACGTTTAAGAATATTAGCTTTAAGTAAAATTTGTGGAGAGAATATTGTAAATAATTTAAAAAGAAAAGATAAATTATCAAATTATTTATTTTCTCAAAACACTTCTGTGAACGATTCAAGTGAATTATCAGAGTTTAAAAATCATTCTTTTATTAAACAAATGAGAGAACCTCTTTTAGATAAAAGTGAAAATATTTTGAATGAAAATATTAATTTAAATAATCAAACAAATATCATTTCAAATAGTAAAAAAACTATTTCTAAAAATAATAAAAAATATAGTGAAATTTTTCAAAGATATTATAAAATTTATCTTAATAAACAAAAAGGAAAAACATATGATTGGCAAAATGATTATTTTATTAAAAAAGAAAATTCAGGATTTGAATATAAACATTTTAATAGAAGAATTCAACAATGCTTAAATATTTTTCTAAATTTAATCTTAATTTTTATAATTTTTATGCTTGAAGGGATTATGAAAACCTTAGTAGACGAAGTTTATGAAGAATATGAAAACAATATAATATTTACTTGGTTAATTCCTACTTTATTTTTAATTGTTTTTTATAATTTATTTTTCAATTATATTTTTTGTCTTATTATTAGCTATATTTTCTTTAAATCATATAATAGGACATCTTCTAAAATTAAAAAATGGTTTATTAAAAGATTAATTAAAAAATATAAATATCTTTATAAAATAATGCTTTTAATCACAAATAATAAAAGTGATATTGAATGTACTATTGAAACTTTAAGTTTAGACTCAATAAATATTGATTAAATTAAATTAATATTTAATCATAAAAAATTATATTAATTCATTTTGATATTAAAAGAAAGAAATATATATAATACTTATTAACTTATTATTTTTAAATTTTAATAATCTTTTGTTATAATAATATCATAATAATTTAATATTCTTTATACATATATTTTATATAATTTTAGAAGTATCTCAAATAAAATGTTGATTATTATTTTGAAATATTTTTTTTAAAAAATTTAAAATATAGTTTTCCAAGCTGAAATAAAATATTAAAATTTGAAACTTTTAGAATTATAAATTTAATTATTCAAACACTTTTTATTAATTAAATATATTTTATTGAATGCCATTTAATTTTTTGAAAAGCTTTTTTTCCTAGCATTAAATATTTTAAATATTCATTTAATTATTATCATAACATTTATCACATTAAGATTTTTTGTCTGTTCTTAATGAAAAATAAACTAAAAATATTTATATAAAATCAATTAAATTTGATTTGTTTTTTTGTTTTTAAATTATACTTTTAAAGTAAAGTTTATTATATGAGGATATAGTAAATATTTTTTAAAAGATTTTACTTTTTTCTTGATAAAATAAAATAAATAAAAAATTTGTATATTTAATTAAACCCATCATAAATTTTTTTTCTGATTTCAGGAAATTTTGATTCTTGTTTCATTTTCCAATCTGTAAAATCAGAGCTAAAACTTCTAAAATGTTTATAAAAGGTTTTAATTAATTTAGAACTTTCAGATTCAACTTCATTAGTCAAAAAATCTATATTTTTATGAATTATATTCATTGTGTTTTTCATATTTGAGAAAGTATTTTTTTGTAAAGTAGAATTTAAATCAGAAATAGTTTTTGTAATTGTAAACTGACTATTCATAGAATTTCTTGTATTATGAAAATAATTACTTAAACTTTTTTTTTCTTCATTTAAAATTCTTCTTTTAAAAAGAATTTTTGAAGCATTCAATTCTATTTTTTTTTTCGATTTTTTATGAATTGGAAAAATAAAACTGCCTTTTTTTTCAAATTGCCTTAAAGAATATAAAAAACTTATTCTATTTTCTTTTACTTGTTTTTCTTCAGTTTTTATTTTGTCTTTTTTTTCTAAACTTTTAATTCTATTAGTTTTAAAAAAATGTTGACTTTTATATTTTTGAATATCTTTTCCTAATTCATCTTTTATTATATCTCTTTCAGGTAATTTTGATAATTTTTCATTTCTATAATCGCTTAATAAAGAATTTATATCTGAATATGTTTTTTGCCTTCTAAAATCTGAATTTATATAATTTGTATATAAATTTTGAAAGTAAATAGTAGAGTTTTTTAAGTTGAAAAATTTATTTTTTGGAAGTGTTAAAGGTTTTATTTTTGATTTTAAATTCTTCATTTTAAATTGTTTTTTCAATTATTGAAAAAATTATATTTTTAAAAATTAATTTTTTTCTCAAATAAATACTTATATAGGTCTTTATAAAAAAAAATTTTTTTAAAAAAAATAAATTAATTGAATGAATGAAGAAAAATTAGATCAAAAGTAAATAAAGAAATAAAATTTAATAATAAATAGACTTTCAATAAAATCTTTCACATGGATAAAAGATACAAATGATTTAATAGATTATGAAAAAGGGAAATTTAAAACTCAATCATTTACAATAAATACACCTCAAATTATAATTCAAAATAACGAAACAATAGAATTAATTTCAAAACAAAATAATAATGAAATAAATGAACAAAAAAAATTAGCAGAAATTATACTAAAAAATGGAAAATATTTTTATTGTCCAAAAATTCAAATTATTAAAGATAATAATTTAAATGGAATGATAAATTCTTCTTGGCTTTTATATCAAGGAAAAAATTTTCCAAAATCAAATAATAATTATAAATTATCAGAAGGAGATGTTTTAAAAATTGGGAGAATTATTATTGTTATAAGAGAAATTACAATAAATAATAATTCAAATATTGATTATTCTGTTTCCCACAAAGTTACAGATGAATTTAGTACAAGTAATAATATTATTATAAATAATGATATTATAAATAATATTTCAATTGAAAATAATAATAACAATAATTTAAATATTAGAAAAATTAATCCTTTAATTTTTCATAAACTGAAATTTCAAAATGAAAAAGAAAGTGATATAATATTTAAAAAGATTAATAAAAAAAAAATAAATTCAAAATCAGATTCAATCACATTAAGTCAAACAAATTTAAATGAAGAACAAACAAATCAAACATCCAACGATAAAAATAATAAAAAAATAGATTTATTTAATTTAAATGTACAATATAAAAATCAACAAAATAAGCATATTATACTTATTAAACCAAAAAGAATCTGTAGGGTATGCTATTTAGAAGAAGATAATTTAAATGATAAAAATCCTTTAATCCAACCTTGTTCTTGTTCAGGCTCTTTAAAATATATTCATTTAAATTGCTTACTAAAATGGATTTCTACAAATATTTTAATTAAAAAATCATATTTTTCAAATACAAATTATTTTATTGTTTTTTCAATCAATAAAATAGAATGTGAATTATGTAAACAAAAATTACCTGATTATATAATGCATAAAGGAAAAATTTATAGCTTAATTGACTTTGATTATAATAAAGAAGATAATAGTAATTATTTAACTTTTGATGCATATTGTCAAGATCAAGGACAAAACAGATACAGATATATTATTAAATTTGATAAAGAAAAAATTATTAATATTGGAAGAGGAAATGAAGCTAATGTTATTCTAAATGATATTTCAATAAGTAGAGTCCATTTTCAATTAACTTTTATCAAAAATCAACTATTTTTAAGAGACTTAAATTCAAAATTTGGGACTTTGATATTAATTCAAAATCCTTGTCTTCAAATATTAAAAGGAAAAACGTTAACTGTTCAAATAGGAAGGAATTTTTTTTGTTTTGATTATTGCCAAAATTTTTCTTTATTTTGTTGTTGTAACACTGATGAAATTAATAATAAATTAAGTTATGAAAAATTAAATCGAAAATATGTTTATTTAAATAATTTTTCTAATATAAAAGAAGAAAATGATAATAGTGATGATGATAAAGATAGCAATTTTTCTGATAGTGATAAAATTAGGGATTTTAGTAAAAGTGACAATAATTATTATTTAAAAGTAATTGAGGAAGAAAATAATATCATAGATTTTAATAATTTACAAGGTGAAATAACCAAGAGAACAAATATTAATGATAATAATAATACAAATAAAAATATAGAAAACTAAAATAATATTCAAAAACATTAAGTCATTTGAAAAAGTAACATCATGTATTTAAATTTGAAGTACTAATAAGCAATAATTGAATGATTAATATTTTTATTATGAATTGAAAATGAAAATATATAAATACAAAATTATTTATTTTCCTTTTTTAAAATTATTATCATATAATATATACATTTCTTCTTTTTCTTTATTCAGAAAGAACATAAATTTTAATGATTTCCTCTTTTTTTTATTTTCCTTCTTATTTTTCTCATAATTTTATTATTATTTTTATTTCCAATATTTAATTATAAATATTAATAACTTCAAATATTTAATTTAATTATCCATAAATATAAAGAAAATTCATAAATCATTTTAATTATTTCATCTTTTTAATATAGTAAATCAAGTTTTTTGAGCCATTTGAAATGAATTGACAAACTTTTTTCTTCATTTCTTTTTCTTTTAAATTAAAAAACTTCTTATATTGTAATTTTGATGATTCTCTTTTATAAATTAGACAATCAACTATTTTAAATATTATGTTATAAAATAATTAATTTGAAACTTTTTGATATTATTACAAAATTATTTGTTTTATAGAAAAGGAGAAAAGAAAGAATTCGTTATTTTTAAAACAATATTTTTGGTTTTTTTGAAATTATCATTTTTTTTATTTTATATTAGAATTTTCTTATCTATTACAATATAAATTCATATATTAAAAGGTGATAAAAACCTTTTAATATAAATAAATTTAATTTTTCTTGAGAATAATTTATCCTTTTCAACTTTTTTGATGAATTAATTGATTAATATTATTATGATATAATTTATTTTCAATTTTTTCTTTTTTGAATTTGTTGAATGAAAACTAATCATTTTTTTCTTATTTTTTTGGGAGGTGTAGTCATAAATCATAATTTTTAGAAATAAAAATGTTTTTAATTCCTTTCTCTCAAAATTTAAGGGATATAATAAAAAATACTCTCAAATTTTTTTACAAAAAATTTAATTTTTTTTCAGCATTATTTTATAATTCTTAGATATATTAAGTTGTCATTTTAATATATCTGATTTTAAAAATGTGGTTGGCTTTTCTAAAATTTTTCTTTTTTTATTTAATACCTTTTCATATAATTGATTGATTTTTAAAATAAATTAAATCATATTTTATTTTAATTCATAATTATATTATAAAATGAAAAATATGTTATTTATATTTCTATTATTTCAAATATATTTTTTTTACTCATTTTAATATTTTATATAAAAAAATAATAGATCATCTTTTTTAAAAAAATAATTAAAATTGAATATATTTAAAAAGTCAAAATATGAAAATTAGAGAATTTGGGAATATAATATATGGTTTAATCCAAGAAAAAATGAAAGAATATATTATTCCAGAAATAAAAAAAGAAAATTTTATAGAAATGTTTAACAAAGGAGAATTAATAATAAACGAACTCCAATTAAAAAAGGATAAAAATATTAATTTAAATTCTCAATTTATTTTTAACTTTTTTTCCTGCGAAGAATTTAAAGCTTTAATTCCTGATGAAAATTCAAATTTAGAATTTTATATGAAAAATTCAAAAGGATATATTAATTTGATTGAATTAGATTATACAAAAATTGAAGAAACACTAATTTCTAATATGAAAAATTTTACAGAAAAATTTATAAATTATGCAGTTGCAATTGTTGAAAATTCCTCCAATTGGAAAGAAGGCACGATACAAAATATAATAAATAAAATATTACAAGGATTAAAATTTAAAATTGAGAATATTGAATTGAATTTAAAATTTAATGATACTGTTTTTATTTGTTCTATTGGAAATATTTTATATGATGAAAATGAAGGGATAAAAATAGATAATATTAATTTAAGAATGAAAGATAATAATTTAGAAATCAATATTATAAATGATTTTGGTTTTGAAATAAAAATAAATTATTCTGAGGTAAGTCAAAAAAAAGAAAATGAATTAATATTAAATTTTAATTCATTTGAAATGGAATTAGACAAAAGAGTATTAAAAAAAGTTAAAGAAATGATTCAAATAATTCAATATAATATGTATAAGCAATTATATTATAAAATGAAAAGATTGATTGAATATTATAAACCAAAAAAAGAAGAAGAGGATTATTATAAAAAGTTATGGTATTTTTCAATTAAAACAATAATAAATTTAAGAAAATATTATACTCAAGGAAAATTAAATAACTTCGATTTTTCTCAAAAAAAAATTATGACCAATTACTATAATAACATTAATATTAATGATATAATTCTATTAAATAAAAAAAATATTTTATTATTTTCAAAAGAAAAAATCGAAAAAACTGTTATTGAAAATAAAAATAAAGGTTTTGGAAATTTTTTAGCTTTATTTAGAAAAAAAGAAGAAAATAATCAATTAACAGAAAATGAAAAAGAAAAATTAGATAACTTTTTTAATATTGAAAATATCGAAAATTTTTTAAATGATAAAATTGAAAATAAAAATTCAAATGTAATTTTAGGAAAAATATTAACTTTTATGAATAAATTAATTGTTTATATCAATTTTCCAAATATAAGTTTAAAATTGATTGATGAAAAAAATGAATTAAATTTATCACTTAAAGAAATAGAAGTTACAATAAATAAAAATTCAGATTTTATAACATCAAAATTTATTTTAAAAGATATTGTTTATTTAAATGATGTATCTTTTTTTAATGAAAAAATTGATGAAAATGCATTCGTAATAAGTTTACTGGAAAATGGAAAAATTGATGTCAAATTTAATTTTAAAAATATTCAATTAGATGAAAATATATTTATTTTTATTTTAGTTTATTATCTTTCTTCAAATGTAAAAAAAAAATTCAAAAAAATTTTTAAAGAAAACATTATTAATTTGAACATCAATAAGGATGATATATTTACTTCAATAGAAAAAATAAATTTTCCCATTATCCCTTCATTATCATTATTTAATAAAGAAGATAGAATTACAGTTTCTTTAAAAGATGTTGATGTAAAAAAAGATTTTTCAAATATTTCTTTTAATTATCATATAAAGAATAATAAAGGAGATATTCTTCCTTTGTATAATTTCAAAATTATAAAAGAAAAAGACAAAAATACTTTTAAATTTGATTTAGATAAACCTTTAAATTTAATTTTAAATAAGACTTTTGTTTCATTTATTCTCAATTTATATAAAAAAATAAATAAAATCAATGAAGACAATATTCCAGATAATAATAATGAATTTGTTAATGATAATGATGAAAGATTTAATTATTTTAATTTTAATTTTGAAGAAAAAGGTTTTGATATTAGAGAATTAGATTATCAATCATTTAATTTTGATTTGCAAATAAAATATTTATATATTGAATTAAATGAATTGAATTGTCAATCAAAATTAAAAATAAAAGAACTGAATTTAAAATATATTAATCAAAAATTTGAATTAAAGTTAGATGATGTACAAATTATTACTGATAAAAAATCTTCCTTTTTATTATATATTCTCCAATATGAACCTGAATCTGCAAAAAACATTGTTAAAATTAAATTAACAGAAAAAGATTTTTATGAAGCATTAAAAGAAGTAAATCCAGATTTAGATATTAATTCGAACAATGAAACAAAAAATTTGTTTAATGATTTATTTTTAGAATTTAATTTTTTAATCACAAAAATTATTTTGACTTTTCAAGATGATGATTATGTTTTAAATTTAGTTTTCAATGAATTTATAGGAAAAAAAACACTAAAAGAAATTCTGATGGAATTTTCATCTTGTTATTTAAGTTTAATAGATCATAAAATTTCACAAGAAAATGAAATTGTAATTTTAAAAGCAAATGAAAAAATTATATGTAATTATGATTTTATTAATGGATATATTTCTGGTAAAATGAATAATCCTGAAGGTAAATTAACAATGAAAATTTTTTTCCAAATTTATAAAAGTTTTAATTTTATTGTCGATAATATTAATTTTGATTTTATTCTAGTCAAATATGATTTAGAAGTTAATAATTTGAAAATAGACTTCAATCGTTTTTTTATTAACCCAAATAGAATTACACTTAGAAATTATTTAAAAGGTTCAAATGATGTTAGCTTAATAAAAATTTTTGATTTTAATGTTGAAAATAAAAAAACCAAAAACAATGTAATTAAAGAAAAAGAAATTGATGTGAATATTTTATTTAAACCACAAAATGATAGATTATATTATCTCATTTTTAAAGATTTAAATGTTTCTTTAACTCAAATTTATTTATATAAATTTATTTTATCTTTTCACAAAGAATATAATTTAGATGATTATAAAAAACAATCTTCAAATATTAATCTTTTTGATTTTCAATTAGATTTTCCTGAAGAAAAGAAAAATAAATATAAAATAGAATATAATATAGAAATATATAAATTTAATTTATTTTTATGTTTAGAAAATTTTGAAAAAATATCTGAAATATCTTTAAAAAAATCAAATGTTTTTATAAATATTAATTCCACTGAAGATATAAATGTATCAAATCATTTTATTGAAGAAATTAATTACACCATTCAAATAGAAGAAATAGCTTTAATATTTTTTGATAATCAAAACCAAAAAATAAATGTATTGACAAATATTTCAAAAAAAGATTTTGAAATTACTAAAGAAACAATTCCAACATTAGAATATCAAATTAAAATAATAATTGAAAATAATATTATTAAAATTGATATTTTTTTATTAGAAATTTTAGTAAGATTAGATTCCTTTTTATGCTTATATTTATATTTTAAGAATGCAATTCCTATTGATTTAATTATTTCAGAAGTACAAAAAAGTCAAACTCCACAAATCATTTTATCCATTTTTAATTCAAAATTTATTTTACAAACTTCTTTTAATGGAAGGGAAAATATGATATTATCAATTAATGAATTATATGTTGGATATAATAAAATAAAACAATTAAAGTTACCTTTTGGAGAATATTTTGTTCAAATAAAATCAATTGTAACTGAATTTGTTACAGGATCGAACAAAAGAGAATTATTTCATACTAAAAATTACGAAAATTATTTTTTAATTTTCAAATCTTCAATCACAGATGAATTAATAAATTTCGAATTTCAAATTCAATCTCTTTATATTAATCTTTCTTATATTGATGTTACATCTTTTTTAAAATCTTATCAATTAAATTATTTTTATTATAAAAATGAAAAAAGAATTGAAAATAATCAATTTAGTCAAAAAGAAAATAATGAATTATTAAAATCACAAATTAATGAAAAAAACATTATTTTCAAATCAAAAACAAATTTGACTGGATCAATAAATCTTTCAAATTTAGATATTGTTTTAATCGATAATTCAACTGGGAGTTATTATCCCTTTTTAAATATATCTCTTTCTGATTTTTATATTCAAATTCCAAATAAGTCTTCTTTGGAAATAAATGTTTTTCTTGCTGTAAATTCATTTAATTACATTGCATGTATTTGGGAACCTTCAATTGAAAAAACTTTAATTAAATTTCAATTTATTCGAGATGTAAAAACTAGAATGATTTTTGAAATTAAAGAATTATTAATAAATGTCAGTGATATGAATATAAGTTTTATAATTGGTTCATTAAGTAATTGGATTGAAAAGTTTATGGAAGAAAAAAGTAATTATGAAAATTTTATTTCAGATCCATTAAATTTTAAATTAATAAAAGAAAATGAAAGTAATATTTCAAATAATGAAGTATTTAATAATACGGGAGAATTGTTAAAAATAAAATATGCGGGCCAAGTTTTTGAATTAAAAAATCAGCAAAGAAGAAGGTTAGAATATATTATGGATTGGAATGAAGAATTATATGGTAAAAAAGAAATTATTGTAATATATAATGAGATTTTCAGTTTTTCTATTCCAATTGAAAAATTAGGAACAAGAAGACATACAATAAACAATTCTGATTATTTTATTTCAGAAAATACTTTAAGTAAAGAAAGACATATTAATATTTCTATTTACTCTCCAATTATATTTAGAAATAAAACTAATTATGATATGACTGTTATTTTTATCTCTGATAAACTTACTTATTTCCCTTTAAATAAAGAAAAAATAGTTGGAATTCCTTTTAAATTAATTGGGCCTAAAATTAAATTTTATTTTGTACCTGGAATTCATTTATCAGAAGATTATAATAATAAGGATTCTATTAATCAAATTTTTAATTTAAATGAAATTCAAGAAAAAAAAACAGAAGAAAAATATAAAATTCAATTTATGCTTGAACAAAAATATTTAATTTTAAGTTTGGAAAGAGAAATTTTAAATGTCAGAGAATTAATTATTTTAAGTGAATATTCTATTATAAATTGTCTCCCTGTTGAAATTGGAATTAATATAAAAGGAACAAAATATAAAATTCCAAAATGTTCCCAATTTTTTTTGGATTTTAATCAAGTACGAAAATTTTCATTTGAAATTCTTGCAAATGACATAATTTTTAATTCACAGGAACAATATTTCTTTAGTCTTAATAATAATAAAGAGCAAGAAAATAATAAAAATTATGTATATTTTTATAATAAAATAGGTTATTCCTTTTTTCTTTCTTCAATTATTATTAATAATTCAAGTGGGACTCAATTAATAATTTATGCAGAAACTTTAATAAAAAATAATAGTGGAATAAATGATTTAGATATTGTGTCTAATATGAATAATAAACCATTTATTTTTAGATTAAATAAAGAATTATTCTTAGTAAGATCAAGTTTAGATTTCAAAGAAAATCAAAATTTAAGATTAATTTCAGGGGTTTTTAGATCTGATAAAATTCAAATAAAAGATTTATTATCTTCAAAAGAAAATTATTTTATAAAAATGAGATATGAAGAATCAAAAGACATAAATTATAATTTAGATTTAAGTATAAATTCAAATTTATCTCATATATTAATTAAAGATAGTACTTTTAATGAGAATATTATGAGTATGATTATATCCATTAATCCAACATGCAAATTTTTAAGTTTATTAACAAACAAAAGTTTTTATATTGCAGATTTTAAGAATAAAAAAGAGAATATTCGAATTTTCCCAATGCAAAAAGTGAATTTTAATTTTTTTAATCGAGGAAAATCAATTGAATTATGTTTTGGATTATCAAATATAAAAGAAAATTTTCCAAAAGAATGGTCTGATTCATTTATAATTAATTCATATGGTTTATTTACTTTTTATTTAAGTGATTTGTTTATAAATTTAGAAGTTAGACAAGATCCTATTGATAGTAATTTAGAAGTTTTTATATCAGAAGCAAATATTGATAATTGTAAAATTACAGTTGAAAATAAAAGTTTTTTAACTATTGCAATTTATCAAGAAAATTATGATCAATATATGCAAATTATTGAGCCAAATGAAAAAATTATGTTAAGAGTCTTTTCTTATAAAAAGCCTGTATTTTTAGTTGATATCAAAAATAAAATTTATTCATATCAATTTAAAAATCAAGAAACAAATAATATTCAAAATATCGGCAATGAAATAATATTACATACAATTTCAAATAGAATCAAAAAACATTTAATTTTTTATAATTATGATAAAATAAAAAAAAATAAAATTATTGAGCAACCAAAAAATGATTTTTATATTTTAAATATTAATGTAAATCATTTAGGAATTTCAATTATTGGAGATAATGAACAACAAAATAACAAATTAAGTGATTATAAAAGAAAAGAAATTTTATTTTTTTATATGAAAAACATTAATATTTATATTGATAAAAATATTGAAGAAGGAAGTATTATAAAAGATGAAACAAAAACTGTTTTTTATATTGAAAAAATTCATATATATAATCAAAGTATTGAAAATGGAAAATATTTTTTAGTTTTAACAAACAAAGCAAAAAACAATAATAATTTTTTAACTTTAAAAATCAATCTTATATCTTATTTAAGCGATAAAGTTTCTGAAATAAAAGAATTTAATATTGAATTAGATAAAATTAAATTGTCATTAGACCCTGATTTCATTACTTCAATAATAGATTTTATTTCAAACATTATTTATAGATTGGATTTAAAAGATTATAATGTAGATAATATTTTTTTATTTGAAAAAAAAGAAGATGATGTTTTTGAGGAATATAAAAAACAATTAACAATTTATACAGGAAAAAATTTAGTGATTCCTCCATTAAATATATCATTTGAATTATCAAGCATCAATATCAATAATTTAATACAAAATTACTTGAAATATTCATCTTTTTATTCTTTTGTTTTTAAAGGTTTAACAGGTAATAAACATAATGTTAATACTAACTCAAGTTCCATTGGACATTTTGTTGGTAATTATCAAGAGTTATTAATAATAATATTAAATAAATATAATTTTGCTATTAACGGTGAAATTTCAAATATTGCAATTAAAGGTTTTTTATTTGGTTTATTTAAGTTCATAACCAAAGATGATTCTAAAATAAAAACAAATGATGTTCCGAATAGAATTAGAAAACCAAGAGCTTTATATGGAAAATACCAATATTTTAAAAATTATGATAAAGATGATGCTGAAATTTTAGAAAAGTTAAAACAATCTTATGCAGTTTTTAAAAACAATTATTATTATTTCACTAGATGCTTAAAAGGACAAAAATTTATTTATATTTTTACAAACTTATCTCTTTATGTTATGAATTCTAACTTACAAATTTTAAACAATATTGATTATTTTGTTATTAAGGATATCAATGTTGAAAAAGATAATATTATTAAAGTAAATTATAATCAAGATATTGATAAATTAAATTATAGCACAATTAATTGTGAAAATATAAACATTAGGAATAAATTATTTAATATATTAAAAGAGCAAACTAACCTTTATTCTGATGAAATATTGTTTATAAATTAAATAATCTTAATCAAATTTTTAATAAATATTTAATTATAAATTAAAAATAATTTTTAATCAAATTATAGTTAAAAAATAAAAGACTTGAATTTTCAACTGAAAAAATCTGTGAATCCAAAAAGAGTTATTTATTATTTCAACATAGAATTATTTAAAATAAATGTTCCTTTTTTTATTTAATCTATTTTTCCCTTTAAATTTTCAATTTTTATAATAATTCTTTCTTTTTCCATGTTATAAATCTTTCTTATTATATCAAATACACTTATCCTCATTTTATAATGATAATTATAGAACCATTCTTTAAATTATTGTCCTATATTCCATAATAAAATACCCTTTATGTAATTTATAATATCCATTTTCATTTATAAGTCTCTTATGAAATTCACCACAAAACTTATCTCTATCATTATAAGATAAAAACATAATCCATATATGAATATCTTTTTTCATTAGGGAAAAATAAGTATTTTCCTTTACAATTAATTTTCCCATAATAATATTCTTTCATCATTTAGATTGCATGAAATCCTATTAAAATAATATCAAAATATTTATATATTCTTCTTTTTAACATTTTTAGAAGCACAAAAAATAATTTCTTATTTTTATAAAAATTAATTATTAAATTAATTATCTAATTTAAACTAAAAATATCATTGACTTAATCAATAATTTTTTGTAAAAATAATAAACAATTTATTTTTATATAAAAAATTAAAATTAAAAAATAATGGGAGCATGTTGTAGAGGATCAGAAGTAAAAGAAGGAAAAGACAATATAAATTCAATGACAAGAAGAAAAAGTTCAATATTATTTGAAAATTTTTCCAAACAAACAGATTATAGAAAAAAATATGAATTTATATCGATTTTGGGAAATGGAGGATTTGGAAAAGTAAGATTATATAAAGATAGAAGAAGTCCAGGATTGTTATATGCAATAAAAACAATAAAAAAAAATTTTTTAAACAAACATTCAATAAAAAGTATAATAAGGGAAGTTGAAATTTTAAGAAAATTAGACCATCCAAATATAGTAGATTATTTTGAAACTTTTGAAGATGACTATTATTTAAGAATTGTTATGGAATATATTCCAGGAGATAATTTATTAAAATTAATATCTCAAAAAACTTATGTTGACTTTAGTGAAAATGATATATATGAAATAATGTTAGTGTTATTAAAAACAGTTCTTTTTTTACATAATAATAATATAATTCATAGAGATTTAAAACCAGAGAATATTTTATTTGCAATTCCAGGTGATTATAAAAGTATGAAATTGATAGATTTTGGATTAAGTATAGAAGAAGAAGATAATGATAATTATAGAGTAGGGTCTCCTTATTATATGGCACCTGAAATGACAGAAGGTCATTTTTATTATGAAAGTGATATTTGGTCTATTGGAATTATATTATATTTAATGGTAACTGGAAATTATGCTTTTAAAGCTAAAAATAAAAAAAAATTATATGAAAAAATCAGAGAAGGAAAATAGGATATATAAAAATTAGATGAAATTAAATGTTCTGAAGAACTAAAAGAGTTAATTAAAAAAATTCTAG
>JAEEGK010007287.1_pt1 | contig 26373 bp, 24 predicted proteins | sample 8958771 | NCBI WGS metagenome assembly JAEEGK01 (sample SAMN16246547, study PRJNA631951) | gut metagenome | biome: gut microbiome; feature: rumen; material: SC-attached | host: Bos | place: Iran: Karaj | collected 2018-10 | reverse complement strand
TTTTTACCACTTTTATATTCTTTTTTATTAATATATTTATAATTAATTTTATTTAGTTTTTCTAAACTATAATATAATATATCAATAATCATATCTCTTAAAATAATATTCTGTTTTATTATTTCTGATAAATTAGGGAAATTTTGAGTTAAACTAGATAAATTTCTTTCTAAAATAGTAATATCAGTATTATTCAATAATTTGATACTATTATTATTTATTTTATAAAAAGAAGGTTTTATTTTTTTATATTTTTCTTTTTCTATTATTTGTTTTAAAGTTTCAAAAATATTATATTCTCTTGATTTATTATAATTATATGAAAGAAAAATAAAAATATTTTGATCATAAAATTCTTCACTTTCATTATTCAATTGTTCAAAACAATTTTCTATTGATATAAAATAATCAAGATAATTAAAGTTATTTTTATCAAAATAATAATAAATAAAATATTTTAGAATTGTATTAAAATTATTTTCAATATCAATAGTATTATTAATTAAGTTTTCAAAAATATTAGTATTAAATTGATTAGATTTAAAATTCAAATACATATTATTATTATTTATAATTTTTCTATTTTTAAAATTATCTATTTTATGAATAAAAATTGAATTATAAAATTTTTCCTTGTTTTTTTCATTTTCTTTTTGAATATTTATTATTTTAATTAAAATATTAAATAAATAAACATTTAAATTTTCTCTACATTCATTTTTAATAATTGATAAAAAATAAAATACTTCATAACCTTTAAAATAAATTGTTTTTGAAAAAATAAAATCATATATCATTAAATAAACTTTTCTAACATAATAAAATTCTATTTTTTCATTTGAATATAAATTATAATTTATGATATTATTATATATAATTGAAAAATGATCTGGAATCATTTTTTTTAAAATCTTATTATAAACTGTTACAATTAATTGTTTATCTAACATACATAAATTCATTGCAATTTTGTTTTTAATATTACAAGAATATTTTTTGAAGTCATCATAATTTTGAATATTTTTATTCAATATCTCTCTTCTAAAATCATATGGAAGTGAAGATAATATTTTACAATATAATTCTAAATTTTTTTCACATATTTCACAATATAAATTCTTTTCATCTTGATCATAATAATAAGGAATATTATTAATATTTTTTTACATTTTTCACAATTCATTGAATAGTATAAATTTTCTAAATATTTTATTATTGAACTTTTATAATTTATATCATTTACTAACATTTCATTTTTATTTATTATTGTATCATATCTATTAATCTCTTCGTTTAATTCATTTTTTTTTTCTTGTATATTAGATTTTCATTCTGTAAATATTGATTTTTATTTTGTAATTCTTGTGAATAATCATTAATTGAATTATATCTATTAAGTAAGTCTTCATTTATATTTTTTTCTTTTTTTAATTTTTCTTCTAAATTTATTTCTTTTTCATATTTATTTTTTTCATTATTTTTAATCTTATTTTCTTAAAGAATCATCTTCAAATATTTATAATTGAAACATTTTTCATATTTTCTGATTAAATTATGATAATGTTCATTTATATTATCATTATAATTAATATTAGGATTTATATTTTTGTTTTCGTTTTCTTTATTAGGTCTTAAAGTAAATGGACTATCATTTGTTAGATTATGTTTAACTGAATCTTGTTAATAAATCTGAAATCTCAAAAATATTTTCATTTAATTTTGAATTAATAATCATTTGGTTAATTGTATTATATATATCTGTAAATATATTATTTTCATTATTATTCATATTTGAATTGAATGGAAGTAATTTTGATAATGTTAATAATTTTTTAGCATATTTTTTATCTAATTTAATAAATAATGTCATTTTTTCTTTAGACTGATTTATCTTTTAATAATTCTAATTCATTTTTTAAATAAATTAACTGCCTATTATATTTCATATTATAAAAATAATATTTACTCTTCAAAAAATTGAGATTTTCTTTATTTTGATTTTCATAATTAATAAATTTTCTTTTCTTTGATTTCATATTTTTTGAATGGAATTTATTATTAAATTCATCAAAATAAGTTTGACCCATTGAATTTTAATTATTTGATAATTCATCACAATTTCTATAAGATACTGAAAAAATATCTTTTTCGATTTCATTTTTTAAAAGTTCAAAAGTTTTATTTTTAAATTTTTTCATTACTAATTATTTAAATTTAATTCCTTTTCTTAATAATAACAATCTAAGTTTTTTTATATAATTTCATATTGTGAGCGTTAATCTATTATTATTTTATATTATTATTAATTATTTTTTTTCATCCAAATATTTAAAAATTTAAATGGGAGGTAAACTGATTAAAATATGTATGAAAGAAGATGAAATTGAAAAAAATAATATTTATTATTATAAAGATATATATAATAAAAATGAAAATATAATAGAAAATAAAATAAAAATTAAATTAACATTTTCAATAAAAGAAATATTAGATTCAGATAAAAGATATTGTAATTTATTAGTATATGAAAATGATTTTTCATCTGAACCACATTTATTAGGTGAAACTGAAATACTATCAAAAGATAAATCAAATAATATAAATTTTAATAAATATTTTATATTAGAATATCATTTTGAAAAAATCCAACCTTTAAAAATAAAAATAATAAAAGGAATAACAGAAGAAATTAATATTACATTAGGAAATATTATAGGAAGTAAAGATAATATATTTAAAAAACAATTATCAGATAATTCAATATTTGAAATTCATTTTGAAGATTTTGAAAATGATAATTTTAATACTTTATTTAAAATTTCAATTCATGGAAATTTTTTAAGAATGAAAATAGGATATTTAGTTAAATATTTAGGAACTGATTCAAATCTTGAAAATTATTCAATTTATAGAAGTGAAATTTGTGATAATTTATCAAATTATGAATTTATTATTCCTTATATTCCAACTAAAATAATTTCTCCAGATAATAAATTTAATGATATGATTTCAATTGAAATTATTGATTATATAAATTCTAAAAAATTAGGAGAACAAATTGAAACAATTTCAAATTTTTTAAATAAAGAAATAAATATAAACTTAGAAAATGGAATAGCAAAAATAAAAATAAAAAATGAAAAAGAACATTCTTTTATAGAATATATAAAAGAAGGATTACAATTAAATTTATTAATAGGAATTGATTTTACATCATCAAACAAATCACCAAAAGAAATTGATAGTTATCATTATATAGGAAATGAAAATTTAAATTTTTATGAAATAGCAATTAAAAAATGTGGTGATATAATAGAAAATTATAATAAAAATCAATTATTTTCTGTATATGGTTTTGGGGGAAAATTACCAGGTGAAAAAAATGTAAATCAATGTTTTGCTTTAAATGGTAATAATGATAAACCAGAAATAAATTCAATTAAAAATGTTTTAATTACTTATAGAAATATTTTACCTGTTATTACATTATGTTCTGATGGTTTATTATCTCCTATTATTAAGGAAATTAATAATAAAGTAAGTGAAAAAATAAAAGAAAATGATTATAATTTTTATAATATTTTATTGATTTTAACAAATGGTAATATTAAAGATGAAAAAGATACTATTAATAATATTGTTAAATCTTCTTTTCTTCCTATTAGTATTATTATTGTTGGTATTGGAAACGGAGATTTTGGGTATATTGATTCATTTGATGAAAATGAAGAAATATTAATTAATTCTAATCATTTGAAATGTAATAGAAATAATATTAAGTTTATTCATTTTAATAACTATTTAAAAAATGAAAATAAATTAAATGAAGAAATCCTTAAAGAAATCCCTAAACAAATCATAGAATATTATCAAAATAAAAAAAATCCTTCATTAAACAAATGATAATTTAATCGTATTTTTTATAATGAATTATTATTTTTTATATATAAATAATTTAAAAAAAAACATAATGAATATAAAATTATTATTCATAATCCATATTTTCACATATATAAAAACATCAGATATAATAGACTTAAATGAAAAGAAAAAACCTCCAAAAAAAACAGATTCATCATCAGAAATATACAACATAGTAATAATGGGTACAAATGATATCCATGGTGCATTTTTCCCAAAAGATTTAGAAATAAAAAATTCAAAAAATGAAACAATAAAATATAAATCAGGTGGTTTAACATATATGGGTAAATATATATCAATATTAAGAGAAGAATGGGGAGATCGTTTTTTATGGTTAGATGCAGGAGATCAATTTCAAGGAAGTATAGAAAGTAAATTTAGTAATAATACAATTATTACAGAATTCTTTAATATTATGGGATTAAATGGTTCTACAGTTGGTAATCATGAATGGGATTATGGAATTGATGTTTTAAATAAAATTATGAGTTTAGCTAAATTTGAATATATTGTTGATAATATTTATAATTATACTAGTAAATCAAATATTATTTTTTCTAATCAAGTTATTACTAAAATTTTCCAAGTTGGTGAAATTAAAGTTGGTATTATTGGCTTAGTTACTATTAAAACTCCAAATAAATCTACTGCAAATTTTAAAGATGTTAAATTTTTAGATTATAAAGATATTATTTTAAAAGAATCTGCTGAATTAAGAAAAAAAACTGATGTTATTATTTTATTAGCTCATTTTGGAATTGAATGTTATCAACAAACATTAGAAGAAAGAAATACATATAATATTTATACTAAAAATGATAAATTTACTGAATGTGATACTAATGAAGAATTATTTTTTGTTTTACAATATTTAACTACAAAAGAAATTGATGTTATTATATCTGGACATACACATTTTAATGTACATCAATTTTTTAATGATATTCCAGTAATTTCAAATATAAATGAAGCTGCAAATTTTAATTTAATGTATTTAAATTTTAAAAAAGATGAAAATGGAAAATATAAATTTTTACCAAGTGAAACATTAATAGAAGGACCAATTCCAATATGTGAAAAAATATTTTCAATAACATTACGTTGTGACATACCACCAAAAGATGATAAAAACAAAAAAGATTTAGGAACATTACATAAATTTAAATTTCATAATGTAATAATAGAAGAAGAAGAAAAATTATCAAATTTATCATCATTTTATAAAAAAAAATATGATGAATTATCAACAAATTTTTTAACACAAACAGATAATTTATTAGAACATATTTATTCAACTGAAAATGCTCTCTCTAATTTTGTTTTAGAATCTCTTAAAAAAAAAACAAATGCAGATATTGCAATATTAAATTCAGGTTTATTTAAATCAAAATGGACTAATAAAATATCAATTGCTAATATTTATCAAATGATGCAATTTGATACTGATATTATAACTTTTAATATTAAAGGTTTTCAATTAAAAAAATTATTATATTCAATTCAAAAATCAAAATCTGCAATTTATCCTATTTCTGGATTAAAACAAGTTATTTTAAAGAAAAGTAATGTTTCTTATGAATTAATTTCTTTTAAATTATATAATGGTTATGTTGAAAGAGAAGTTGAAAATAATGAAAGTTATAAAATTGTTACTAATAATTATTGTTATCCTTTTGGTGGAGGTGGATTTAAAAATGTTATTAAATGGCTTAATGTTAGTTGGTATAGTTATGGAGATATTAGAGATTTTTTTATTGAATATTTAAAAACGATTCCTGTTATTGTTAGTAGTAATTATTATGATCCTAAAAAACCAAATTTGAAAATTATTACTAAAAAAAAATTTTTATCTTAAATAATTTATTTTTTTTTATTTAATTAATCAAATTTTATTTTTATTTTTAAAAATTATTTATTAATTTAAAAATGAAAATTCTATATATAATAATCATAATATTCTAATTTTTTTTTTTTTAATAATTTGTTTTTTTGTCATCTATATTAATGTTATGATTTTGTTTTCCTCCTCTTATAACTTTAACAACGTTTTTTCTTACTAAATAATTATTCATTGCTTCATTTAATTGATCTATATCTCTAAATTGTTCCATTAAACCATTTTTTTCTTTATTTAATGAATTTATTTTTTCATTTCTTTTTTGAATTTTTTTTGTCAAAATTTGATTTTCAACTTTTAAAATGCATTTTTCTTGTAATGTTAAATGATACATTTTATTAACTTCTTTTAAATTTTGTTCAAGTGAATATATTTTTTTATATAAATTTTTTTCATCTGGTGATAATTTATTTTCTAATAATTTTAACTTTTCTTTATATTCATTCATATCATTTTCTAATTTTGAAATTAAATGATTTTTTTCATTAACACTTTTTATTAGATTATCATCTGAAAAATTATTACTCATATAATTGTCATTTATATCATTATAATCATCAAAAGGAACATTTGATAAAATTTGTAATTTAATTGCTCTTTGACATCCTAATCTTTGATTTAAAATTTCTTTATCAATTGATGTTATTTGAGTATTAAAATTTGAATTTATAATTTTTGTTAAATTATCCATTATTCTTCTATTTACTTCTTTATTTTTTGATTTAGTTATTCCTAAAGTATAATCTTTCATTTGATTATAAAATTCTCCTAATACTTTTTTATCAATTACTTTTAAATTTTTTTTTATAATATCTTGACTTTGAATATATTTTAAATTTTCACTTAATTCATTTATTATTTTATTATAATGTTCCTCTTTTTCTTCAAAATCATCTTCAATTTTTTCTTTTTGTTCAATTATTGCTTGTAAATCTTCAATTTTTAAATTAGCTTCTTCTAATTTAGAAACAACATCACTTTTTTCTCCTTCTAACTCATTCATTTTTTCTAATATTCCACTATATTTTTTTTCAATTTCATTTAAATCATTAGTTGCATTTACTAATAAATATTCACTAATTAAATTATTATCAATATTATCATTTCTATCACTATTAATATTTAAAATATTATTATTATTATTTTTAGTATTCATATTAAAATTATCAATAATTAAATTATCCTTTGTCTCAGGAACACTTAAACCATTTTCATTAATAAATTCCGTTAATTGACTTATTCTAGCATTACAAATAACTAATAATTTTTCTAATTTTTCTACTTTTAATTTCAATTCTTGAACAGTAACTTCTTTATTAATTTTAGGTTTATTTTTCATTTTTTTAGCTCTAGTACCAAATCTCAAAGTACTTAAAGTTTCACTCTCATTATATTCACTTGGACTACAAGTTATAATTAAACAAGTTTTACTATTTCCACCTAAACTCTCTTGTAAAATCCTAGTTAATTTACTTTCTCTATAAGGAATATGAGTACTTTTACCATCAGTTAATGCATTAATTACCATACCAAGAGTACTTAATGATTTATTTATTATTTTTGCTTCTTCAAGTGTAATTCCAGTTGATCCTGTTTTTGATATTTTTTCACTTCCAGCTAAATCAACTAAATATAATTTACCTGATTTAGCTTCTAAAGTTTTAATATTTTTTTGATGAATTGTCATTATTACTAATGAATGAGAACGAGATGATATTTCATTCATATTTGTTTTATTTGTTGTTCTATTCTCACTTCCTAATTTAATTAATTCCATAACATCCTCTTCAGTACTAACATAATGTTCAGTTAATTCTTCAATATAAATTTCTTTTTCTTTCGTTTCTCTAACATTTAAATTTGCTTTACTCAAATCTAATAAATCTCTAATTTTTTCCATATAAATTTCAATCATAGATATTTTAACCATATATTCAATATCATCATTAGATAACATAATATTTTTAAATACTTGTTTAATCATTCTAGGAATAATACCTTCTTTTTCAGGATCATCAATAATACCTTCCATTGTATAAGTTTTACCACTTGCAGTTTGACCATAAGCAAATATTGTTCCATTATATCCTGATAATACACTTTCTACTAAATCTCTTGCACAATATTCATAAATTTCCTTTTGTGAAGAATCCATATTGAAAATGTGATCAAAGTGAAATGTAAAATTATTATATTCATTTTTACTTTTTATTTCTACTTCTTCATTATTTAATGAAATTATACAACTTTCTTTTGTATATTTTTTCTCATTTTGAATTATTGGACGAAAACGACACATTACTTTAACGTTCGATGATGATTGAAGAGAATTTGTTATTAATTGATATGGGATTTCATTTATTATTTGTGTATTGTTTAAATTTTGTTTGGGAGGTGATTCTGATATTATGTTTTTTAAATTTGTGTTTTGAATTGGGGAAGATTGTCTTTGATGATTTATTGAATGAGATTGGTTTTGTGTTGAAGGTGATGATGGTGTTTTTGGTAGGTTTATACGATCTACTGTTAATTTTTGTATTGTCTTTGTTGAATTTTTTTTTGTATTTGGTGTGTATGGATTGAATTTTAATCCAAATTTCTATAATATAGTGATTATATAAATTTAATATTGTTGTTACTTGATGGAAATTACTCATTTTTTCGAATTAAAAAAATTAAGAAAAAAAATAAAATAAATAATAATATATGAAATTTTTAATTTATTAAATTCAAAATTTATAATCATTTTTAAATTAATCAAAACAGAAAAAAAATATAATAAAAAAAAATAAAAAAAATACATTATTTAATAATAAAAAATCCAATAAAAATATAAAAATCTAAAATCTTTAATTAATATCTATCATAATAATCATCACTACTAGTCGAAGAATAATTCCCTTTATTTCCATATTTATAATTTGAACTACTACTTCCACCACCTACAATTTTACTTTTAATATAACTTAACCCATCCCCAGCTTTCTCAGCTAAATTAGCAGCAGTTTCAGAATGAATAACCTCACTTCCTTTTTCAAGTATTTTTCCTCCAGTATAAGCCAAAGCAGATACAGCAGCTCCTCCAACATAAAGTAATTTATTCCCTACATCATACTCAGCCATTTTATCTTTAACTGCAGAAGCAACTCCACTTCCAACATTCCAAACTCCTCCTAAAAATGAACCTACACTTCCTAAATAACTACCATAACCACTAAAATATCCATCATTATTATCTACAGGTTCACTACCTATTGATGCAAAACGACTATCATTTTTATATTTTGGATCTACTTTTGCAAATTTTGGTTCTGATGGTACTGTATTTGTATATCTTGATGCTGTTTCTGCATAATTTCTTGCACGTTCATATTGATCTTCACTTATTACAATTTCACTTTTTGGATATGATGATGAATAATTTGAATTATTTTTTTTATTGTTATTATTAAAATTTCTATTACTAAATAAATTATTTGTATATTTTGAATTATTGTCTATTTCATCTTTTGATGATTCATCCCAGTAATTTTCTTGTCTTGGCATAGGTTCACAAAACATTTCTCCATTTGCTTCTGCTTTTAACATTCTTCTATAATAACTCATTAACTTTGAACAATAAATAGTTTTTTTATCTAAATAATCTGGCATATCATGTGATAATAAAAATGTTTTTAATCTATCATTACCACCAACTTTCATAAAAGCAACTTGAGTTGCTGTCCATTGATCTAATGTTACTGATTTAATATAACTACACGAAACTCCAAATCCTCTGTGTTCACCTGAACAATCTAAACATAAATATATTCCATTGTTTATGCTTGCCCAATGTGCAGGTTTATTATCACAATCAAAGCATTGTGAATTTGATGGATTTGTATATAGTTCTTCAAGTTCTGCTTTAAGTTGACTACTACTCATGTTTTTATTAATTGGTAAAAAAATATATTTTTTTAATTATATTTTTTTAATGATTTTAATATTTATAAAATTAATAAATAAATAATTTAATAAAAAACAATTATAATTTATTTTCATCATCATTTAAATATTGTGTAAAAAATTTAGCAATAGTTCTGATAATATGTAATTGTCTACTTGAATTATGACCACCTTCAACAATATTAATAGATTTCTCCCCAGCATAACCTTCATATAATTGTAAAGTATGATCTAAAGGAATTAACTCATCAGCTAAAGCATGAATAAAAAAAGCAGGTACAAAAGTTTTACTACAAAACAAAATAGGTTTCAATTCATCAATATCAAAATCATTTTGATTCATAATAGTTTTCCTAATAAAAATTAAAGCACCTTTAACAATAAAACCAGGAATTTTCATATAAGAATAAACTAAATTTTGTGCTAAAACTGAAAAATCTGCAAAAGAAGAATCAACGCAAATTGCTTTAATTCTACTATCACTATGAGTATATAATAAAATAGTAGCAGCACCCATTGATCTTCCCCATAAACCAATATTACCAACACCAGGTAATTTTTCAACGAAATTAATAATAGTTTCTAAATCATTTTTTTCATGATAACCTAATGAAATATATGAACCTTCACTTAAACCACAACCAGCGAAATCAAATATAAATGTATTTATATCATAATCAAATAAAAATTCTACTAATTTTTTTCCTTCCATACGAGAACTTGAATTGCCATGTAAGTAAATTATTACTGGCATTATAAATGGTTTTCTTGAAAATAATTCTTGTTGGAAAAAAGAACATTTTAAAAGAAAACCTCTTTTTGATAATATTGTATAATCTGTTCTTGTATATATTTTATTATTTCTTCTATTAAATACTTTTGGGCCTAAATCACTTTCTTTATAATTTCCTCTTGGAGGTCTTATTATAAATTTCCAAAGTGATTCATAACTAAATTTAAATGATTGTTCTTTTTCCATGGAAATGTATTAATATTTTTAATATTTTAAATTTTATTTTATTTTTATTTCATTTTTTTTTTAAAAAGTATTTTATATTATATTTTATTAATATATTAAATTTTATTTTAGCTTTAATTTACATATAATCAGGTTTAGCAACTTTTCTTTTTTCTCTTATATGTGTATCTAAACATTCCATTTGTTCCCATGAAATAGGCATCATTAAATTATTTGATAATTTCGATTTTGCAAAAACAACACCTTGATTAACACCACTAACACTCACATAAATATATTTACTTTGATCAACTGCAATAATTTCTCCAAAAATTATATCTCCTGGAATAAAACAATCAAAAATATCAAAATCTTTATAATCATTTTTTATATTTTCATGTTTAATTATTCCTTGTAAAGGTGAAATTACTTTATCTTTAGTAGCAAATATTTCACAAAATGCCATTGCTTTTAAAACTTTTGTTATTTTTGCATATATTTCATCTTTAATATGTGGTTGATAATTATTTGTTTCTGATATTACATTAATTATTGGAGGATTTGTTCTATTATCTAATGTTACTTTTCCTGTTAATGATGAATATAATTTATCATCCTTTTGAAATACTCCAATTTCTCCCATTGTATAATCAAAGATATATCCGAGAAATTGACCTGGGATTACTTTTTGAGACATTTAAATATTTAGATAATTTTATTTTTTTAAATTTTATATTAATTATAATTATTATATTTTTAGTCATATAAATTTTTAAAAATTTTATTTTATTATAACTTTTTCGGTAATGTCAATTGTTAGACTTTGTGCAATTGGTAATTTAAATATTGATTTGAATTTAATTTTAAGAGAATCAGAAGCAAAATATTTTAAATTTGATATTACTAAAATTAATAAACCAATAGATTTAAAGGAATTATTTTTCCCTTCAGAAGATACTGATTATGATGAAGAAAAAATTAAAATAAATTATTTTGATTATATATCTTTATCATCAAAAAATGATTTTATATCAACACTTCTTTTTATAAATAGAGCATTTAAAAATAAAACTTTTGTAGAACTGATTATGTTAAATCAAATGGAATTTAGTTATGAAACAAGTTTTTTAAAAGGGATAATAAGACAAATATGTGTTAAAAATTATTTTTTCTTAGTTGAAAATAAAATATTTAATTTACCAACTTCAATTAAATTTAATATTAAAATTTTACAAGATGATAATGATGAAGTTATCTCATCAAAATCATTTGAATTATTTGAAAGAAATGCTGAAAATTATGATGATGATGAAAGCAATAATTTGAATTTATTCGAAAAAATAAATTATAATTTTGATAATACTCAATTTTTCTTAGCAAATTTTTCAGATATTGTTAAATATAAAAAAGAAGAATATGAAGAAATTTCTTTATTTTATCAAAATTTAATTTCAGGATATTCAAATACAAAAATAATTTCAATATTTAATGAAGACTGTATTAATCATTTATCAGAAATAGAATATTTAGATTTATTTAAAGATATAATATCATATTCAGATTATATTTTTTCAGATAAAAAACTTTTAAATAATTTTTATAATTATTATAATAAAATATATGATAACTACATTTTAAATTATGAAAAATTAGATTTGATTTTAAAAGATAGAGATAAAAAAAGAAAATCAATAGAAAGATTAACAATATTAATGGAAGATTTAAATTATTTTCAAATATATATTCAAAAAGGTTCAAATATGGAAATGGTATATAATGAAAGTTTTTCAGGTAAATTAATTTGGAAGAATCAAGATGAGGAAAAAGAAATGAATAATATAAATTTAATAAATTCAAATAAAAAATTATTAATAGGAATTTTTATTGGAAGTTTTATATCAAGATTATTATATGGAAAAACAATGAAAACTTGTATTACTGCAGGATGTTTAAGTGTTAAAAATATGATGGGAATTATAAAAAATAATATTGATTATATTACTGATATTGATTTATATAATGTTGTAGTTCCAATGAAAAAACATTCTAAAAGAGAATTAATTGAAAAAGAATTAAATGATAATAGATTAAAATTATTTAAACAAGAAAAAGGATTTGTATTAGATTGTACTAATATAAATGCAAGTAAAAAAAAAGAATATAATCCTTTAATTGATATTTATTGCCAAAATTTTGTTTATAGTAAAAATAATTTTATTCATTTAAAAAAATTAGGATTTATTAATAAAAATGGAACAATATTAAAAGATCCTGATTCTCATAAAAAAAAATTATCTATTAATACTAATAATAATAATCAATTTAATAATATTGAATTTTTTACTCCTACTTCTTTAGTTAAAAATGACTATTTAAGAAATAAAAATAATATAAATAATGATCATTCATTATATAATAGGACATTAAGTTCATTTAAAACAAAAAGACCTGAAACAAGTTATATAAATGAAATGTCAAAAACAAATTATACAAGAATTAAAACAGGTAATCATAATAGAAGAAGAAATCTTTTAATGAATAATTTTCCTTCTTTACCATTAACTGGTAATAAATCAATAAGTAATTCAAAAGAAAAAAAAAAGGAAAGATGGAGTAGTATTGGAAATAGATTTGATAATTCATTATCAGCAAGAAGAATAAATGATAAAAATAAAAATATAAATTTATGGGATTATTCTAATAATTATATTGATAGAGGATTATTAAATAAAATAATAACATGTTTAGAAAAGAAAAAAAAATAATATTATTCTTAAAATACTTAATATTTGGAAAAATAAAATGTAAATAGTTAAAAAAATAATATAATTTTATTAAAAATAAATTATTTTTATATTATATAATAAAAATTTTTAAATTAAATGTCCAAATCTTCAATTTCAAAAAATGTAAAACAAGGAAATTTCAATGAAGTAGATAATTATTTACGAAATGTAAAATATTATATTAATTAATTAATTTTTAATAGAATAATGATTATAATTGTGAAATATATTATAAAAAAAGTTATGAAAATGGATATGAAACAGTTGTAGGAGCCTTTAAATCAGTAAGTAATAAAAAAATTATTGATACTCCTTCAAAAGTTGATGCATCTGTTTATTATACCACTAATAATAAGATTAAGGGAAATTATAAAAATTTAGATAATAATAATCCAAATGATTCTGTCAAAGCAATTAAAAATGTTCTTTTAATTTTATTTTTCTTTTTTATCTTTTTTATAATAATAGATTTTTTCAATATGTATAAAAGGGTAAAAAAAGAAAATGATATAGAAAGACAAAATTGTTTTAATGAATATAAAGCAAATAATTGTTCTTTTATTTCAGTTGATGATGGACCAATTATAAATAATTTTTGTATTGAAAAAAAAAAATGTATATCATCACATACAGTATACTTTCATATTGTCCTCATTAATTATATAAGAAGTATATTTCAAAATTCGTTTAAAAATTTGAGTTTTGTAAACACAATTCTTTTTATATTATCAATGATATTCATAGTGAAATCAATTACAAAATAAATATAAAAAAAATTAAAATTAAAATCCAATTAATAAGTTAAATTAATATAATATAAAAATATATATAAACTTATTAAATAGTAAAAATTACCTTCTTTTCCCTTTTAATAACTTATAAAAAAAAGGTTTAAACCCTCCAATTTTAATAGGAAAAAACCAAGAAAATCCAAAACCACATCCAAAAGTTTCATTAATAACTTCATTAAAATCTCTTTTTTCCAAAAATTTTTTTTTCTTAACATCAATCATAGTAGTATCATTTTGTATAATATTCCATTGTTCATTAAGCATACAAGCACTAAAAATAATAAAAATAATACAAAAAAACAATTGAAAACATAAAAAAACAATTCTAATCCAATTTTTAAATAAAATTCCACTTTTATACCAAGAATAATAAAACTCAATTAATAAAGTTTCCAAACAACCACTTAAAGAATAAGAACAAAATAAAATAAAAAATTTTTGAGTAAATTGTCCAATACAATTATTAATCCAAGGACAATGATGATCCATTTTCATAACACAACCTTTACAAACAGAACAATGATGAACACGTGGTGGTCTAACAACATAACATTGAGGACATCTTTTTAATTCTACTTTATATTCACTTGAAATTCTTTGCATACTTTCATCAGTTATACTTGTAACTGGTTCATATTGTTTTTCATCATAATCACTTGCTTCATCATCATCATCTTCTAATTGTTTTAATTCATCATCTTCATTCATATTTTTAAAAAATACATCACCATATGTTTGATTAAATTTTTCTGCTCTTCTTACTCCAAGTTCATGTATGTTTAAATAAAATTCTATTATTGCTGGATTGTTTTTGTGAGTTATTATTAATGGGTTTGTTGTTGAACATGATATTTGAGACCATATTGTCATTATTACCATTGTGAAATAATATATTTTGTGGTATATTAAATATGAGTCTGGATCTTCGTCGTAGGATAAGTATACTTGGAGACTTTGGAGGAAGATTATGAAGTATACGAAAATAAAGAGAATCATTCCTATTGTATCCTTGAAAAATGACATTTCTTTTTTTTAAATTTTTTTTTTATTTTTTTATTTTTTTTAAATTTTATTTTATTTCTTTTTTTTCTTTTTTTTATTTTTGATTTTTTAAGGGTTTTTTAGTTAATCGTATTTTTAGGTTTGAGATTTAATTGCCTTTATTTAATTTTATTTTATACAATAAAAGTTTTTTTTATTTTTAAATGAATTTAAATCCTTAAATATTTATTAATTTTATTTTTTTTTTGATTATTTTAATATTTTTTAGATTATTTAATCATCATCTTGATAAATATCATCAGTAGTTTGACTCATTTCTTGAATCATCTTTTCTTTCTCATCAGGAGATAATGAAGTAATTTTTTTAAGATATGCCATTCTTTGTTTATCATAAAAATACAATTCATAAGATACTTGATTTAAATATTGATAATATATCTTAATTTCTTCCAAATTTTCCTTAGTTCCAACATCATATACATCAATAATATCATCAGATTCATTAAATTTAATATTAATTTTATCATTACAAACATACCATTCAAGAATATTTTTAAGAATTGGATATTCTATATCTGTTAAATTAGATAATTTAGTCATTTTTATTCTTTTATATTTTCTTAAATAACTTTTAATTAATTTAAATTTCAATTCTTTTAATGCTATATTAGCTAAACCTAAAATATTATTATCTTTTAATTCATTTTTATTACTTCTAATAAAATCTTCAAGTAATTTATAATTATTTTTCTCTTTTTTATCATTATATTCTAAATATTTAGTTAATTCTTTTAATCCTTTAATTTTCTGAAACCTGCTTAAAATTTTATTAATTGAATTTTCAATATCTTTTGGCAATAAATCATTTAATAAACATAATCTTTTAATACTTTCAATTTGAAATTGGTCAATAATAGTTTCTTTATTATTCAAAATATGAACAACACAATAACTAAAAGATAATGATGCTAAAATAAAATTTTTTCTATTTAATAAAATTTCTCCTTTATAAAAAGAATATAAACTAAAATCTAATGATTGCATTCGAGTTAAATTATTTGAAGTAATAAATATTTGATTTAATATTTCATCGATTTCTGAATAATCTTTACTTAAATATGAAAATAATAAAATATAACCTTTAAAAGGATGAAAATCAATTTTAGGTAAAATATTTTTAAATTGAAGAAAATATTTTTTACCTTCAATATACTTTTTATTATCAGCAAAAAATTGAAAATATTTTCTAAAAAGATTTGATGATTCTTCAGGATATTGTTGAAAAATTTCTTTTTTTATTAATTTTGCAGAAGCATTTAAATAATTATCAAATAATTTAGGGTCAATCTTTTTTGGAGATAAATAAATTTGAAAAGTTAATAATCCATAAATTGCAAAATTAGGATTTTTATGATTTGCAATATTTTGATAATTATCCAAAAAATAATTTTTTAATTCTTCTATCTAATTTTAAATTTATTAATTAAATTATTTATACTCTTGTTTGTATTATAGATGGTATCATTGATTTATCTTTTTGAGAATCTAAATTATTTAAAAAATCTTCCATTATTTCTTATAATATATTAATATATTATAGAAATATAAAAAAAATAAATAATTAAATAAATTTTGGTTCTTTATAAACTTTTTTATTTAAAAACAATTAAAAATTTAATTTTTTTTTTTAAGCATTTTCCTCATAACAGTAGCAAATTCTTCAAAAGTAATAATTCCATCTCCATTTAAATCAACTTCTCCAAAAATTTTTTTTAAATTTTCATGAACTTTACTTTTATCAGTAATACTTTGTTTAAAAACAGCTTCAATTTCATCAAAAGTAATTTCCCCAGAACCATCTTTATCAAAATACCTAAAAGCAAATCTTAAAATTTCCTCACTTAAAAATTTTTCTTTATTAACAGCTCCTCTTACAAATTCTTCATATTCAATATATTTATTATCATCCATATCAATATTTTTAAAAATAATAGCAACATCATTTTTTAAAGTATCAGTTTTTAAAATTTTATTTAAACCTTCATATAATTCATGTTGAGTAATTTTCCCATCACCATTTAAATCAATCATATTAAATAATTTACAAGCATTAATAACATCACTTTTTTGAGGAAAATTATGAACTAAATAAGCAAGAGCAGTTTCTTGAATAACAGAAATACTATGATAATTTTTTAAATTTTCAACTAATTTTCTAATAGTATCAGTATTTTTAATTTTATTAAATAATTCTTTTGCTTTATTCATTTGTAACCATGGATGTTTTAAAGCTTCTTCGGCTGATATTCTTTTACTTACTTCCATTGTCATACAACATTTAATTAAATCTTTTGCTTCTGAACTTATTGTATCAAAAGGTGGTGATTTTAAATCATATTTTCCTTTTGATACTTTTTCCATAATTTCAGAATCACTTTCACCTCCAAATGGTGGTCTTGCACTTAATAATATATATAATATTACACCACAAGACCAAATATCACATTTCTCATCATAATGTTTTTTTAATACTTCTGGTGCTATATAATATGATGATCCTACTAATTTTTTTTGTACTGTTCCTTTTTCAAACATTTTTGATGTACCAAAATCACATATTTTTACTAAAGGAAAATCATTTTTATCTCTTTTTGCAATTAATATATTTTCTGGTTTTAAATCTCTATGTAAAATATGCATTTTATGACAATAATTTATAGCAGAAAAAATTTGATACATTACATAAGCACAATATTTTTCATTAAAAGGTCCTTTTTCTATTATTTCTTGAAATAATTCACCACCTGAACATAATTCAGTCACAATTGAATATGATTCTTTATTTGAATAAAATTCAAATATTTTTAATATATTTGGATGATCCATAGTACGTAAAATATTAATTTCATTAAATATTTCTTTATCATCTTCAATTGAACATGATGCTGATTTATTTATTATTTTCATTGCTCTAATTTCTCCTGTTATTTTATTTTCTACACTATATACTGCAGCGAATGAACCTTCTCCTAAAAATTTTACTTTTTTGTAATCTTCATCTGGTTTGTTTTTTAAGTGACCTACTATAACGTCATTTGTTAATTTAATTGTATTATTATCTATATCATCATTTTGGGTTTTATTTGCTTTTTCTCCTATTTCCTTTAGTTGTTCGTTTTTTGCTTCCTTTGTTGTTTTGGAACCCATTTTTTATTTTTTTATATAATTTTTATTCTAATTTAATACTTATTCTCCAGTTTAAAATTTTTATTTTCAATAAAAATTTAAATTTGTTTTTATTAATTTATTAATTATTATTTTTTTTTCTTTACTTTTATTAATTTTTATATTATTATTATATAATGTCTAAATATAGAATATAAGGATAGATTGAATTTCAAATTATTGTTAATTGTATTAAATAAAAAATAATTATTTTTTTATTTATTTATTTTTATTTCATGAATGTCTTTATCAGAATTTTTACTTATCATTTCATTTAGATATTTACTTTTATATATATAATTATTATTTGAATTTGTAGATAAAATAATTTCATTATCTTTTTTTTTTCTATCAGGAGTATGATTTAATTTAATTGTAATTGAATTAACTTTTTTGTTTATCTCATCTTTAAGATTTGATTCTCCTTTTGTGTTTAATTTATTTTTTTCTATTTTATTATCAGGAGTATTACTTTTAGTAATTCTATAATTCCTTCTATCAGTTGATATTGAAAATAACTTTGTTCCTTCTAAAGGATATACTCCATATCCTTTTTTAATATAAGTATTTAACTCTTCTCTATCTTTTTCTCTTTGAATTTCTAATTGTTTTATTTGTGAATTTGAAGTATTAAGTGAATTTGGATATGATAATTTTTTAGAATATTTATATGATTCTTTATTTAGATTTAAATCATTTAAACTTTTATTATTCAATAATTTTTTATTTTCTTTATTTAATATTGAATTATTATTTATATCAATGTATTTATCATTTTCATAAACACTATATGCTGTTTTATTTAGTATATCTTCATCTTTCATATTTTTAAATTGGTCTTTTAATGTTACATTTTTATATGTATTATATATTTCAGATTTTTGATATATAAAAGTATTATTAATATTATTATCATTTATGTTATTTTCATTCATATTATTTTCATTAATATTATTTTGACTTATATTATTTTCATTAATATTATTTTGAATTATATTATTTTCATTTATATTATTTTGACTTATATTATTTATATTTTCATTATTAAATCTATTAAATATCTTCTCTGTTTTATTTAATGTATCATCATAATTATAATTTGAAATATTAATTCCATCATCTTTTCTTTTTGTATTCCTTTTTATATGACTAAAACTTTCATTATCTAATTTGATTGTTTTTTGGCCCTGAAAATAATTATCTATTATATTATTATTTGGGCTTTTTATTTCTTCATTTTGATTATTAATATAATTTGTTTTAATTAAATTATTTTTATTTTCAGAATGAATATCATTTTTAATAAAAATTTCTTTACATTGAATAGTATTGTTTGGATAATTGATTATTTCTTCATTTGGAATATATTTTTTTTCTTCATTTATTTCTTTTATTATAGGAATATAATTATTATCATTATAACTAAACTTCATTAATGAAGTATATTTCTCAGGTTCTTGAAATATTTTTTCAACAATTTTAAAATTAGGTAATAAGACACTTATTACATTTTGTTCATTAGAAAAAGGACAAAGAAATAAATCATCATTTATATTAAAAATTGGTTTAATAGATGAAATTAACATTTCTATAGTATAATTAATATCATTTTCTAATTGAATTTTATAAAATTTACCATTATAATAAAAAGATATATTTAATTGTTCATTAATATAAGGTGAAATTTTTCTTAAAATTGAATTCTGTTCATGTTGATTATTTATTCCAATACTTGATAAAAATTTTTTTGGTTCAATACATAAATCATATCCAGTTGTGTTTATTGATTCAAGTTTTGATATTGTATCTTCTTTAAGAGATATTGTCTTTAGAATAGAATTTATATTTTCCCAATTCATTGTTGAAATAAATTCCATATGTTTCATTATTACAATTAAAATTCAAAAATAAATTTAATATAAAAAAATTAATAATTTTTGTTTGAAAAAATTGTAAATAATAATATTTATCTTTAAATTATTAAAATATAATATTTTTAAAGTAACTATATTAAAATCTTTTAATATAATATAAAATTTCCATTAACAAAATGGTTAATTCTAATTGTTTTTTATAATAAAATTATTACCACAATTTAAAAAGTTACTAAATATATTTTTTACTTAATTTTTTGTAATCATTTTTAAATTTTAAATGGTTATTCAAGAAATATATAAATAATATGTCTGAGTCTAAGTAATTATATAAAAATTTTTGTTACTAAAAATTCCAAAGAACTTTCTTGATCCTATTTAATTTCTCTTAAATATCAAATTTATAAACGTTCTTACTCTCACTCTTTAGATATTTCTCCAATAGGAAGAATATCAAACATAAATGTGTTTATTTTCCCTAATTAAAATTCATTTTTCCAAATTATTTCCAAAATAACACTTTTAAAAAATAATAAACTAAAAAATTCATTAATACTCAAATAAAAAAAACAAAGAACAAGAAATAAACAAATTTTACTAAAATAATAAAATAAAAAAAAACTCAAATTTTAAAATTAATAACCATTTTTAAAAAATTGATTAATTTTTTAATTCAAATTATTTAAAATTAACCAATGAAAATTCACCAAATTAAAAAATAATATATTTAAAGAAAACTAAAATTTCAATTTTAATAAATTATGGGAAGAGCAAAACCAAGAAAAGCAACAAAAAAAGCAGCAACAAAAACAAAAAAAACCGAAAAGAAATCTACTTTAAAAACAAAGAAAGCTGAAAAACCAGTTGTTGAAGATCCTGAAAAAGAAGTTCAAGTTGAAGAACAAAAAGCAACAACAAAAAAAACTAGAAAACCTGCAAAAACTAAACCTCATAAAAGTGCTAAGAGAAAAATTAAAAAAACTCCTAAAGCTACTGGAGTTAAAAGTAAAACTAGAAAACCTAAGAAATAAATTTTATTTTTTGATATAATAATGTTAATTAATATCATTGAAAATTCTTTTTTAACATTTCTTTTTTTTTTAATTTTTTTGTTTTTGGTTTTTTTTAATTTTTATTTTAATGTTTTATTATTTTATTTTTAGTTATTGGAAATAATTGAACTTTTTATTTTTTTATTTCGTTCTCTTTTATATATTGAAAAATATAATTTATTTGTTGTTTTGATAATCTATTTTCAACATTTGGAATTAACTATATTTATTAATGTAAATTTTTTACTAAATCCAATTCTAAAATTGTTTTTGGTTTAAAATTAATTATTTTTAATTTCTCTTCAGGAGTAATTGAATAAGAATTTAAATGTTCAATAAAAGGAGAAATTTTTTCTAAAGGCATTAATGTATAATTTGAATATAAAAAACTAAACAATTATATAATAAATACTTAACTATATCTTTTTCAAAATTATTTTCAATTTTGTTAATCTCATTATAATCATTCATATATTTCATAAAAAAATAAGCTTCATCATTTAAAATAACTTTCTTCGATTTAATATTCATTAAATTTTATTAAATAACAAAAAAAAAAATAAAAAAAAAATATTTTTATACTCAAAAATCATTATTTAAATTAAATTAAACCAAAATTAAAATATAAAATGGATGCCCAAATTCAAAACGATTATAACACCGCCAAAAATATAGGAAAGCAATTTTTAGAAGTTTTTCTTAAACCAGGTGTCAATTTTTCTAATTTTTATGGAAATGACAGTATATTAACATTTGAAAGTGAAGTTTTTATTGGCACTCAAAATATAGTAAATAAATTATCAACATTAAATCTCAATCTAAATTTCACTAATTATGAAGCTCAACCAAGTGTTCAAGGTATTTTATTATTTGTAAGTGGAACTTTTTGTTTACCTCCTGATACTAATCCAATTCCTTTTATGAGAATTATCTTCTTAGCTAATGCAAATGGATCTTATTATGTTAAAAACGATATTTATAAAATTACTTTTGGATAAAAATTTTAAAGTTTTATTTTAATGAAGAATTTTTTTAATTTAATATATTTATTTTGATTTTTGTATTTTTTTAAATTTTATATTTATTTTTTATATAATAAAATATATTTAAATATATTATTTTGGATTATTTTTATTTTAAAAGATTTTAAAAGACTTAAATATGATTTTATTTATTTTTTTATTTTAATGGTTTTTTAACAATTAAATTTTTAAAGTTATATTAAAATAAATAAAAAATAAATAAATATTTTAAATTATTATTAAATTTTGTTATTAATATTCATTTGAAAGTAATTAATGCCATTTATATTATAATGTTTTTAAAATCATATTATTATCATTTATTAAAAATCAAATTCATATTATTCTTTATTAGATTTTTCCAAATCTTTATTGTCATTTTTGATATTATTATTTTCTTCTTTTACTTCTTGATTTAATTGTGTTTTTGTTTCTCTTCTTCTTTTTAAAAAATCTTTTTTAAAATTCTCATTAAAATAATGAGCATTATTTAAAATATTATTAGGATCTAAACAAGCTCTTAATTCTTTTTTCTTTTTTTCAGATATTTTATATTTTTGATTTAGATTATTATTATCTACTGTAATTAAACTTTTTTTATTATCATTATCATTTTCATTATTATTATCATTTAAATTTACTTTATTTAATTTTGAAGAATGTGTCATAATTTTTGTATATGTTGATATTGAAAAATAATCTTTTGGATTATCTAATTCAAGTAATTTAAGACCTAATTTCTTTTTTTCCATTTTATTTTTCATTTTACTTTTAAATTAATTTTATTTATTTTTTTAGAAAAAATATTTTATGGCATCAGCAGAAAATTATACAGATGATAATGGAAAGAATATAATAGATGTTATTGATAAAAAATTAGAAATTTTAACAAAAGAAAAAGAAGAAATTGAAAAAAAATATGGAATAGATGAAAATTTATTAAATTCATTTTCTTTTAATGGAATGTTACCACAATTTCCTCCTTCATTAACACAAACAATTCCAAAAACTTCAAAAATAAATTATGAAAGTTTAACAAAAATAGAAGAAATAAAACCAAAAGAAATTAAAAGTAAATATAAAACACCTGAAAATTATCTTGAATCTTTAAAATATGAACCAGAATTAAAAGATGTTTTTGATAAAGAAACTTATGAACCAACTTATATTTCATTAAATAATTTAAAATCAAAACCTTCAAATCCAAAAACTTATGATATAACTCAATTTGTTGATGAAAGTACAAATGAAGATTATTTTAATGAAATTTTACATGAGTAAATTTAAAAAAAAATGATAATAAATAAAATATATTTAATCAAATTTAACTTAAATTTTTTTTTTAATTACATATAAAAAAAACTTAAAAAAAATTAAAAAAAAAAAAAAAATTTAAAAAAATTTTCATTTTATTTCAAAAAATAAAAAAGTAAAAACTAACCAAAAAATATTTAAATTATTTTTTATTCATCTTCTTTCTTATCTTCATCACCTTTTTCTCCATCTTCATTTTTTTCACCTTCCTCACCTTCTTCACCAGGTTCCTTAGGAGGAATAGTAGGTTCAGGTTCATCAGGTAAATCATCTAAATCAACAGGTAATTTAGGAAAGGCTTTATAATTAAATGTCCCTTCATTATATGTATCAATAAATTTGAGTCCATTTCCAAAATAAAAAAAGTAACTTTCTTTTCCAAAATAAAAATTATAAGCACCAGGCCAAATTAAACTTTTAACACAAATTATACCATAATCACCTTTATTATCTTTTTGTTCAGTTGGATCAAAATCAGGTTGAGTCTCATCTAATAATTTAATATATGGATTTACATAAACTTTATCTTCATATACTTGACTTAATTTCCATGCTGGAATTTTAACATTTGTTAATGAATTACTTTTTATAGTAATATCCTCTACAATTGGTTTTATTCTTTTTTCAAAAGGATCTTTCTCTTTTTCTTTTTTTGTATATTCCTCAGGATCAGGAGCATCTTCAGGTACATTAATAAAATGAGATACTCTTCCTTGTTTTAATATACTTGGAGGATAATGAATCCAATTTTTCATATCTAATAAATCATCGTGTTTAAATGGTTTTGGTTTTTCATTTGGAACAAACATTTTAAATGGATTTTCAGGATCTTCAATTGTATAATGATTAAGTGAAGGGACTAATTTAGTTCCATGATAAATTCTTGCTATTTGACATCTTAAATAATGTTGTTCTTGACCATTGAAATGTGGATTACTATAAATTTGTCTTTTTAAATCACCTGTAAATGTATATCTTATTTGTCTACTTGCTATAATTTGACTTGGTTTAACATCAGGTAATTCAACCCAAGGTTCACTTAAATCATTAGTAACAAAAAATACATCTCTATTAACACCATCTTCTTTCCTTTTTTCCATATCAGGATCAGAATTATCTTCAGCAGGAGGATCAATTTCAGCAGCTTGTGCTATATAATAGTCTTTTTCAGTACCATAAATTTTACCAAAAAATGATATTTGACCATTTTGTAATAAACCAGCTAAATTTCTTAAAGAATTTGTTAATAGAAATGATTCTTGTTCTCCTAATGATACACCTGCATATGATAATTTTTGAAATATTGAATGATAATCTGATATGAAATTTACTGCTGTTATTGGAGTGGCTTCACCATCTGGTTCTTCTGGTTTTTGCATTAAAGGTTCTAATAATGTTTTTAATGGTTTTATATTTTCTGAAAAAGATTCTAAGAATTTTAAAAGACATTCTCTTTTTGATTCTTCGTCGAAGTATTTTCCTGAATTTTTTATTTTTAAGGCTATATCCTCGAAACGATCCATGTAAAAATCATCATCGTTAGTTTCTTGCTTAAATTCAAACATTTTTGATAAGAGATTCAATATGTTTTCATCTGAGATTTGAGATTTTATTTCCTCTAGTTGGGTTATTAGCTCTTGGAACTGGTTTTCAGTTTCCATTTATTTATTTAAATTAATCTTTTTTTATTATTTTAATTATATTTTAATTTTTTTTTATTTTTATTTATTTTTTATTTTATTTTGTTTTATTTTTATATTTCTTTTTTATTTTGAATATTTAAGAGATTAAATAATATAAAAATGAATGATGATAGGAAAAATGATTCAATATCAATAATGAATAATCATATAAATAAAAAAACAAAAAAAAAAGGACCATATTTATTAGGACAAACTTTAGGAGAAGGAGCATTTGCAAAAGTAAAAGTAGCAACTCAAATACATACTAATGAAAAAACAGCAATAAAAATTTTAGATAAATCTCGTTTGTTAGAAGATGAAAGAGATGTTCAAAGATTTAAAAAAGAAATAAATATATTAAAAAAACTTCATCACAAAAACATAATTCAACTATATGAAATAATGGAAAGTAAAAAAAGTTTATATATAGTAATGGAATATTGTGAGAAAGGTGAATTATTTGATTACATAGTAAACAATGGTAAATTAAATGAAAAAGAAGCATGTCGTTTATTTCAACAAATAATAAACGGAGTAGAATACCTACATCAACAATGCATAATTCATAGAGATTTAAAACCAGAAAATATATTATTAGATAATAATATAAATATTAAAATATCTGATTTTGGTTTAAGTACATTCTACAATAAAAACACATATTTACAAACTCCATGCGGAACACCATCTTATGCTCCTCCTGAAATGTTAAATGGAAATGCATATAATGGAACTTCAAGTGATATTTGGTCATGTGGTATTATTTTATATGCTATGTTATGTGGAAGTTTACCTTTTGCAGAAAGTAAAGAAGATATTATTTGTAGAAAAATTTTAAGTCATGATTATATTATTCCTAATTTCTTATCTAAAGATGCTAAAGATTTATTAAATCATATTA
>JAEEGK010007284.1_pt1 | contig 26377 bp, 25 predicted proteins | sample 8958771 | NCBI WGS metagenome assembly JAEEGK01 (sample SAMN16246547, study PRJNA631951) | gut metagenome | biome: gut microbiome; feature: rumen; material: SC-attached | host: Bos | place: Iran: Karaj | collected 2018-10 | reverse complement strand
CGGTGGATGTCAGCGGTTCCATCTCCTCGGCGGATCTCGCCTACTTCTACGGCGTGATCAACAGCGCCTTCCGCTACGGGTTCACCGCCGTGGATGTCATCCAGTTTGACGTAGGAGTGCGGGTCGTCCAGAGCCTCAGGAAGGCTGTGCGCGACGTTGCTGTCCTCGGCCGCGGCGGGACGTCCTTCCAGGAGCCCGTCAATTACGCCCATGAGAACGGCTACGACGGGCTCGTCATCCTCACAGACGGTTACGCCCCGGAGCCCGTCATCCCGGACAACATGCGTTGCAGGCTGGTCTGGGTGTGCAATGACCGGGAGAGTTACGAACGGTCGCACCGCTGGATGGAGAAGTCCGGCCGTGTGTGCACCATGGAACTGAAATGAAGACTACCGCATGAAGAGAATTTACGAGATGAGCGAGGAGGAGATCCTCGACGAAGCCCTCGGGGCCATCCCCGAATACCTGTCGCGCCTTGGCCGTACCGGCCGTTTCTCGACAGAGGAATGCCTTGACCGGTGCATCGGGCGGGTCAAGGAGCTGTACAGGAGGTCCGCCGGATGCGGATCCTCCCAATGCGTCCGTGCCCCCCGCAAGGGGCTGACCGGTCCGCAGATCCAGGAGCTGACGCGGATCTGCACCCGTCTGGACACCCCCCTCCGGGAGCGGATCGAACGCGCGAAGGACAGGCATGCGAAGGACAGGGCTGTATTCCAGATAAACAGCACCACCGCCCTGGCTGTCATCCCCGCTGCGCTCAAGGAGGCCGGATTAGCGCCGAAGGTCTCGGCACAGAAGTACCGCGCCCGGGTGGAGATATCCCTCCCCGGGGACGGCCGGCTGCGTTTCTATATCCGCTACAGGGACCTGCTGAAGGAAGGTGCGTTGGACAGTGTCACCGGGGCGGTCAGAGACCTGAAGGAGATCCTGGAGGACCCGGGGCGGGATCCGGCGTCGAGACGGAGATGAAACGGGAAATCATCCGGGACAAGTGCAAATCTCCGGTATTTGTCCGGCAGGGGTGCAATAATCCGTCCCGGCGACGGTATTAGTATCAGAAACAAGCAAAACAACGAACGCATGACAGAATTCGAACGTTACGCCCGCCTCGAAAAGGGCGTCAACCCAAACACGCTGGACCGGTACGGAAGGTTCGTCTCCGGCTTCGTCAACCCCACCGTCATCGAGGAGCGTAGGCTCAACGCCACCTCCATCGACGTCTTCTCCCGCCTGCTGATGGACCGCATCATCTGGCTCGGATGTGAGATTGACGACGATGTTGCTAACATCGTCCAGGCGCAGCTCCTCTTCCTCTCCTCCATCGACCCGAAGGCGGACATCTCCCTCTACCTGAACACCCCGGGCGGAAGCGTCAGCGCAGGCCTTGGCATCTACGACACCATGCAGCTGGTGAGTCCCGATGTAGCCACCATCTGCACGGGCATGGCCGCCTCCATGGGCAGCGTGCTCCTCTGCGCCGGCGCGAAGGGCAAGCGCAGCGCTCTCCCCCACTCCCGCGTGATGATCCATCAGCCGCTCGGCGGGGTCCGCGGCCAGGCCGAGGACATCCTCATCGAGGCCCGGGAAATCGAGAAGTGCAGGGAGGAGCTGTTCGGAATCATCGCCTCACACAGCGGACAGCCCTTTGAGCGGGTGTTCTCGGACGGTGACCGCAACTACTGGATGACCGCCCGTGAGGCACTCGACTACGGAATGGTCGACCAGGTCATGGAAAGACAGCCCTAAGCGTTTTCCCGGGGTCCGTTTCCATGCGGTTTTCCGCCTGACGGCCCCGGGAAACATTCATTTCGACAGTTTTTCCCGGCTGCGCAAAAAGGTTGCGCATACGCACCATACCTTTGCATCCGGAAACTCCACGGCGGAGTTCCGGTTTCCCGATTATCACGCCGGAAGGTGAAACTTATCTCCCCACAGGAGCGTATTGACAAAGCCTTCCAGTGATTCCGGACCGGTCTCCGCCCTGCGGACAGCGCTCATTGACATTCAGCCCGATACAAGTGAACGGTTCCTTGTTCTTCTAAAAGCTGTGCGGCAGCTTCGGTCGTTCTGTTGGCAACACGCATTTTCAACAATCCATTCAACGGACAGAAACGAACCAAAGCCACATAGGACATGAAGACGAACTACAGAACCAGCACCGACGAACAATTCGTCACCAGGGACGGCAGGACCGTCCGTTACCAGGAACTCTTCGAAGGAATCGACCGGGGCGTCCGGAGTGTCGCCAGGGGGCTGAGCCGTCAGGACCGCGAGGACCTCTTCCAGGACGCCGCCTTCGGGGTAGTCCGCTCCCGTTCCGGCTTCGATCCCGGACGCGGAAACAGCTGCCCGCAGGCCTACGGAGCCATGGTCGCACGCAACTGCGCGAAGGACGCCTTCGCCAAGGCAGCCCGCCGGAACGCCACCCTCGTTACCCCCGTTTCGCGTGACGAGGACGAGAACGCCTGTGTCCCCGTCAGTATCGAAAGCTACGCCGGCGACGGATACGAGGCAGACAGACAGCTCGGATCCTCGGAAGCCGAGGCCTACATCGAGGAGAAAATCCTCTCCCTGAGCGAGCGGTACCGCACGGTCATCGGACTCCAGCGGCAGGGACTGAAGCCAAGGCAGATGGCCGTCATCCTCGACTGCACTCCGCAGAATGCCTCCCTCACGCTCCACAGGGCCCACAAGGCCCTCAAAAGAGCGCTCGGCCCGGAGTTCCTGGCAGATCACGGGATCTGCGCCTAGCTCTTACGCGGCTTGCTGCCGGTCCGTTAACGGGCCGGCAGCTCCGTTTTATCCCGGGATCCATAGTTCACGATTGTTTTGGACTACCGGTATAATGTCAGTATCTTTGAAACAAACTGAACAAGCATGGATAAGAATAGAGTGATACAGGAGGGAGACGAGACGAGAATCGAATTGAACAAAGACACCCTGGAAAAAGGGTATCTTGAAATTGAGGAGGCGCGCTTCCTGCTTATCCAATCGTTAACGGCTTATTGCAAAAGCCTCGGAATGAAGTAATAAGCGCTCTTTCTGATTTAATCAGTCATGTCCTGGTCAACAGGAAACAGTTCTCCCGCTGCTGACGGCGGGATGCCCGGTTGCATGCTCCCGGAGGACGTCTTCTCGTTCCAAGACCTGGAGAGATTATAATCCCGGAACCGCCAGGCTCCGGGAATCTCTTCATTGGCGAGATCGGGCCTGTGGATACAGTATGGGACGAGCCCTATGACCCGGTCGACACTCTCCAGCGTGACCGGGATATTCAAGAAATACTCATTCACTACCCGGACGGTCAGCACGTTCGTGGTCAGCTGCGTTTCAAACAGATAAGGAATCCCCCGCCGCCGAAGCCCGTCCCCGATCTTGACGGCCAGCAACGGGTATTCGATCAGGGCGATGTCCCGTTTCCGGCGGCAGACGGCGTAATACTCCGTCACGTTCTTTTCCATCAGGGCGAATGCCTCGCTGAGCTCACGCGCCCAGCGGGCTAGTGTCTCCGGCCTGACGTCCGGACGCTTCCGCCCACGCATGAACCGGTACTCCGCCTCCTCTTTCATATCATGGATGATGCGTCCGATGCCCATCTCGTCCGTACAGGCGGAATACAGGACTCCGAAGTTGGCTTCCGAGAGAAGCCTGTCTACGATCTGCTGAAGCTGTTTCGTCATTTATCCTTCTGGTCTTTTCTTCTTGATAGCCCTAGACTATGGTAAGAGGGCCGGTTCGTTTCATCTCCGCCATGAACGGCACCCACATCGGCCGGCGCTTGTCGATCTTCCCGGGGTTCCGGGGGGACTCCCAGTCGGTGCAGGTCGCTTCGCAGAGGTCAAAGAAGAACTGCGAGCTGCGGATAAGAAGGTCGAGGGAGGCTTCAGGGGCGTCAGCCCCGGTTTCAATGATGACGAGCCGGGTCGATGCGGGGAGGAACTTCCTGGTCCGTTCGGCGATGTCGCGCTCACGGGGAGAGATGAGCATCACCACGGCGGAGTCTTCCAGATGGTTCGAGGTGAAGATGAACCGGCCGTGACAGTAGTTGCGGAAATCGCAGACCGAAGCCTGGCTGAGGCCGCTTTCGAACAGCTTTCCTTCGAGGTTCTCCGCAACGGGACGGCCCCAGGAGCCGTGAAGGACGACGTAGTGCCGGACATCCCGGAAGTCTTTCGGGGAGAGCGGGGCTCCGTCGTTCCGTTCGAGTCGGTAAGGGGTTTCGGGAAGGGATTCGTACCGGGAGAGGTCGCATGAGGGGTCGAAGGCCCGGCAGAGGAGGGCGAAGTACATCACCGGGGTGCCGGTGGAGACGAATCCATCACGGATCCCGGGCACGGGGATGTCGAAGGACAGGGCCGACCCGGCCTTGAGGAAGGCTTTCCGAACTTCGTTACGGTCCCCGGTGCTGAGGGTGAAGCTGGCCGTCCCGGACGGGTCGACGGAAAGCCCACGCTTCGCGGCGCAGACGATGTCGTTGTTATGGCCTCCCTTGCTGACCAGCAGCAGCTTGGAAGTCTTCAAGGCTTCATCCGAGAAGGAGTTCAGCGTGTAGGGAGTCACGGCAGAGGACACCCCGCCGCGGGCCCCGTAAAGGAGGGCGGCGAAGTCCGCCACCGACGCGGCGCCGCCGGAGCCGGCGGCAAGAAGCGGACGGGAGGGATCGGAGAGGAGGAACGAGCGAAGCGGGGTGACATCAGCCGTCCGGGCATGGACCAGGATGTCCTTGAAGTTGATCGGGGATTCTTTCATGTTCAATATTGTTTATTGGACACATATACCCCCCGACGCCTTTTTTATTGCAGGGCCGGAATCACTTTTTCGAATCCGGTTTTCAATATGCCGTCACTCCCCCGCCTGCACTCACCTTGACGGACGGCGGGCCAGATCAAAGCCGGCTACCAGAAGGTAGTACTTCAAGGCCGTCTTAATGTTCCTGTCATAGAACTGCCTGTTGTTGTAACCTTCGTTCAGATTATGGCTTATGTTGTTGCGGTTGGCTATCAACAGGCCGGTCATCTTGGCTATCTTGTCCGGGATGGAATCCAGGGTGTACTTCCCTACCCTGTCCGGCAGGCTTCCGATGGCCTGAAGGTGCTGGACATAATGCCCCAGACCCTCTATGTTAGGATGGTACTCATACAACTTCAGATACTTTTCCAGTCCAATATACATCTTGTAGACGAGCAGCTCCGCGTCGCTGTCCGTCGCATGTCCGCCGAGATAGGTGTCCAGGAGCTTGAGGATACGCCACATCTCGTTGGACTTATCAAGCGAACCTCTGACGTATCCTTCCATGATCCGGTACATCCTTTCCCCTGTTCTGTCGTCAATTAGCGGATCGGCCGCCGCAAGGACTACGCGGCTCCTGAGCCTTCCCCAGTCGAGAGAATCCGCATCATTTCCCGCAGTGCCGTCAAGGCCGTTTTCCTTGTTGTAAAGATCAATATCAAGAGTATACTTTCCACCCTTTCTCCCCCCGCTGGAGATAAATATAGGGTCGTTCTGGAAAACCTTGTAGATGTTGGAAACCGCCATTCCCGCGGCACACTCCTCTTTCCGGACCTGCTCACACAGTTCCTTCTTGGTCATAGTGCGCCCGTCTGCATATAAGAGACGCTGTACTGCGAGAGACCGGAGTATTCTCAGATGATCTCCATTCCTGCGCGTCTTTTTGTCACCCTTCGTTTTGTCCTCTCCGGATGATTTTCCGCCCTGGTCGAGCGACTTGTCGTAGATGCGATAGCTCACCCCGTCAATGGTCTCCGCCCTGCATCCGATCTCTTTCAGATACCGGGTTACCGTCGACGTGGAATATTTAGGGTTCAAGGTGCGGGCAAAAGAAACAGCATCATCGAATGCAATCCTGCCGTCGCAGGTGCCGACAAGGCGCCTGAGTTCCGAATGCAAGTCGACCTTGTCTTTTTTCTTTCCGTTGACATAACGGTAGCGGCCGTTGCCCGCCATCTCGATATGGGGATTCGAGGGCACGCTATTGGTAAGGGCGCGAAAAGGATCCATCCCTTCGGCCATCGCCCGGCGGTCATACTCGTCAATCAGTTTGTCTCTATCCATGAAGGGGTCATCCGGATAATCTGTCCGGTGATCGTACAGAATACGAACCAGTTTATTGGCAAAGTATAAAGATTTCCATTTAACTGCGACAGAATGGTTTCCGAATTCATCCGGGCCGGACCATTCGTATTCATCGGTATCCGCCTTGAGATATACTTCGGCCAGACGGCATTCGTCATCGCTCCATCCCTTATTCATCATGAATCGCATGACCTCGGTTTCGAAAGAAAGGGGCCTCGCGTCTTGCTTGAAGAACTTCTCCAGGGGGCCAACAAGACTGATTATGACGGAAACCCCGTCCTTGCCGAATATCCCGGTATCCAGGCAGTATTCCTTGTCCAGCTCTCCGTCCGGCTTCTTCCTGACCGAAAACTTGTATCCCAAACCGTCCATGAAGAACCGGAGGGTCTTCCGGTCTTCGGGATTCACCCCAAGCCGTCCGGCAAGGAGCGGATACAGCTCGACTCCTTTCAGTTCCGCCCTGAAAGATGCGTAGGCCCGGCGCATATCCGCAGACGGTGTCATGCCCATGAAGGGGCTTCCTTCCAGCATAGCCACAGCGCTCTCGGTCAGGGACTCCATCTCCTTACGCACAGACTCACCGCTCATCTTAAGGGATGAGGCGATTTCCTTATTGGACCACTCCTGGTTGTCTTTTGGCCCGCCCCAGAGATACTTCCTCTCAAGAGCTCTTATCTTCCACATATCCGCAGGTCTCCCACCTTGTGACTGGTACGTCTTCTTCAACTCGACAATGAAATCATGGACGAAAGCGTTGAAAAGGCCATAGACACCGTCCGGGTGTGTACAATAAGGAATCTCTACGACGGAACGAGCCGCTGAATCCAGATCATGTATTTCCTGCTCATGATCCCGGATTGCATCCTGAAGATCCCTGACCTTCTTCTTTGAGGAATCAAGACCGAAGATGTCACGGACAGTCTCTAAACCGCCGTTTTTGGCCAGTGTGTTCACATACTTAAACCTGGCGTCGTTGGCCAGCGAAGAGGTGGCCATCTTCCGGAAATCGTCAAACGGGATGGAATAAATGTCTTTCATCTGGGACAGAATCATTATGGGCTAGTTCAAACAAAGGTAGTGATTATTTCCGTTCCTGTCAAAACCGGGGTCCTACGAGATGCTGCCTCGTCGAGGATTCCTAAGATTCCTCCGACCATGGGGACAACTTTTATCTGATATCCGGCTTTCGAGTGAAATGTTTTTCCGGAACGGGGGTATCTTCATTTGACGGTCCTTCAACCGGAGGGTCGCTCCACAAGAATCAAGTATCCAGATAGCGGCATGCCGTGAAGCCGGCATCCAAAGAGACAAAACATGCAACAGATCAAGATAACTCCCACCGTGACGGACCGCACAGCGGCTGTCAGCCGGTATATGTCGGATGTCAACCGATATCCCATGGTCACTCCGAAAGAAGAGGAAGAGCTGGCTTTCCGTATCCGCGCCGGGGATGAAGAGGCCCTCCGCCGCCTGGTGGAGGCGAACCTCCGCTTCGTCATCAGCGTCGCCAAACAGTACCAGGGACACGGGATGGACCTTCCCGACCTCATCAACGAGGGCAATGTTGGCCTCTTGAAGGCTGCCCGCAGGTTCGATCCATCCAAAGGGTTCAAGTTCATCTCCTACGCCGTCTGGTGGATCCGCCAGAGTATCCTGCAGGCTCTTACTGATAAGAGCCGGATGGTCCGCCTCCCGATCAACCAGGTCAATGCGCTCGGCAAGATGTTAAAGGCGGGTGCAGTATTCCTCCAGGAGAACGGGCGTGAGCCTTCGGACGCGGAGATCGCGGACCTGACCGGGCTGTCCCCCGACAAAACCGGAGACGCCGCCCGCGTCTCCGGTCCGCCCCTTTCCTTCGACACGCCCTTCGGCGAAGACGGAGAGGGAACCCTGCTGGACGTCGTCCCGGACGGATCGTGTCCGTCCGCCGATTCAAATCTCGTCCGTGAGTCCCTCCGGAGCGACCTCGAAGACATCATGAAGGTACTCGCCCCCCGGGAACGGGAGGTGCTCCGTCTCTCCTTCGGGCTTGGATGCGAAGAGAGGACGCTCGAGGAAATCGGAGAGGGTCTGAACCTCAGCCGGGAAAGGGTGAGGCAGCTAAGGGAGAAGGCCATCCGGAAGATGGCGCGGCCAGCCGTCCGTTCACGCCTCGCGCAATACCTTTAGAGAAGCGGAGGAGAAACACTCCGAACCAGTTCATTCAGATCAGGAAGAACGTCCGGACATCCCAAGCGTCCGGGAATCCCGCGCACCGGAGAAGAAAACGTCAAGAGCCTCGGCGAAGATGTCACCGGGGCATACCGCGTCAAAGAGCGTCATGGACGAACGGAATTTCATTGCATCTGTTCTGCCGCCCAAGACCGCTTCTATATCTTCCCCCTTATGGAAGAGAACCGCGGATGTGATCTCCCGTAAACGCTTCCCGAGAACCGGATCAGCCAGATACTCTTCCGCTTCCTTCAGGGATTCGATGCCGTAATAATTGCTGTTGTAGCTCCGACCGAGTCCTTTCAGCTGGGGAAAGACAAACCACATCCAGTGGGTGTTTTTCCTTCCGGCTTTCATTTCCTGAAGCGCCTGTCTGTAGGTGTCGAAGTCGTCCTGCGCCTGCAGGAACCTGTTCAGATTTGCCATTATTCAGATATCTTGCACGTTGTTCCGTAAACGGTCTTCTCTTTCACGGAAGACAGGACATGGACGAACTTGTCCGGAAACCGGCCCTGAACCCTGTCAGCCATCTCCTTCGGAATCTCCTTGTAGAAGGCCTCCGCAATGCCGCTCGTGATGCAGGCCAGCGTATCCGAATCTCCGCCGAGGGAGACTGCCTTCCGGATGGCGTCCTCGAAATCAGTCGAATCCAGGAAAGCGATGATGGCCGGCGGAACGGTTCCCTGGCAACTGTCCTCCCACTCATAAATGGGATGCCAATACTCCCAGGTCTTGTGAAGGTCGTACCCGTAGGTCTTTTCGATATAGTCGCGGATTTCCTCCTTGTTCTTCCCGGTGCGGGCCAGGAAGATGGATGCGGCCGTAGCCTGAGCTCCCTTGACGCCCTCCGGATGATTATGGGTGATGGCCGCGGAAATTGCAGCCACGCGCTCAGTCTCCTCCAGTGTGTCGAAAAACCAGCCTACCGCGCTTACGCGCATGGCAGATCCGTTCCCAAAAGAACCGTAGGGATGCCGACCGGACTTGGACCGGTACGGGGATTCCCCGTAGCGGGAGTCGAAGGGGCGCAGCTGTCCCGGGCGGAAGAGCCAGTAGTAAAACCCGGTCCCGTAACCGCCCATCGGGCAGGGGCAGTTCTCCGCGAACAGCAGCATCGCATCCTCCAGCTTCTGGTAGGTATGTTTGGGATCCGACAGCAGCCAGTATGCGACAGCCATCGTCATGACGCTGTCGTCCGTGTAGTTGCTCTCCGAGAGGAAGAGCCTGAAATTGTAGTCCTTGGTATTGTGGAACTCGTAGGCAGAGCCCACGGTGTCCCCTATGATTGCTCCTAACATGCTTTCTTCATTTTCTTTCTCTCCTTTACGGAGAAGGTTATACTGCCTTTATTCAGATCAATTTTCGCACCGTACGCCCTCAGGCAGTCACTGCCGATCAGAACCGTCATTGTCTCCGGGGTGCCGAGGATCCTCTTGACGCTGTCGGAAAGGGACGACAGGTCGTCCAAAATCCCCAGAATCCTCAGATTTCCTTCACCGGCACCCGAAGTCTCCATGGGAATGTCTATCCGGGCGAACTCCGCTTCCACCTCCCGGCTTCCGGCTATTCCCACGAAGTTAGTCTTCCCCTTGGAGGCAATCGACCTGGAGAGGTCTGGATAGTCCGTCATCAGGCTCCGGTCAAGTATGGTGGATCCCGAGCCCGTGTCCACGATGGCGTAAATGACCCTGCCATCGGCCATCGGAAAACGGATGAACGGAATCGTGCTTTTGGTCTCTGCGAAGGGGAAGGTGTATTTCATCATAGGCTTTTGTTTTTTTGTGGCGCAAAGGTAACCCCACTCGGCGAACCCTATGTTCGTTACGGAAAGGAAGGGGGCTAAATCAGCCCCCTCTTCTCGTACACCTGCCAGAATTCGAACGGGTAGTGGATATTGTCCACGGGGATGCCGTCCGCAAGCAGTGGGGCCATGGTTTCAGCCGTGTAGCCTCCGTGGCCGCAGCCGAGCGCCGTAACGAGGAAGGTCAGCTCGGGATGCTGCCTCGCGTAGTCGACCAGCCGGCGGAAGGCCGCACGGATCTCATCGGGGCCGATATTAGCGCCGACCGTCGGAATGGCGTAGGACCGTCCCTGCGGGCCTTCGGCGACACCCATCTGGGCGCCGAACCGCTGGACAGCCTTCAGGGCTGCTCCGCCGTTATGAAGGCCCTGGTGGTTGGACCCGAACACGAAGATCTCGTTACGGCCGAGCCTTCTGATCAAGTCTGTGGCGATACGACCTTCATACTTCCCGTACCCGGGAATGGGATCCTCCTGGTAGAATCGCGCCGCCCTTTCTTTCTTTGCGCTGATCTGTTCCTCGTAGGTGGCCTCCGGACAGCACATGAGGAAATCGTTCTCTTGTGCGTACCAGCGGTCGCGGGCTCGGCGCTCCTTCCGGAAGGTCTCGAGGGTCTCCTGCTCGGTCTTCTCGAATTTGATGACGTTCGTGATAGACAGGCTCACAGACACCCCGTGCACGTCGTGGTCGGTACCCATGTAGGCGAAGGACCAGCCTTCGTCCTTCAAATGCTCGACCAGGGCCTTGATGGAGGCCATGTCGTACTCGTGGGAGTCGTTCTCGTATCCGTCCGTGATCACCGTCACAACGACCGAATGGTTCTCGTCGCCCTTCAGCTCCTTCTCGAGCTTGGTCAGCGTGCGGCCCATCGCGTCATAGAGCGGAGTTGCGGCACCGGGGACGTAGGTCTCCTCCGTGAGGTGCTCCGCCTTGGAGGGGTCTGCGTTCCAGTACACCTCGTCGATGGAGGTGCTGTCGAAGAGGACCAGCGTGATGAACTGCTCCTGCGTTTCCGCGTATTTGGTCTTGGCGGCTTTCACGCCTCCGAGTACTTCGTTGAAGCCCTGGATGGCGGGCCTCTGGATGCTCCACATGGATCCGCTGCTGTCCATGATAATCACGTTGTACACCTTTGTCTTTTCAGTCTTCTTTTCCATGTCTTTGTGGTTTTTAATGTGGTTCATAGGTTCTCTGGCACTCTAACAATCTACGTTCCTTTTTGCTTTTCGTGTCATTTTGACGCAAATATAGATGTTTTCTGGCATGTTTCCAAATATTTTATGTCATTTTGACACATTTTCTTTGATTTACTGGGAAAATGAGCTACATTTGCCTCTGAAATGGGAAAGAACTATACATACAAGCCCGGTGACCCGTTCCCCTATCAGTACAAGTACGAGCACATGGCCGTCACCACAGACTGCGTCATCTTCACTTACGAGGATTGGCAACTGAAAGTCCTATTAGTCCGCAGAGGTGGCGAGCCCTACAAGGGTGAATGGGCGTTTCCGGGAGGATTCCTGAGGATGAATGAAACTGCCGAACAAGGGGCACTTCGGGAGCTTCGTGAAGAAACCGCCCTTGTTCCCTCGGCCTTAGGCCAACTCGGAGTCTTCTCCGACGTGTACCGCGATCCGCGCGAGCGCGTAATAACCATAGCATGGTATGCGCTCGTGAAACCCTACGAGGTGGTAGGCGGTGACGATGCCGACGAGGCAGCCTGGTTCCCGGTTGATGATCTCCCTCCCCTGGCCTTCGACCATCATAAGATCTTCGAGGCGGCCATGGAACGGCTTCGCCGGGACATCCATTTTCAGCCTGTTGGTTTCGACCTGCTGGATGAAGAGTTCACCATCCCCGATCTCCAGCGTCTGTATGAAGCCATCCTGGGCGTCAAGTTCGACCGCAGGAATTTTCAGCGAAAGATCCTCGCGTCAGGCATCCTCGAAAGCGTCGGTAAGGAAGGTGCGTATGATGACTATCTCTGTTGCTCTGAAGAAGCGCCTGTTTTCGTGCCTGAAGAAACATTTCACGGGGACTACAATTTCAGTCGAGCGGACTGTGCAATGCCCTCCCCCCAAGCTGTTGCTCCTGAAACTGCCGCTCCAAAGAAAAGCCGTCAAGGCCGGCGTGGAATTCTGTTCCGGCTCAATCGTAAGAAATACGAGGAACTGAAGGAAGACGGTCTTAAACAGGAATTCTAGCTTTCAGCATTTAGGGTTTTCCCTGCATCTTCATCAATTTAAAAGATGGTTGGCTCTTTTTGGGGTGAGACAACTGCCATTTATATCTTATACGACTTGTATAACGGCATCTATTACTGGCTATTTATTTCTTTTTGCCAATTCTCAAGATTTGGAATTGTCTTGTTCTTTCAAAAGCTTTTTTTAGCATCTAAAGCAGTGAAGCATAAGGAGAGGTCCGCTGTTACAGTAGACGGTTTTATTGTTTAGGATACTTCTTCTGGAGTTCGGTCCGAAGAGTGGCTTCCAGTTCCTTGCGCTTACGTCTATCCTGCTGGTAAGCATCCTGGATTTCCCGACGCACTACCTTTAATTTTTCCAGTTCTAATTCTCTATGACTAAGGGTATTAGTCAAACGATTCAGAGTAGCATTTAGTCTTGCCTTTTCGAGCTCACAAGTCCAAACGGTTATAACTAACCACCCTTTTGCCTCAAGCAAACGCCAATTACAATTATCTCGAACTCTATTTCGCTCAATCTTCTCTTTCCAGAAAAGACGATTTGTTTCCGGCAAACGAAATTTGCTGCAGCCAACGTGTCCATGCCAAAAACAGCCATTAACAAACATGACCGTACGGTAGTGAGGAAGAACTATGTCCGGTTTTCCTGGTAAGCGTTTGTCGTTAATGCGATACCGGTATCCAAGATGCCAAAGGGAAGAACGAAGCGTCAACTCTGGTTTTGTGTTGGCAGAGTGTATTGCTGCCATGTTTCGATGGCGTTGTTCGGGAGAGTGTCGATCAGGCAATGTATTTGAATTAACAATTTCGAGCTAAAGATATGCATTTTTTTCATTATATTTGCACAAATCACCAATTACAAACAATGAGCGAGAGTTATAACCGCCTTAAGATCGTCCTTGCCGAAAAACAGAAAACCAATAAGTGGCTTGCCGAACAGCTCGGGAAGGATCCCACAACAGTATCTAAATGGTGCACTAATAGAAGCCAGCCTTCATTAGAGGTATTATATGATATTGCCAAGTGTCTTAATGTGGACGCTAAAGAATTACTTGTCTAAAATTAGTTATTCATGTTGAAAGTAGGTACACTGTTCAGTGGAATTGGAGCTTTTGAAGAGGCTCTTAATCAAATGGCAATTCCTCATGAGATCCTTTTTGCTTGCGATAATGGAGAGATTGAATTTATCCCTTTTGATAATTTAGCAGACCGAAAAGAGTATAAGGATTTAGTTCATAAAGGTTCTAAACTATCCGATGATGAGAAGGTTAAACTAGCCTCTCTCAAAGGTGAATTAAACAGAAGAATTGAGGAGATTCGCGATACTTGCTACAAGATGGCAAATAATACCGAAAGGACGCGATACATTAACGAGTTGTATAAGCGGTATTCTCCATTTAAATATCATAATTACGTAAAGGATGCATATCTGGCAAACTACGCTTTGGATGAATCTCAGTTTCATACAGATATCAGGTTTATCAAAGGCGATGAATATGCTAATTCTGTAGATATTCTCGTTGGGGGTAGTCCATGCCAGAGTTTTTCTACATACGGCAAGAAGATGGGATTAAATGATGTGAGGGGCACTTTATTTTACGATTATGCGAGAATAATTAAAGAGTGTAACCCAAAAGTATTCATATATGAAAATGTAAATGGTCTTTTGTCTCATGATGATGGAAAGACGTGGGAGGCCATGAAGTCAGTCTGGGAACAACTAGGATACAACTTAGCCTTCCAAGTTCTTAACGCTGCTGATTATAATTTCCCTCAAATCCGTCATAGATTGTTTTTAATTGGTATTCGAGAAGATTTGTATGTAACCCCGTATTCGTTCCCGGAAAAGAAAGAACTCGTTCATTCGAGTACAGAGTATCTAGAGAACTCTGATGATATCCCCAATAGCTTTTATCTTACCCAAAAGGGATTTGAGTGGGTCACAATCCATAGTAAGAATGTTAACCGCACAAGGTTTAATAGAGATGTAATTGGAGCACAAACGGCAACTCAACAAGATAATTGGACTGGAGATTTAAGGGTTGAACCAGCACAGCAAAGACATTTTGATGATCCTCGAATATACGTCGGTCAGTACGACTTCGGCAATGGTCCCGAGCCGGCTGTTGCCCGGAAAATGACTCCTCGCGAATGTATGAACCTAATGGGATTTAATCCAAATTTTAAAATTGTGGTTCCTAAAACAGTTGCCTATCGCCACGCCGGTAATTCTATTGTCGTTCCTGTTCTAATAGAGATTATTAATAGTTTGAAGCCTTATTTAGAGTAGTATGAATTTTACAATTTGCAACCTTGATAGTAGTCTGTTTGTAAACAGCATTACTGTTCCATGGGCCGTACAGGCAATTGACAGTTTCTGTAAAGAGGTTTCTGACGAATACCTTAAGGAAGTAGGAGACATATTCCCCGCCAGTGCGCTCGCCTACTATGCGAGAGATAAATATGATGAAACTGGGAACACTAAAACTTATTTTTTTGATAAGGAGTGTTTAAAAGAAGAGAATAGAGACAGGATAAGTGGGACCGGGAACATTAATACTTTCTCGAGTTGGTGCCGTCGCTCTGGCTTGTTATACGATCAAAGGGGACTATTTGGCTTAAGCGAGTTGGCCTCTCTCCTTCTTAAGCCCAACAAAATAACAATAAAAGAATTTGCTTTTATACTTTTATCTAAGCAGTGGGTGAAGATTGATGGAGAATGCTATAGACCTCTTCTGTCTGTGATAGACACTCTTGCCGGCGAAGGAATGGATTTTATTGACCTTCTTGGACAGTATACACAAAACAAGAATGATGTAAAAAATCTTCTTCAATTACGTATATTTGAGTCCGTTACAGGAAGAGCCAAAACTACTGGAGATTATATTGCTTTTACCCGTTTTGATACTTTAAGGAATTGTCTTGTTCAAGCCGGCATTTTATCAGACAAGAACAGTGGTTTTAAACTTACGGAAGAAGGAAAAACAGTTCTGGCAGATTTTCATAAACACGAAAAAAGGATTCAATCTTTTGGTAATACTGAGCTTGGTTTCTTAGAGTACATGTGCTCAATCAACAATGGAGCTTTTTCATTGATTGGTAAAGACAACGTCGCAGTGTATAAGTCAGTTTATCCAAATTTATCACGCTTGGCTTTGAGGTATGGAAGTAACGAATATGACTGCATCCCTTCAGAAATCCCTATTTCACCATTGCAGCAAATTTACTTTGGCGCACCTGGAACAGGCAAATCCTATCAACTTGATATTGATGCGAAGCCATATGCTCAAATACGGACTATTTTTCATCCGGATTCAGACTATTCATCTTTTATCGGCTGCTTCAAACCTATCTCTGTAGGGTCTCAGATTGAGTATAAATTTAGACCGCAGGCTTTTGTAAATGCATATATTAAGTCTTGGTTGACAAAAAAGCCATTCTTTCTAATCATAGAGGAAATTAATAGAGGAAACTGTGCGCAAATATTTGGTGATATCTTCCAACTTCTTGATCGCAAGAATGGGGTTTCCGACTACACTATTAAGCCAGACACAGATTTAGCCGAATACATAAAGAGCGAATTCGAGAAGGATTCCACCAAGAAGATTATTGAAGAAAACCACCTTTCAATTCCTCCTGATATTATCTCCGGAGAATCGATGCGATTGCCTAAGAATCTAATTCTAAGGGCAACTATGAATACTTCGGATCAATCCCTGTTCCCGATGGACAGCGCCTTCAAGCGTAGGTGGAACTGGAAGTATTTTTCTATAAAAGATGAGAAGAAAGGATTCAAGATTGTTCTTGATTCTGGAGAAGTGTATGATTGGTGGGAAACAATAAAAACCTTAAATGACAAAGTCTTTAAGGTCACTAAGTCTGCAGACAAGCAACTTGGTTACTGGTTCGCCAAGATACCCGAGAATGAGACGACAATTACTGCTGAGGATTTCGTCTCCAAGGTTGTTTTTTACCTATGGAATGACGTATTCAAGGATTACAGCCTGGACTCGAAAAATGCTTTTTCCCACGAAATCCAATTTGGTGATTTCTATGACAGTGATGGCTCAGTTAAACCCGAGACGATCATTGCATTTATGGAACTTAATGGGATTAAGAACGAATCTGCAGACAAGACAGAATTAAAGCCTGAAGGTATTAGCGAATAGCTTTTAAAATGATACTGATTGTAGAAGGATACAATTACAAGTCGGATAAAGTCAGGCGGATTCTTGAAGGCTTTGATCATAAAGAACTGAAAGAAAGCATTTCAACTGACTGTGTGGGCTATTGTTATGACAAAAGCCTTGATGACTGTATCTTCTTCGTCCCGAAAGTTATTTGCGATTCGAACGACAAAGTCTTAGGAAAGTACTCACCTGATGATTGTGTTGACCTTACAAATGGGCCAGTTTCATCCGAAGAAAAAGTTTTTCTACAAGAACTCAATATCTGGATTTATCGAGCCTTACAAGAGTATTCTAAACTTGAGGAATCGATAGAGATTCTTCAAGAAAAGCATTTCTCTGTTATCGATTCTGTCGGAGATAGTACTTCTGGTACTTTCCTCGATAGAATCTTGGGTCTCATTAAGTTTTATAATGAGAACCGAGATTTCATTCTTTTCACGATCAAAAGCATTCATAGCCAAAATCACAAAATCAATTGGAGAAAGACTGTTTCACAATCACAATCCATTGTTTTGAATGGTGTCCCGTTTTATCTTGACCCTATTAGTAAGAAAAAAACAATTGATTGGGATGAAGAGTTAATGATTATCTTCTTCTCCATTCTTAATTATACCAGAAAGTATGGATTCGATTTTCGTTTCGAGAGTCAGTACGAATTGATACAAGGTGAGCATTTTACGGCGTATCGGGAAGGAATTGGAGTCAGGAGACTTCGTCAAATTCGCCATCGGTATTTTTCTGACAGAACACGAAAACTCTGGTCTCTTTGTTATTCTTTTTTTGAAGCCACTGAATATATTTTGTCAAACAAGGAAGATTCAGACTACTTAATTGCGACTAGTTTTCATATTGCTTTCGAGGCCATTGTAGATGAATTAATTGGGCAGCCCGAGTTTGCAGATATGCGCAATCTTGAGGACGGGAAAGTTATAGATCACATTTATCAGGATCGTTCTTTACTATCAAATGATCCAATGTTTTATATCGGGGACAGTAAGTATTACAAAACCAGGTATTCCGTTCAAGAAAGAAGCCTTTCAGCATATAAACAATTCACTTACGCACGAAATATCGTCCATGATAGTATTCAAAAGTCATTTAAGAAAACATGGCCTTTTCGTGATCCTCTAACAGAAGGGTATTGCATCACCCCTAACTTCTTTATCAGCGCAGAAATAGATCCTGAACACAGATTTGATTGTGACGGATTCGAGAAAAAGGACGTCGAGGGTACTCATTTCTCTTCCCGTCAGTTTAATAATAGGCTCTTTGATCGGGACACTCTTTGGGTTAACCAATACAATTTGAATTTTCTTTTTTTACTGTCGACTTATGCTATGGCGGATTCGACGATAAAAGAGACATTTAAGATAAAGGCACATCGATTTTTCAGAGACAAAACAATTGATCTTCTCAATAAAGAATACGAGTTTTGGGAGTTAACCCCCAAAAATGGACTATCGCTAGAAGAGACGATCAGTAACACAATTAAGTGGGAGATTAGAGGTACGGTTTATAGATTGGGAAAAGATGGTAATTCTCTTCTCTTTGCGATGGAAAAACCAGACGAACCACTTAATGAGGAAGACAATGCTGTCACAAAATATGAGCGCGAATATGACTTTAATAGGATAAAGCCACTTATTGAGGCTCATTTCGAGCATCGACGTTGTCAATTATCCAAGAACGAAGGAGAAGTTATACAGTATGTGGATGAAGGGTGTTCTTCGGGCCAAAAGAACTCTTTCTGCTATATGTTTGATAACACTTATCAGAAATAATAACAACCTTTCTGGGGCATTTTGAATTATTAGTAATAAAGATTAACACCGAAACACTTAAACCAATTCAGATATGGATGCCGGAAAAAAACAACTCGCCGATATTCTTAATGGTAATCGCGTACTCGAAGTGCCTTACTATCAGCGTAGTTACGTTTGGAAAGAAGAACAATGGGAACGCTTCATTTCGGATATGGAGTACATTACAAGCACAAACAAAGACTACTTCCTCGGTTCAATTATCCTGAAACAGCAGCCCACTGGCATCTCCCCTTTCGACATTCAAAGCATCATTGATGGTCAGCAGCGTTTTACCACCTTTGCCCTCTTCTTCAAGTCCCTTTGCCTCAAGACGGACGATCCCAAGACGTTTGAAGACAAATTCATGGTTTGGGACCGGAAGGAGAAAAAGCACAAGATTGCCATACGCCATAGCATCAATGACCGGAAGGATTTCGAGGCGATTATCGAGCTTGAAGAAGATGCTCCATATGTTCCGTCAGTTCCCAGCAACATCACCCGAGCCTACAACTATTTCCAGGAGAATATCAATCCGGAGAAGGTTGATGTTGACATCTTGCTCAACCACGTGATCTTCATCGGCATATCCCTGCAACAGAGTGAAGATGAGCAGGTAATTTTCGACACCATCAACTCTCTCGGCGTCCGTCTGACCACGGGAGAATTGTTAAAGAACTACTTTTTTACGGAGAGTACACGAGAGGAATATGAGGAGCTATGGGCTCCAATTTTCGAAAAAGACCGTGAACTAGCGAACTATTGGGATGCTGAAGTCGTTTCTGGTCGCCTCAAACGAACCAACATCGACTTCTTCTTTACCGCATATCTAAATATTAAGATACAAGATCCTGACATCAAAGTAAGTGCAGACCACAAGATGCGCTACCGTCGTTCCGAGGGCCTGTTTAACAACTATAAAGACCTAATCAGCACGTATGGATTAGACAAGAAGAAAATGATATATGACATCCTCGACTATGCGCTAATATATCACGACAACATCAATCCGGATATCGCCGAAAAAGCAATACCTGGCACTCCCGGGATCGAGCGGATGAACTTCCTCATCTTTGTCCTTGAGTATACGACGATCGTCCCCTATGTCTTGTATCTGCTCATGAATGTCAAAGACATTGACGAACGCAATGCAATGTTCGGCTACATCGAGTCATACATCCTTCGCCGTCAGATCTGCAAGAGCGATAACAAGAACTTCAGTGACCTCTTTGCCGAGAACCTCATTCTCAACCGAGTAACCACACTGGAAGCGTTGAAAGATTACATCGAGAACAAGGACGAATCCCAAGCTCTTGCACTTCCTCGCGACAAAAAAGTCATCAAGGCCTGCCACGACAAATCCTATCCCAACAAGAAGGCCCTGGCTATTCTCTATCTTTTAGAAACCTCCATACGCGAAGGAAAGCCACACGCAACACAACTCTATCCATTTGATCGCTATAGCCTTGAGCACTTGATGCCTAAGAGCTGGAAAGAGAATTGGCCCCTTACCGAGGGCGTAACCGAGGAGGAAAGAGACGATGTAATTCTCTGCTTGGGCAACCTTGCTATGCTCCCGCAGAAACTCAACACATCCATCAGCAACGCCTCATGGGCCACGAAGAAAGCAGGCAATGGCAGAAATCAGGGCATCATATTCTATGCCTCCGACATCGAAACCTTGGCCGACATCGTAACAAAACCGGAGTGGAACGAAGCAACCATCTTAGAACGTGCCAACTGGATAGCTGATAGGGCTATTAAGGTTTGGCCCACTTATCTCCCCGAGGAAGACGATGAACTGGAAGTTGCTGCTGATAGCGGAAACACCACGATAAAGACAGGCAGGAACAACAACCTAGATCGCACTCAGTATTCATTGAATGGCAATACTGCAACATCGAAGAGTCAGTTCGTTCTCGATGTGGTTAAGGCATATGTAGCAAAACACCCCGAAAAGACCTTTGCAGAACTTGAAGATGTCTTCTCTATCAGCCTTTGCTCCAAAGGATATAAGTTCCTCGGCTTCCTATGTTCTGAAGAGAGACATGCTGCCTGGGACAACAAATACAAAATGATACGTTACAGTATTGGCCAACCTGATGGCACGCTTAAATCCGCTGACGGTATCAAATTCTACGTCAATACCCAGTGGTCCATCGATGGTATGCCCGGCATCGTCAAACTTGCCAAAGCCGAAGGCTTCAAAGTCACGACTCAATAGCAATGGGAAACCGGAAAAGGGCTAATAATATATTTATGCCGGTATCCCTTCCCTTAGCGGGAAACACAGTGTTCAAGAGTATGATCAACTGATTACCAACCCAGGTGAGCTATTCTCTTCGGGAACTTTTCGTCACATAATAGTGATGGTCCCCAGAGCAATGATAATAAAACGACAAGAGCGGTAAACATACCGCTCTTTTTCATAAATAACAGGTAATCATGCTATCTCGTTCCACAATTATATATATCATCACTGTCTTCACGATGACACAGTGTACCCTTTTTAGTATTGTTCACTTTCGTTTAAGAGTGATGTAAACTATATCATTGTGGTCTCACCCGAGAACTCGAATTTATGCATTTCCAATGCTTTCAAGACGGCGAGGCAGATATTCTCGTCATCCATTCCTTCATCATACAAGTCACCCACAAGGTCTATGATATACTGTGGCAAATGCATTTCGGTTCGATCTGAAATGCAAAGGTATAATATGCCTGCAAGACCATGAAATCATTGCAAGTCTTGCAGGCTATGCCGGCATCGCTACCAGATTCCTCGGAACAGCGATTCTGTATACTCCGTCCTTTCCCCTTACAATGGCATACTGTTCGGCGGCAAGCTTTCCCACCTTGTCCACCAGCTTTCTCTTGATTCTGGAGACGTTGGTCTGGAGAGTCGCCCTGTCATCATCGCATAAGGCGTCCACTGCGGCCTCAATCTGGTCGGGGTCGTCAAAGACAGTCTGCTTCCGGTAGATTGCACAGAGCTCGTCGTAATACTTCCATATATCCTCAGCGGAGATTCCGCCATCGTATCTGAGAAGAAGGGTATACAGGGTCCGCTCCATCGGGTTTAAGTAGATCTTAACATCCCCGTAGTCAGGGAGAGAAAGTATGCCATTCCTATCCAGGAAGATTCTCCCCGGTCCATCCCTCTTCACGAGGGTATCGATCTGATCGTCGTTGAGTCCCCGCGCCCGAAGGTCCTTCAGTAGGTCTCTGACCGCGAGGACAAGAGCCTTGGTATCGTCATCAAGCACTAACTTGTCCATGGTATGGGTGTGTCCGTCAGGACACGGTTTGCGCAATATGCGCGGTTATAAGATGGATTTTGCCCTGAGAACGGCAGGACTACCGTCGTGCGATTTAGCTGCGTTCGGTTCGAGAACTAATTCGCTCTATATGATGACGATTCTGTTTTTCGGACATGACGCAGCCGGCGAAACTCGTTGAGTTACGCCGACATTTTGTAAAGAAGAATGTCTGTGCCATGTCCAAAATGGTTTTTGCGGGTGCAAATATACAAATAAAACTTGAGCCTCCAACAGGAATCGAACCTGCAACCCTCTGCTTACAAGGCAGATGCTCTACCAGTTGAGCTAAAGAGGCGTTTGAGCTCGGAGAGGGATTCGAACCCTCGAATGTCGGTTTTGCGGACCGATACGTTCACCGCTTCGCCACCCGAGCATATTGCGGAAGATGTAGGATTCGAACCCTCGAGCCCCTTCCAGGACCTCCGGTTTTCTAGACCGGTGCCATCAACCAACTCGGCCAATCTTCCAACATTGCGGTAGCAGAAAGATTCGAACTTTCGGGACCCCTGCGGAGTCCAACACCTTAGCAGAGTGCCGCCTTAGACCGCTCGGCCATACTTCCATTGTGCGGGAATAGAAGGACTCGAACCTACGACCCGATGGTTAACAGCCATCCGCTCTACCACTGAGCTATATTCCCGTTTGGGTGAATGGAGGGATTCGAACCCTCGGCCTCCTGATCCACAATCAGGCGCTCTTGCCAACTGAGCTACAACCACCGTGTTGTGGAGCCTCGCGGAATTGAACCACGTTCTATGGATTTTCAGTCCATCGCATACACCACGTCTGCCAAAGCTCCATCGTGTCACGCCGACGGGATTCGAACCCGTAAATCTTCACCGTGAAAGGGTGAGGTCCTGGCCAGTTAGACGACAGCGTGATTCTCTGTGGACGTTACAGGGGTTGAACCTGTGACCTTCGGCATATCAGGCCGATGCTCTACCAAACTGCGCTAAGCGTCCGTCATCGTACTCCCGGGAGGATTCGAACCCCCATCAATGGTTCCGTGGACCACCGTCCTATCCATTGGACGACAGGAGTAAACCTGGATTTCACTGCAAAGGTAGCTGCCGGGTTCAAGACAGCGAAATCTCTGCAAGACTTGCAAGGGTCCATTTAAGCTAGGAATAACCGTTTGCATTCGGTGACAACGTGCGTTATACTTGTATTAATACCCCGCTTTGCCATGTGCCTCTGGAGGAAAGAAGAGCCCGGCAATCCGGGTACGAGCATGGCATAACTGATGTCGAATAAGTTATTTCCAACAGAAAAGGCCCATGTGCAGTGATTTAGCACAAGTTCGTTATATTATTGCAGCGTTAACAATAATCACGAACGTATGTCTTTCTTGGAAAATCTTATTCTCGGCATCATTGGATCCGAATTAATCGATGATGTAGAACGCCTCCATGACCAGCGCACCCTGGAACGCGAACAACACCGTCACGACTCGCTTTTCTGGCAAGACGCCGCTCGACGCGGCGACCCATATCATGACATCGAGGATTTAGATGATTGGATATGATCCCCATGGAAGAAGAATAAACCATCCTCGTGATACTTGTTTGCACAAACCCTCCTTATCCTTACCCTTCGATTAATAATGTACATTGACCGCATACGCATCAACTGGGATAAGGTCAACAAGGATAGCTACTTGACACGGATCCCTGCTATCTGCCTGTTTCAGGAACTCGAGTTCCGTAAGCCGGTCACATTCTTCGTAGGAGAGAACGGAACAGGAAAGTCCACCCTTCTAGAGGCAATCGCAATCGCGTACGGATTCAACCCGGAGGGTGGTTCCCTGAACTACAGTTTCTCCACGCACGACGATTACTCTGAGTTGTGTGACGCCCTGACGCTCTCGAAGGGAGTTTCACGCGGGCCGAGAGGTGGATTCTTCCTGCGTGCCGAGAGTTTCTACAATCTCTCCACCCAGACAATCGAGTACGAGAAGGGAAACGGGCCGATGTTCGGTAATAAGACTCTGCACGAACAATCGCATGGTGAAAGCTTCCTCAATTTCATCAACACCTTTACCAGGAACGGCCTCTTCCTCATGGATGAACCGGAGGCGGCCTTATCCCCGCAGCGGCAGCTGTCACTCTTCGCTAGAATCGCCGAAATGGCGAATGAAGGGTCCCAGTACATTATCGTTACCCACTCACCCATCCTGCTGGCTCTCCCGGATGCAGACATCATCGGTTTCGACGGCACTGGTCTCCAATACCTAGAATATGAGGAGACGGAGAGCTATCGCATTACCGAACTGATGATCAACCACCGGGAACGTTTGGTATCCCAACTGCTGGATCTCTGAGGAAGATGGTTCCTCTATTCAAAGCTTCATCGGGCGATTAATGACTTGGGGTCCAGTCGAAGTATTTACGATGCTTATGGCCGGGATCCCCAAGTCTTCTGTTTTCAGATTATTTACGGCTGAATAACTCAATCCTGCAGTTCCTGTTGGCCGAGTCAGGCTTTAACTTGTCTGTTCCTCCCTCAGATCGGATTTCTATCATTTCCTCAGGCACTCCTCTTTCCTTGAACAAGCCCATGACATATTCTGCACGGGCAATAGCAAGTTCGGCATTCTTCCCTGCCGCCCCCGTTGCCGAATCGGCCGCCCCGATGATCCTAACATGAAGGTTCTGCTCACTCGCCAGATCTGCGGCCGCATAGAGGTTTATCTCCTGAGAAGGATCCGTGAACCGCGTCGAAGCCAAAGCGAAGAAGACATGGACGGGTGGGCCGATCTGTACCTCTTTCCCAGTTGCAACAGGAAGATTCTCCGCCTTCGAATCCTCCTTCCGGCTCGGATCAATCAATGGTTTTATTCTGCCATCTTCGAGCTTCAGTCCGGTGCTCAGTGTTCCCAGCTTACCATCCCATGAAGGGTTGGCAAGTCTGGCACGCAGCGAGTTCAACCCGCTATAGTTGTTGACCGGATGGTTGTGGCATCCGCAGTCACCATCGGTGCGGTAATGAGCAATCCTGTTCGGCGCCTGAACGTGGGTCGTGTCCTGCGCCAGGAGCGAAACCACCCCGATGTGGATGATGCTGATAATGATTGCTATTCGTTTCATCGTTACTGTATTTGTTTCGTTATTCTAATAATGTTGTTGGCAGGTCAGCGTTTGATCTTCCTGCCCGTCGGAGCAAGCATCTCCCGTGATCGTGCCAGGCAACGCCGCAGCCACTGCCGGTCATCCTCCTCCGGATCCCGCCCCCAGGCTCCCCCGCTATGTCCGCCGCCTCCGCCGCAGTTCTCGGCAAAGGTCGTCGCCTGATCCACCATTTCCATGGAGAGAAGTGCCGCGCATGTGATGATCTTCATACCACGTCTGCTCATGTCCTGCAGGAGAGAATCGTCAAGGCCTTCGAACGTATCCGGGGGCAGCGAGACCTTCAGTTTCTGGTAGTCACTGAGCACGGTCCAGAGAGCCTCTGTTCCCACCTTGTTCATGGTGATTTCCGACACCTGGGCACTGGCAGACCTGATCTCCTGTTCCAGTTCGCCACGACGTTCCTCCGAACGTGACAGCTCTTCTTTCAACTCGGTCAGTTTCTTCTCCGCAGCCACCAGTTTGCCGCGTTTGTCGGAGAGCTTCCAGAGGATGTCCTCCAGTTTCTTCTGGAGGGAAACCTCCTTCTTCATCAGTGCCTGTCTCTGAAGGATTGCCATCCCGTCGTCGGACAGGGATGTTCTGATGTCATCGATTTCATCTTCGATGCGCTCCCTCGCCGCCTCCAGGTTGGTGACCATGGTGGTCAGAGACTTCTTCCTAATTTCCGCGATGTGGATCTGACTCTTCAGACTGGATAGCCTGGCAGTCTTGCTCTCCACTTCCCTTTCGAGTGTACTGCACTGGCTGGACAATTCACGTCGGTAGTCCTCTGTGCTCAAATGCTTTCGATGAGTCTCGTTGACACTGTCCCCTCGCTGAAGCCCCCATTTCCCGTTGACCTCCGCAAAAGCGTCGTGAAGGGCTCTCGTCCGCTGTCCGTATTCATACTTGTCGCATCCGCAGAAGACCTCCTTGAAAGAGATCCTGCCATCCTTTACCGGTATGATATCGGCATGGATATGCGGACTCCGTTCATCCAGATGGACGATAAAGGACAGGATATTCTCCTCGCCGAACCTGTCGGCAAGAACGTCATACATTTCTCTCGCCCACTGTTCAATCTCAGGGCGTCTCTCGACACGGCTGTTGTCGGCATTTTTCTCATAGTCAATCTCCTGGCTGCCGAAAGCCATCCGGCAGAGTGTATCGTGCGATCCGCTGATGATGAAGTCCACGACGGTCCTGTATTTCGGGTCATGCGGGCACTTCTCGTTGGGGTCCTTGATTCCCCGTCCCCGGATATTCTCCTGGAATATCTCAGGGATGGACTTGCTCTGGTCGACGGCCTGCACCTTCCCTCCCCTGACCACCTCAAAGTTCAGGGCTGTCCGGGTCCGGTCGATACGGCCGTTCTCGTTCGCTTTCTTCCAGGCCTTCTCGGTCCACCGGCGCTGTTGCTCGTTGCTCTGCGCCTTCGAGAAGCCTTTCTTCACCTGGAAGTGCACCACCTGTTTCTGTGCACCCATTTCGCTATTCTCCTGGGTTTTATCATCCCTTTTCTACCCGTGCCCAGCTTGCTGCGTTGTCGGCACTCCTCCATTTGACCTCGGGTCAAGTGGGTATTGAGTTACCCCCTCCCTTTGTTCGTGGCAGAACGGGCAAGCCCGCTGCCAAAAAGCATATCATCTTCCG
>JAEEGK010007282.1_pt1 | contig 26380 bp, 8 predicted proteins | sample 8958771 | NCBI WGS metagenome assembly JAEEGK01 (sample SAMN16246547, study PRJNA631951) | gut metagenome | biome: gut microbiome; feature: rumen; material: SC-attached | host: Bos | place: Iran: Karaj | collected 2018-10 | reverse complement strand
TTTTTTAGTTTTTATTTTATTTTTTAATATTTAAAATTTTTAATTTTTTTAATTGTTTTTTTTAATTTAAAAATTAATTTTTTTAGTAAAAAATGGAAACGGTATACTTAATATTATTTTTAATATTATTCCCTATATTCAAAAATGAAAAAATAACACATAAAAAAAAAATAGAATCAACATTAAATGAAATAAAAACAGAAAATTCAAAATTAGAATCATTAATTAATTCATTTTCAAATTCCTTTATATCATTAACACAAGAATTGAATAACAATAATATAATAAATAATATAGAAAACTCAAATTTTATAAAAGAAAAAAAACCAAAATTTTCACCTTTAAATCCAAAAATAGATAATTTAATAATGAAACATAATGAACCATTTGAATGGAATTTACTTCCATCAAAAAATAAACCACCATCAGAAAGAAAAGGAGAATGTTCAATAATAGTTGATAATTATTTAATAATTTTTGGTGGTTGTGATTTAGAAGATAATTGTTATAATGATTTATATTTTTTTGATTTACAAAATCGTTTTTGGGAAAAAATAAAAATAAAAAATGAAATACCATCACCAAGACAATTTCATTCTTGTAATTTATATGGTAATAAAATAATAATTTATGGTGGAAATAAAGGCTCAGATTTAAAAAATGATTTATTTTCTTTTGATATTGAAAAAAGAAAATTTAAAAGATTAATATTTAAAAATCAAAAAAATGAAGGTAGAAAAAATCATAAAGGAATAATAGATAATAAAGGAAGATTATTTATTTTTGGAGGATATACTTTAAAAGGTTATTCTAATGATTTATTTATAATAAATTTAATAAATGAAGAATTTGAAAATATTAATATAAGAGGAAATATTCCAAATTCTCGTTCTAATTTTATATTTGAATATATTAATAATTATATTTATTTATTTGGTGGTTTTCATGAAGGAGGTTCTTTAAATGATTTATATAAATTTAATACTGAAACTTTTCTTTGGGAAAGTATACAAAATTCAAATTTTCCTAAATCAAAAGAAGGATTTTCTTCAATTTCAATTGAAAATGAAATTTATATTTTTGGAGGATGTGATTATAAAAGTCAATCTTGCTCAGGTGAAACTTTTGTTTTTAATATTTTAGATAATACATTTACTCAAATTAAAAGTAAAATTATTCAACCAAGATTTCATTCTTCTTTTAATTTTTATAGAGGTAATTTAATTATTTTTGGAGGATGTGAATTAGATAAAAAATGTTTTAATGATATTTATAAAATGAATATTACTAATTTATGTCCTAATAATTGTAATTATAATGGTTTTTGTAATAAAAAAATTGGATGTATTTGTTATGAAAGTTTTTTTGAAAGTGATTGTTCAAAAAAAGTAATTTGTCAAAATGATTGTAATAAAAGAGGAAAATGTTTATTAAATGGAAAATGTGATTGTAATAAATTTTATACTGGGAAAAATTGTGAAATTAATTTAGGTTGTATTAAAAACTGTACAAGTGAAAAAAATGGTTTTTGTAATATGGAAAAAAATATTTGTATTTGTAATCAAGGATTTGAAGGAGAATATTGTCAAAATCAAGTTAATCAAAGTTTATTTGAATTTAATTTTAATGAAACAAAAAATGAAAAAGAAAAAGAAAATAAAGTTTTAATGAATGAACAACAAATTTTAATTCAAGAATATACAAAAGAATTAAATAAAAACAGTAAAAATTTAAAATTATTAAATGAAATTTCGAATAGATATAATTTTATTGTTTTAATTGCTGTTTTTATTATTGTTTTATGCTGTTATATTTTTACAAAAATTATTAATGAAAAAGAAATAAAAAGTGAATAATTATTAATATATATTATATTTTTTAAATAATAAATTAAAATATTCAAATTTTTTATTTTTTTTGCAATAAACAATTAAAAAATGTTTTATGGATATGGGATAATACTTTTATTATTATTATAATATTTTATATAAAATTCCTTAGAATTGAAAATAGTTTGAAATATTTTAGAATAGAAACTAAATTTTTCTATCATATTTTTATATATATTAACATAATTATTTCTTTCATTTTTTATTATAATTAAATATTGAATTAAATCATTTAATATATTTTTCATATCATTTCTCATTTCCTTATTTAATAACTCATTTATAAAATTTATAATTTTTTGATTTTCTCTATCAATTAATTTAAGTATATTATATGTGCATATAGAATATTTATTAATATTAACAAAAGTTCGATTAAAATAACTTTTAAATTTATTATAATTTTCTTCTGAAATACAACCATTTGAATTTAATTCAATTATTTTTAATTTAACTAAATTATTATTAATATTTTTAATTTCAGAAAGCATTTCATTCATAAATTTAGCAAAAAATATATAATATTTATTTGAAATAAATTGAGGTATTATTCTCTCTTCTTTTAAATTAATATTTTGTTCTTTTTCAAAATTATTATTTATTAGACCAAAATTATTAGGATTATATTGATTATTAATTTGATAATGATTAATAATATTATAAGTATTAAATGTCTGAACAATTTTTTTTTCTTTAAGATTTAAATTATTATTATTTGCATCTATTATTTTCTGATTTTCAATTTGAGTTTTATTTAAAAGAGATAAATCTAAATCTTTTAAAATTGATTTTTGAATTATTATTATATTTTTCTCATTATTAATTATAATATTTTTATTATAATTTGATTTATTATTTTTTATCTTTTGTAAATTATCATTAGAATTTATTTTTAAAGATAAAATTCTTTTTTTACTTCTTCTATGATTTCTCCTGAAATGATTACTATAACTTTTACTTTTATGTTTATCTAAATCAATTTTATCAATATCACAAAATATTGTTTTTAAATTCCCAAATAAATTATTCATATTTATCACTTCCATAAAACATATTTTACACATTGCTTTTGGAATGGAAAATTTCCATCCAATTAAATAATTACTATCACATTTTAAAAGATCATATTTATTATTAGAAAAATTTTGATGATTTACAAATATAATTTTTTTCAAAAAATAAAAGCAGTATTTTAGATAACTTAATAATTCTTTTTTATTTAAAAAATATAGTAAATCTTTTGAATTTAAAAATTTAATTCTACATTTAAAACAAGTTCCATCTTCTATATTATTATGTCCTTCTTTATTTATAAAATAATTTTCAACTTTATTTGAAATATTAATTAATCTTGTTCTCTCTTTTTGAGAAAATGATTCTAAATCATTTTCTAATTCATTAAATGTTATGTCTTCATTTAATTCGATATTTTTTTCATCTTCTGTTAATTCAATTATGTTAAACCCATTATATTTAATTAACTTTTGATTTTTGTCATTTTCTGATAAAGATTTATAAGGTATCATTATAATATTATTACTGTTTTTATCATTTTTCGAAGAGGTTTTCTTCATTATTTATTAAAAAATATTTTGTTTGGAAAATTTATGTTTAATTTTATAGATTGAGATTTATTTTTTATAAAAAATATTTTTATTTAAAAATTGGATTTTCAGAAATAGGAGATTTTTATAAAATGACATTTAATATATGTTTATTTATATATTTATATTTTAAAGAATTCCATTTTAAAAGTTTTATCTTATTTAATATGATTTATGAAAGGTTATATTATTACAAAAATAAAATTTAAAAAATTAAATAAAATTTAATTAATACAGGATATGTATATATTTATTCTTATTTTTTAATATTGTATTTATTGAAGTTTAATATATGATATATCTTTAATATTTAATAATAAAATAAAATAAATTATTTTTTATTTTTTTTTATAAAAAATTTTGAGAGTTATTTCGAAGATTTTCTTTTTATATTTTATAATCTATAATGATTAAATATAAATATTTTTATCCTTGAATTTAATAATTCATTCCTTAATTTAATTTTGTTTATTAGTGAAATTTTCTAAGGATTTTAATTTAAATTTATATTTTGATTAAGCATTAAAAAATTCTTTTTATAAATTATCTATTTATTTTTAACTTATTAAAAAATAATTTCTTTTTATGAAATTAATAATAATTTATTATAAAAAAAAAAACTTTATTTAAACTAAAATAAAATACCTTAATAAAAACTAAATATCTAATGTAATAATAAATAAAAATTACTAATAAATAAAATTCAAACTTAACTCTAAAATTACATTTTTATTTATCTAAATTATCAATAAAATCAATATCATTATTTTTTTTCTTAGTAGGAATAATAGGAGAAACCTTAATATTAATTTGACTTTTAATTTCATGAATTTCATTTTTTTTTTCTTCTTTTTTTTCTTCTTTCTTATCATCTTCTTGATCCATACTTAAATCTTTATCATCAATTTTAAACTTACTAACAAGATTAGTCGATCTTTTTTTTTTATATTTTTGTTGTTTTCTCTTCAAAATATTATTCATATATAATTGATTATTAATTTCAATAATATACTTAGCAATTTTTTCTTGTCTTTTTAAAATTGGATCCATAGAATCAGAAATATTTTTTTGTACAGTTTCAATTTTATCTAATTTACCTTCTGTAGTTTGTAAAATATCTAATTTAGAATTTAATTCTTTAATGTCACTTGATAATTTACTTTCTAAAAACTTTAACATTTCATCAACAGGAATACTAAAAGAAGTAGCTAATTTAAAATCACTTTTAAACATTGAAACAACTCTTTTTAATTTAGTTAATAAAATAAATCTCTTAATTAAAATTGTTTTATTACTTCCATCATTATTATTATTATCATTATTTTTAAATTTAATAATATTAGAACTTTTTTTAATAGATTTTCCTTTAATTCTTCTTTCAAATAAATATCTCATTTTACATAAAATTCCAATTACATTTCCTGCTTTATTAAAAGCATTATCATCAGCTTTCATTTTTTTTAAAAGTGAATAAGCTTTTTTTTCTTCATCAGTAAATTCAATTAAATTACCAAGAGAAACAATAATAATAGAAACTAATAACATACCTAAAATTGCAGCAATAATAATAACAATTCTACCAAAATGACTTTTTGGATATTCATCACCATAACCAACAGTAACCATTGTAATAATAATTAACCAAATACAATTTAATAAATAAGCCAAATCATTTTCTTCAGATAAATTTTTACTTTTTGTATCAAATTCCATTACTCCATATTCAGCTATTTTTACAAAATAAGCACAAATTAAAACTATAATTAAAGTTACTAAAAAAATTGCAATATAAGGACGATAAGTTAATTCTGCTTTTAATGCAAATGATAATCCACTTTCTACATTATATTTATTACAAAGTGATATTGCTTCATCACTTGTCCATTTTGAAAAATAAGAATATACTCTTATTATTAAGTAACATTTTAATATTACTATTGCTGCAACTATTGAATTGAAATTATATACAAAATATAAATCTAACATTGTTCCATTTATTATACTATTAAGATATGGAGGGTATAATATTATAACAAATAATATTTCTAGTATTTCTCTCCATAATAAACCACTTGATATTAAATTATCATATTTTGAAAGTTTATTTTCTAATTTTAGAAGTTTTAATATTAATGAATATCTTATTATTACGAAAATTAATGTAAAAAATGCTATGAAAATATTTATTATACGACATATATTTTCTTTATTTGATATTTTTCTATCTCCCATTATTTTTATATTTTGAGGAGTAATAAATTCATTTCTATTATCATAATATTCATCATTTTTAATTATATATAATTCATTATCAATTATTGTAATTACTATGTTACTAAATGCTAAAATTCCTATTATAACATCAACATATTTTACATTTAATCTTGTTCTTTCATATACTGATGTTGAATTATTTGAATTTAATTCTTGATTTATATCTACTAAACTTATATTATCATCATTTGATTTTTTTTGTTTTTCTTCATCTAATCTTTTTTGTCTTATACTCATTCTTCTTTTTCCTTTTTTCATATTTTTTGCTTCTAAAACATTTAAATATTGCATTATATTATTATTTGAATAACTATCTTTATCATCATTTTTTGTATTTCTATTTGAATTATTTGTACTATTTATTAAATTTTCATTAGATGATTTCATTTAATTTTTTTAATTTTTCTTTTTTTTTATATTTTCATATTTAATAAAATAAATAAAAAATAAAATAAAATAAAAATAAATGAAAAAAAAATTAATTAATGTTTGCAAGATTAGGAGCAATTGCCTTTGCAGCACGTTCAAAAACAAAAAGAGATATTTTAGAAGATCCTGAATTAATGAAAATTTTATCATCAAAAGCTCAATTTTATAAATTTAGAACTTTTCCTTTATCATTATGGATTTTTGGAGGTATAAATTTATTAGTTGCAATATCTTTAAATTATTTTCTTTTTGTTATTTTAAAAAAAGGAGAAGGAGAAGGAAAAATTATAATTTATTTTGTAATGTTTTTATTTTATTTAGTTGGTTTAGTTTGTGTTTATGCTGCTCAAATGGAAATTTTATTCATAGATAAAAAAAAAGGAATAATTAAAAAAACTCTTATTAATTGTTTTCTTTCAAAAGTTGAATATGTTAAATTAATTGATAATATTTTAAAAATTGAAATGGTTAAAAAAGGTCATATTAGAAATTATAGTGATTCTACTAGATTTTATATTAGATATACTTTTAAAGATAAATTTATTATGGAATGGGGAGAAACTTATTCTTTTTATGAAATACAAAAAAAATTTAGAATTTCTAAAGCACTTTTAAAAGGAGAAGTTATTATTGAACAAGCAAAAATTTCTTGGGTTAAAGATGAAAGTATTGATGATTCTGTTAATTATAAAGAAGATGATGATGATTATTATTAAATATTTTTTTTTATTTTATTTTATTAAAAAGTTTTTTTATATGAAATATTAACTTATAACAATTTTTATTAAGTTTATTATTTTATTTTATATATATAATTTACTTAAAATCATTTTTGAATATCTTTATTTAACATATCAATCACATCTTTATCAGGATCTTTTTTTAATAATTCAATTTTACTATTTATCATTTCAATAATTTCTTTATTTCTTGTTATTTTTTTCATTTTATTTAAAGTTTTCGCACAATTCATTCTAACATTAGAAATTTTATCATTACATAACATAAATAGTAACTTTGCTAAATTACCTTCAATAAAATTTAAATAATCATCAATATTTTCTCCTTCTTTAATATCACAAAAATTATAAATAAACAAAACAACAGTATTTCTAATTAAATAACTTATATTTTGACTCATTTCAATTAATTTATCCATAACAATTTTTTCAAATTCATTTGATTTTAATTTACCATATAATTTTTTAATTAATTTAAAAGTCTCTTCTCTTATTGCAAAAACAGAATCAGATAATAAATTAATAGAAATATTAAAAATAGTTTCCATAAAAATTTTTTTATCTAAAATATTAGATAAAATATTAATAACATCTAAAACTTGAATTCTAATTCTCCAATTTTTATTTGAACTAATTTCTAAAAAAGAAGGAATAATTCCTTGAATAATATTATCAATATTAACAACTTTATTTAATTCATCTAAACTTTTAATTAAAGTCATTCTAATATCATGATTATCATCTTTTATAAAATTTAAGAAAATAGGAAAAATATAATCATTTGTTTTTTTTGTTCCTATTAAAGGAGCAATTTTTAATAAATTATTTGCAAGAGAACCCCTTACATAAGGAGTACTATCATTTTCTAATTTTTTTAAATTAATTAATATTTTATCAAAATTCTCATTTTTATTTACTAATAAAGATACATCTTCTAATCTTTGGCAACATACATTTTTAATTTCTGGTTCAGGAGATTCTAAAAATTTAGAAAATATATCAATTAAATTTTGAATCATTTGATTTGGTAAATTATTAAATTTTAATATTAAATAAATTTTATCTGCAACTGTTATTTTAATTCTCCAATTATTATCATTTGATAATTTAATTATTATATTATTTATAAAATCAAATGCTTGATTTAAATTTGGATGATTATCTAATGATATTATAATATCCATTATTCCAATTTTTGAAGTTTCATTTTTATCATTAAAAAGAATATTAATTATCTTTTCTATATTATCTAAAGATAAATATTTTGTAATTAAAGGAATTGAATAACTTAATTCTCTTTTTAAATTTAAAGATTGACTTTGAGAATATTTTATTAATAAATCAAAACATTTATTTTTATTTTCTTTATTTAAATCACCATAAGCAAAAAGAATAATATTTAAAGAACTAATTTGTTCATTTATATTATTTTTATTACTTAAATTAAATATCATTTCCATTAAATCTTTTTCAATTTCAGAAAAATTTCCAATTTGTTTAATTGTATTTTTAAGAGAATTAATACTTTCTTTTCTAACATTAATTTCATCAATTGATAATAAATTTTCAATCATATTAAATATTTCTTTTACATATTGTTTTCCTCCAACACAATCTAAAAAATTAGAAAATATTTTTGCTAATTCAATTAAAGTTTCATCTTCTTCTTCTTGAAGACAACTTAATAAATAAGGTAATAATTCTCTTCTAGTTCTTTCTCTTCCTAATGCAAGAGAAATTCCTCTTAAATTATGTACTGCGTTTATTTTTATTTTTATTTCAGGGTTTTTTAAATCTTCTAATAAACTCGTTGCTGTTATTTGATCTAATTTTCCTATTTCTGTCATATTCTTTTTTTTTTAATATGTTATTTTTTTTTTTTTTATTTAATTAGGAATTTAAATTTTTATTTTAAATTTTTATTTTTTTATTTTTTTTAATTTTTTTTATTTTTTTATTTTACTTTTAATAATATTATAATTATTAATTTAATAATATATGTTTTTTTTATTATTTTTTTTATTTTTTTTTATTTGAATGGAAGATAATAGTTTTAATGAATATGTTAAAGATATTTATAGTAAATCAATTTTTCCAAGTTCTGATTCTAAACATAAAATTTTTCTTTTATTAAATTATTTAAGAAAAGAAGAAGATAGAAATACAAAAGAAAAAACTCAAATAATTGATAATTTAAAATTTATTTTTGAAAAAAATATTGATTCTGCTTTACCTATATTTGAAGTTGGAGATAATCCTTCATTTAATATATTTAATGTTTTAATTGAGCTATATCAAAATAATCCAAATATTAGAAATAAAATTAGTGATTTTTTAATTTATTTAAGTGAAAATTTTCAAATTGAAAAAAGTTTTTTCGATAATATTTATAGAAAAATATCTAAAGATTATTTAAATGATAAATTCCAATATAATTTATTTAGATGTGATATAGAAATTTTAAATACTTTATATAAAGGTAATAAAAAGAAAGATAATATTTTAAAAAGTTATTTTACTTTTTGTGATGATAATAATAATAATAGTTTAAATACAAATATTAAAGAATTAAAAATTAATCAAAGTATTTCTATTAAATTTTGGTTTTTTATTTCAGAATTAAATATAAATAAAAATTCAAATTTAGTAAATTTAACTCAAGGATATAATTTTCCTATTAAAATAAATATATCAGATAATAACAAATTAAATGTTTTATATGAAGATAAAAATATTTTTGAAAATATTATTATTAATTATGAAAAATGGCAGTTTTTTAATTTTTCAATAGTAAATGAATTTAATGATAAAGGAATTCCAAATAAACAATTATTTTTATTAAAAATTGGAAATGATGAAATAAAAATTTATGAAAATACAGAAAATATTTCAGATAAATTAATAATATCATCAATTAATTTTTTTGAAAATTTTCAAGGGAGATTTGGAACAATTATAATATTATATGGAAAAGAAAAGGAAAATATATTAAATGAATTAAAAGAAATAAAATTAGTTTCAAATAAAAAATTTTTAAATCAAAATTCAAATAATTTAATATGTACTTTTTCACCTTATTTTTTTAATAAAAAGAATTACCAAATAGAAGATCCAATTAATAAATATATTGCAACAATAAACAAATCAAATGGAGAATTAAACTTAAATACAGTTAAAATATTTCACGATTATAAAAAGAATATTTTTTTTATTGGAGGAATAAATAATATTCTTCCTTTATTTGAAATAATTTATAAAAATAAAAACATTTTAGAAAAAAAAGAAAAACAAGAAATATTACTTAAAATAATGGAATTAATTAAATCAATATTAGTAAATCATCCTAAAAATTGGATTGATTCTTCAGAAAATAATTTTTTTAAATTATTAAGTTATTTTCTTGAAAATATAATAGGAGAATTTTATAGTGATAAATTTATAGATATTATAAATGATATTGGAAAATTTACACTTGAAATTGTTAATGATTATCCTTTTGAAATATATAAAGATTTTTATAATAAAATATTATTTAATTTCAAAATTATTATTCAATTCCCAGAAGCAATTCAAATGAAAATGTTTGATATATTAAATAATTATAAAGATATTTTTTCTAATTGTCTTGATGAAGATTGTATAATAGATTTTTTAAATTATTATATTTCTAAAAATGAAAATTATGGTAATAATTCTAATTTAGTTAATATAATGTTTTCTATTATAAATAGTAAAAATATTAATGATAATGATAGAGGAAATTTTCTTCATTTAATTATTAATGAATCTATTGTTGATAATTCAAAAATTTGTGTAATTGAATCTTTTATTAGATTTTTTGATTTTGAAAACTATAAAAGTGATGATTATAGATTATATGATGAAAAATGTAATTCTTTAAGATATTTTATTTGTGAATATTTATTAAATATTCTTTTATATTGTATAATTAGAAATAATATTGTTTTAAAATGTAAAATTATAGAATTTATACAAATTTTGCATTTTTATTATCATAATTTACTTGAAAAATTTTTAGTGACTGATGATTTTATTATAAATAGAAAAAAAAATGAAATATCAAAAAATGAAATAATAAGAATGATTAAAGTAAATTTACCTTCTTCATTTAAATCAAATGTAATTAAAAATGAAGAACAAAATGAAGAAAATAAGGAATTAGAAACTTTTAAAATTTTATTTTGTGAAAATTACAACATTGCTTTTAAGATGTCATTTCATGATTGGATTAAAGAAATAATAGAAAGTAAAACAGTAAATTATTTAGCAAATGATGAAAATTTAGAAGAAAATATTCAATATTTATGTGAAACAACTGAAATATTAATTAAGAATTTTGATATAATTTTTGATAATAAAAAAAAACTTGATTATATAAAAGTAAAATCTATAATTGATTTTGAAGATCGAATACTTAAAATAATGCATAATTCAATAAAAATTTTAAATTTTGATGATTCAATTGTAATGTTAGAAAATATATATTCTCATGCTAAAAATCTTTTTATGAAAATTTATAAAGAAAATGTTAGTAGTTCTATTTCAAATTTATTTTATTTTATTCTTAAAATATATAAAATAAAAGATAATAATGCCCAAGATATAAATAAAATTAATTTTATTTTATTATATGATATTTTTGAATTAATTACAACTTCAAGAAATATAACTATTAAAAGTTCTGAAAATCAAAATATTAATGATTATGATAAAGATGAAAATAAAGTTTATACAATTAATACTTTTTATAAATTTTCTTTAGAAATTGATCAAATATTAGAACAATTTTATATAGCATGTGATATTGATTTTCAAAAATATACTAATTCAGAAGAACCAATTCTTTTTGATTTAAAAGATTTTGATAAAATAATAAATATATTAATTAAGAAAAAAAAAGCACTTGACATTTTATCTGAAATTAATTTATATACTAGTTTTTTAGATAAGGAAGAAAATTCTATATTAAAAATTTTAAAACTTGCCAAAATTATATATCCTTATTATTTATATTTTTTATGTAATAGAAAAGAAAAAGTTCCTGAAAAATATTTTAAAAAATATGAATCATTTTTTTTATTAATTATCATAATATCTTCTATTAAACAAACTAAAGATCCAGATCCTAATTTTGCTTTATCAATTGATGTAGTTAGATTATCAAATGAATTATTAGATTTAAATTTTAAGTTTATTATAATTCTTTATTTTCTTGAAAAAGAAATAAATAAAAATCAAAATGAAAATAGTGAAAAAGATAGTAATTTAACAATTATTACTATTATTATTACAAATATTTTTAGATTTATTAGTAGATATTTAATTGGAAAAAAAATTGATGAGTTTTCTTATAATCCAATTATTATTAATTTATTTGTTAATTATTATATTAATTTGCAAATTGAATATCCAAATTTTATTTTTAATGTTGAATATTTACAAAAAACTTCTAATATCAGTGATAAAAAATTTAATGATTTAATTGACATATCATTTAATAAAGAAGAAAAAACTGCTTTACTTATTAAAAGTTTATTTCACAAAGAAATTTCAAGTAGAAATGCAATATTATCTGAAAAAAAGATAAACTTAGATAGTTTAGATTATAATTCATTAGAAGAAGAATTAACAAAATTACCAACAAATATTGAAGTAAAAAAATATAAAAATAATGAATTTATAAATAAAATAAGATTAAAAAAGACATATAGAAAATTTAAAAAAAGTGTTTTTTCATGGAATAATTCATATAGTGATTTAGATATATTTTACACAGAAGAAGGAAAAGAATTTTTAAAATATAAAATATCAAATCATTTAACAAAAGAAATGATAAGACCTTTAATAATACCAGTTTTAGATTTAAAATATTATTTTCCAATTTTACCAAATTATGAATTTTCTAATATGTTTAATGAAGCAAAAGATAAATCATATAATATTAATTTATTTATTTTTCCAATAAATGAAAATAAAAATGAAATAGAATATGATTTTGAATGTTGTTTAATTAAATCAACAAATCATATTAAAGGAGTAATAAAAATAAATGAAAATAATTTTGAATTTATAGCATTTGATTATAAAATAGAAGAAGATGATTTATTTTATGATAAAAAAAGAAATAGATGTTATGGTTCAGTTTACTCAATTATAAATGAAAAAGATAATGAATATTATTTAAATATAAAAATATCTGATGTAGATTTAATATTTAAAAGACAATATTTTTTTATGAATCACTCAATAGAATTATTTTGTAAAAACAATAAATCATATTATTTCCATTTTAAAAACGAAACAAAAAGAGATAATTTTATAAATAAAGTATTTTCAATATCATTATTTTCACATATAACAGATAAAGACTTAAATAAAATAGGATATTACAGAAATGATTTAATTTATTCTTGTATTGATGTAATACAATCAAATTGGTTAACAAGAAAAATTTCATCTTTAGCTTATTTAATGTTTTTAAATATATATGGAAATAGATCTTATAGAGATCCTACACAATATCCAATTTTTCCTTGGTTAATAACAAATTATGAAAATACTGAATTATTAAATAATATAACAGATATAAATAAAATAAAAGAAATTTTACTTGAAAATTATTCAAGAGATTTAAATTGTCCTATGGGAATGTTAACTTTAGATGAAAAAGGAAAAAATAGAAGAAATTCTTATATTCAAACTTATAAATTAATGGTTGAAAATTTAAATTTATCAAATAAAGAAACAAAAATAATAAATGATATTCCACAATATGATTTTGATATTAATAAAATGTATTTAGATCCTAAAATAGAACAAGATACTATTCCTTATTTTTTTGGTAGTCATTATAGTAATTCAACATATATTTCTAATTTTTTAATTAGATTATATCCTTATTCATTAATTAATATTGGAATACAAGGAAATGGTTTTGATATTGCAGATAGATTATTTATTAAATTAAAATATACTTTTAATAGTTCAAGTAAAGAAAAATCAGATTTAAGAGAATTAATTCCAGAATTTTTTTCTCTTCCAGAAGTATTTTTAAATATTAATCAATTTAATTTTGGAATATTAAAAAATTATTTACCAGAAGATAAAGATAATATAAAAATAAATAATGTAATTTTACCTGAATGGACATATAATAATGTATATAATTTTATAATAATACAAAGAGAAATTTTAGAAGATGATAGAACTCAAATTGAAAAATGGATTGATTTAATTTTTGGCATTTTTCAAAGAGGTTCTTATGCTCAAAAAATAGGAAATATTTATCCTGCTTATTGTTATCATGGAGTCATTAGTTGTAGATTAAATAAAAATAATTATGAAAATTTATTAGGTTTTCAAGAATTTGGTGTTGTTCCACATATTCAATTAAAATTTAATAGTGTTCCTAGAGTTTTAGTTAAAAATGAAATTATTAAATTTGAAGTTAATAAATGGATTTTTGAAAATTTTGATTTAAGTAATTTTTACTCTGATTATTATTCTAATTGTATTATTAAAAATTGGGATTGTTATAATTTGAAAAAAGAAAGAATTGATAATAAAAAAAATAAAAAGTTTTTAGTTTATAATAATGTGTTTTGTTTTATTAAAAAATTAAATTGTTTAGTTTTAAGTGGATTTTTAGATGGAAGTATTATTGTTTCTAAAGTAAAAAATAATTTTTCTGAAGAAGAAATTGATACTGAATATGAAATTAGAAAATCAAATTTTAAAATATCAAAAATTGATAATTCTTTAATTACAATAATGAAAATTGATAAAGAAGAAGATTTTATTATTGCAGGAACTAAAAAAGGAAGTTTATTAATTTATATTATAAATGAAGAACAAGTTAATTTTCATAAAATTATTCATCCTCATACAAAACAAATTAATAATATTTATATAAATAGTACTTTAAATATGTTTATTGATTATTCCGATGATAATTATATTAATTTGTATACTTTACCAAATGCAGAAATTACTTATTCAATTTATGAATTAAATGTTAATTTTGTTTTACTTTCTAATTCACCTTTGCCTTGTTTTCTTATTTATTCTAATCAAAATAAAATATTTAAATGTTATAATGTTAATGGGAAAGAATTAAAAAAAATTGATATTGAAGAAGGAGTTCATAATCCTTTTATTTATACTTCTAAAAATTTTATAGATTATTTAGTCTATAAAAGTGATTTTGAAAGGATTGTAATTAGGAAATTTCCTTATTTAAATGAGGAATAAAAATAAATAAAATTTATTATTTAAATACAATTTATTTATTTAAACTAAGTTAAATTTAAAATTTTTATAATTTATTTCTTTTTTTATAATTAAATGTTTCAATTTTAAATAATATTGTTTTTAAATATGTGACTAATTCTTAGAAAGAAAAATATAATTTATATCTATAATTCCTAATTAACTATAAAATAAATATTAAAATAATATCAAAAAAATAAGGTGAAATATTAATTAATTTATAGAATCAAAAACTAATATTTTCTTCCTTATTTTATTTTATAAATATCAATATTATTATTATTATTACTTGATATAATAATAATAATAATATATAGATTTGTTTCTTTTATTGAAGTAAATAACAAATTTTCATAATTGATTGAAAAAATATTAGTAATTAGCATATAAGGAGATTTTCTAATAATAATTTGTTTATAATTTGACACATAAACTAAATAATCCTTTAATTTAAAAGTTATAACAGTTGGACTATATATTTGTTCATTATTAATTTCAATAATTTGATTTTCTTCATCAAAATCTGTTAAATTAATTTCTCTACAATTCAAAGTATAACATTTAAATTTGGAATTGGAATTAGAAAAAGTACAAATAGAAGGTAAAGGAGAATTAAATAAAAAAACATAATCACATTTACATTTATCATAAATTGAACCAACTAATTCATAAGTTTTACATAAATATAAATTAATAAAACAATCTTCAGAACTAGAAATAAAAATCTTTAATTTATAATTTACATTAATATAATTAATTCTTTTTAAATTATGATGAATAAGATTGTCAAAAATAATATCATTATTTTTTACTTTATAAATTAAAATTCCTCCTTTTTTTGTTCCTAAATACATTTCATTTTCAAATTTATTAATTTCTAATGCTGTAATTAAACTCATATCTCTTAATACAATTAAATTATTACTCATTCTTATTTCTTCAATTGAATTATTTTTTCCAAAAACATAAACATAACCATCATAAAAACCAGTTATTATAATTTTATTTTTTATATGACCACATAATAATTGTTTATAAGATGTTAATTTTTGATTTTTCAAATCTATTATATCTTTGATATTATTATTTAAATCTTTTTCTATAATTTTATTTTTTTCAATTATATTTAAAGTTTTGTTTATTTTATTATATAAAATATAATATATATCTTTCATATTATCAATTTTAACTTTTATATTTTCACATTGGCAATTTCCAATATCTAAATCATATTCTTTTGTTGTTGTTTGATTATTATTATTTTTTTGTTTTATTTTTTGTTTATTAGGATTATACTTTAATAATTGAGTAGGACAAATTCCTTTATCAAAATAGTCTTTAATATCGTTAATATTATCATCATTAGATAATTGATTTATTTTTTTCTTTACCCAATAATTATAACAATATGGAGAATAAATATTATATAATTTTGAAGCATGATTTCCAAATTGTTTTTCTCCAAAAATTAAACTTATCCAATCATAAATTTTATCTTTATTTATCATCTCTAATAATTCTCTTAATACATAAATTACTATATCACTTCTATTTTTTGCCCAAGATGGTAAAATTACATTATTTATTTCAATTTTAGTTTTATTATCTTCACTTAAAATAAAACCAAAATTTATATTATTAATATTTAAAAATATTTCTGGTAAAAAGAAAAATTCTGGAATTAATTCTTTAATTTCATTCTTTTCTGTTATTGTATTATAAAAACAATTTTCAAAATTATAAAATATTTTTTCAGGCTTAAATTTCCATTTTTGAAGTTTTAAATTAGTAAAAGTAAAAGGAAAAATACGAGTTAAATAATAAGAAATATGAAATTTATTATTATAATGATTATTAAAACAATAAGGAATTTTATTTATATTAAAATTATTATCAGTTTCATAATTTGATTCATCTTCATATATAAAATTTGAAATATCACTAATTTCTAATATTTTTGATTTATAATTACTTTTATAATAATCTTTTCTTAAATTACTTTTATCATCAATAGAAATTAATCCTATTGGTAAAGATAAATCTCTTATATTATTTTTTTCTGAAAATGTTAAATTAAGACAATTTTCTTTTATTTTTGTTATTAATAAATTAAAATTCTTATCTGGTAAAATCCAAGGAAAAATTGGGTATTGTGTTATATCATGAAAAGATCTATTTCCAAATATATTAAATAAGATTAATAATCGAAAAGTTGAAAGTGAATTGTTTGTGTACCAATTATTATAAATTTCTTCTATAGTTTTGGATTGCAAATTTATTTTATTTATAAATTGATTTAAATTTTTTTTATCTTGAAAAACAAAGAAATAACTTTTATTCTTTTTTATATATATTTCTATTCCAATATCTGAATAATAATAACTTTTATTAAAGTAAACAGTAATATCTTTATATTTTATATTTAAATAATAATCTTCATTTTCATGATAATTAAATAAACTACCATAACATTTGTTTTTAATTGAATTAAAATGAGGATCATTTTTTCTGTCAATAATTTCTTTAAATTTTTTACCAAAAAATTCAAATTTGTCTTTTTCAATTAACATAAAACCTAAAATATGATGAGTAGATTTTAATAAACAACAAGGAATATATTTTTTTAAATCTATAAAATTTAATTTTTGTTCATTTTTAAAAGAATGTAAATTAATTTGATATATATTTTCTAATTTATCAATAAATATTTCTTTTTCTACTTTTTTTGGTAAATAATATTTAATATCTAAAATAGGAATTAATAAAGGATGAAATAATTCTTTTGTTAAATGATTGGAAATTTTATATTTTAATTTTTTTTTACCTTCATCTGTATAAAATATATTAAAATCACTAAAAGGTTGATTAAAAGAATGTATAGTTTTTTTATATTTTCTATATAGCTTATAATTTAGATATGAATTAATATAATCTTTTTTATTTTTTTCATTCCAATATTCTATTTTAAAATTATAATTTCTTTGTTTATAATCTTCTTTTATAATATCATTTATTCTATAATTTTGAATTTGATTTTGATTTTTAATTAAATTATCTTTTTTACATACTTCATTAATAACATTTAAATAAATTGCTCTATGTTCATTTAGTTTCAATTTTAAATTTGAATTAATATCATCATCACTTTGACTAAATATTTTATTTAAATCATCAAGATTAAAATTAAATTGTTTTGAAGTATCTTGTGAAGAATCAAATGCTATTATTTTATATTTTTCAAAAGCTTTTAAAATAATTGCTTCTTTATTACAATAAGTTTTAAAAATACCATTTAGGAAATAAAGTTCTTTTATAATTTTAGCAATTTTTAATATATTAGAAAACAATTTAACATAATCATTTTGTTTTTGAGGATTTGAATAATAAAATATAAAAAAATTAACAAAAAAATAATCATATATTATTTCTAAATTTTCAGGAAGTCCTTTTTCATTTTCTAATTTTTGTTGAATTTCTGATAAAATTAAAGTAAAAAATAAAACAAAATATTTATTTATTTCCATATAATTTCCTTTAATATAACCTTCATAAATTAAATTATTTGAATAATGAAAAATAAATTTTAAAGTCTCATCTCCTTTTTTTAAATTATCACTTATTTGATAAAGAATATTATTTTTTTTTTTCATATATTCACTTAATTTGAACAAATGATTTTGTGAAATTGTAAAAATTCTATCATTAACTAAATAATTATAATTATTTATTTCACCATTATTTAAAAATCTACTGAAATTATTGATTAATTCATTTTCAAAATTTTCTAAATTTTCTTTAATAATAATATTAAAATAAAAATATTCTAAGAAACTTAAAAACTTATTTTCTTCCTCGTTGTTTTCATTTTCTTTTTCTAAATTATTATTATCTATATTTGAAAAAACTTTAAAATTGTAATTAATTAAAAATATTATATATTGAAATGGAATTATTTTTCTATATATGATTATATCATTATTTAATTTATTTATTACTTCTTTCCCTTTTTTATCAATAAATTTTGTGATTATATTTAAATCTTCATCATTTTTTTCCATTAAAATAAAATTATCAAAATATATTTTTCCAAAATTTTTTAAAAAACTATTTTGTAAAAATATTTTATAAAAAATATTTCCATTTTGTCCATTTTGTAATAATATAATATCACAAATATTCATAAAAGATTTTTGAATAATTAATTTAATATTTGTTAAATTAATTTCATCTTTTTGTTCATATTTATATTCTAAATCATTATTTGACCATTCATGAATAATGCATCTAAAAATTAGATGAAAAATATCAATTATCAGAAATAAAGTATTATCATCTAAATTCATTATTAAAATTGTATTAATTTTATTATTATTTAAATCATTTAAAATTATATTATTATTGTTAATTGATAAATCAGATTCAGATAAATTATTTTTAATGTCAGTATTTATTTCATCTATTTCTATTTTATTGATATTTTCATTTTTATCTTCGTTTAATTCTTTTTTCTCATAAATATTATATTCATATAAAAAAAATTCATCAATAATTTCTACTATTTTTTGTTTTTGAGAAGGTTGAATATTATTTACAATTTCATAATATTTTAAAATTAAAATTATAAAAATTTTAATTGATATTTCTTTAATATTAATATTATAACAAGAAAAAAATAAAAATAAATCAATGATAAAATCATTTTCTAAAAAATAAGTTATAATATCTCTTTGTTGACCACTTGAAAATTTTTCTTCTTCAATTATATATTTATAAAATAAATTTAATATAAATTCTACTTTCTGAGAACTAATTTTAGGATTTAATAAAAATCTAAAAAAGAATAATTTATCTTTATTATTATTTTTATTTCTTTTATTATTTGCAATAATTAACTTTAATACTTTAATAAAATTCTTTTTATTATCAATATCATATTCTTTTTTAAATTCATGAATAAAGAAATTTTTTAAATAATCCAAATCTAAATAATTTTCTAATAAAACAGGAATTGATGAACTTTTATTTGAATTATAATAAATAGTCAATTTTTCTAAAATAAAATCCCAAAATTTAACTTGTTGTTTTTCAGAAAATTTAACCATTATTCTAGAATTGAAAAATAAACAATTTAAAAAAGAAGAATTATTTTCTTTAAATTTTATAATTTTTCCTATATTATCATAAAAAAAATTATTTAAAAATTCATTATCTTCTAAAAAACAATTATCATAATTTTTAAGTAAACAAGATAAGAATATATAATATCTATTTCTTAATGTTTCACTTATTATATTTATTCTATCAATTAAAATTTCAAATAATCTATTAAATAAAGGAACTCCATTTTTATTATTATAATTTTCATAAATAAATTCAAATACAGGAAAAAAAAGTTCATAATCAAAATAATTATATAAATTATTTATTCTTTTATAATTTAAATGAACATAATTTAAATAAAAATCATTTGATTTAATATAATGTGCTTTTAAATGATTAATTGGATCTTCAATTTCAAATCTTTCTAAATCAAAAGTTTGAGGAGAAAAACAAGAATAAATTAAGTTATTACAATTTCCATTAAAAACTGCTTTACATGGTTGTTTAAAATTTTTATCATCAAAATAATCAATTATTCCATTTCTATTATCATTATATAAAATAATTGATGATACTTTACCAATAAAATTTTCAAAAAAAATTATGTTATCTAATGTAATATTTTCAATTTTGATTGGAGATGCTTTTATTTTTGTATTTTCTATCTCTTCTTCTAATAAATATGAAAATAAAATTTTATTTCCTGAATTTGTTTTTGTTATTCCAAATACAATATTATTCCATTTTTCTTCATTAATTTCATAATTAATTCCTTCTAGTATTTTATCATTAAATAAAATATTAATTTTATTTCCTTGTAAATTTAATTTATAAATATTTTCTCCAATATTTATTTTAATTAAATTTGCATTTATATTATTATGATATTTTTCAATAAAAAACCAAAATTTAAAAGCAAAACCATTTTTAATTATTATTTTTTGATTTACTTGAATTCCACTTTCTGAAATATTATAAAAATAAAAATATTTTTCTTTTGTTATTTTATTATCATTTTTACAAGGATATAAAATTTTAAGAATATCAATATAATAATTAAAAGTATCAATTGTTGGATTTTTATTTTTATTTACAATAGATCTAAAAATAAAAATATAAGTATTTCCTTCAATTGTAATATTATTAATTAAAAATTTAATAATTTCTATTATTTTATTTCTTAAATCATTTTCATTTGGAAATTTTATATAAATTTCAAATAATAATTCAATAAAACTAATTTCTTTTTGAATTTTAAGACAAGGAGAATTTATTAATATTATTGCAATATCATGACATTTTATTATTAAATCAAATATAAAGTTTATATCTTTTAAAATTAAATTAGGTTCTTCTGAATTTAATAATTCATTTAATAAATCAATTATTTTATTTTGGCAATTTTCTTTAAATAAAGGATAAGAATTTCCTTCTTCATCTGTGTAAAAAATTTCTTTAAATTTATTATTAGATTCTTCCATTTTTTAATAAAATAAATTAATTATATTTTTTTTCAATATAATAAATTTAAATTATTATATTTATTAAATTAAATGATTATTAAATAAACAATAAATAAATCATTTATTTTTTTTTTTTTTTGATCCAATTGTTTTTTTGGTTTTTATTAATATTATTATCAACTTTAACAATAGGACTTTCAAAATAAGGAATTGGAAATTTCAATTTATCATTTTTAGTAATTAAATAATCTATAAATTTCTCATTTCTAATACCTAAAATTTCTTCAGAAGTAGTTCCAAAATCTAATTGTTTTCCATAAATATTATATGAAGTAAATTGTTTATCAACTAAAACAATTATACATGGTAAAGGAGAAGCAGATAAATAAATTTTAGTTTTTTCTTCATTAATATTTTCAATATTAAAAGAACTTAATAACTGACATTCAGGAAGAGTATAAATATTAATATAATTATCAAGCGAAATATCAGCAAATAAATTTAAAATATTATTTATATTTATATCAATAATTTTATTATTATGATCTTGTAAAATTTTATAAAGTTCTCCTTCTTTATAAATAAATAAACTTCCTGTATTAATTCCATAAATCTCAAATAATTTATTATATTTCATTATATATTCCTTTGAATTTGTATAATCATATATTAATTGTTCAATTGAATCAATATTTGAATTTGAATCAGTTGAATTTGTTTTACTTGAAGATAAACAACTTTTATTTTTATTTTTATTTTTATTACCATTTAATTCTTTTAATATTGGAATAGGATTAAATCCTAATTCAAATAACTTATAAAAATTATGAATTTCATTTTGTTTAATTTTCTTTTTTTCAATTTTTTGAAAAATTAAATCATGATAACAATAAGCCATATATAAATTATAATTATTATTTTTATTTTTATTTTTAGTTAAAACACCAAAATATAAATCAATCCAATGATTAATTTCATTATTACTTTCTAATAAAAATCTAAATTCAGAAACAAATTTATAAGGATTATCATCACAAGGTATTAAAACTTCATCAACAAAGACATCATCATTATCTTTTAAACCTCTTTTTTTCTTTAATAACATTGCAGTACTACCTTCTTTTTTATTTTTTTGTAATTTTCCTAAATTTAATTTATTAATATTAATAAACATTTCAGGTAAAATAAAAAATTCTGGAATTATTTCTCTTAAATCACTTTGTTGACTTGTAACACTAATAAAAGTTTTATTTAAATTAATAAATAATCTATCAGGAGCATCAAAATTATCTCCTTGAATTTCAATTGCAGTTAAAGTAAATGGGAATAATCTAGTTAAAAAATGAGAAACATATGCAGAATTTGAAAAATGACTTCCGAATACATAAGGAATTTTATCATAATCTAATTCAATTTCATCAATTTCTTTTTTTTTGACTGGACAAAATAAATTTGATAAAAATGAATTTTGTTGTTTTGGAAGATTTAATTCTTCTAACATTATATTATAAAAATTAATATAATTCTCTTTTCTTTTTTTTCCTTTTTCTCCTATTTCCATTAAACCAATTGGAAGTTTAAAATCACGAAATTTCGGTTTTGATTTTATATCTTTATTTAAATCATATTCTTCAAGAATCCATGGACAAATTGGATATTGTGTAATATCTCTTAATGATCTATTTGAAAAAATATTTAACCACATTAAATATTCTAAATTTGAAATTTTATTATTTTTCCAATCTGTTCTTTTTTCTTCAATTCTTATTATTTTTCCAATATTTTCATTTATTTTATTATAAAATTTTATTCCTTCATTTTCAGTTTTAAATCTAAAATAAAATGATTTATTATAATTTGTAAATATTTCATATGCCGTTCTATAAAAATAATAAACTCTTTTTAATATTAAGTATATATCTTTTAAAAATATTCTTTTAAAATATCCTTTTCCACTTCTTTGTGGAATTAAATTTCCATAACATGTTTTTTTATCTTTATCAATTGTATCATAATCAAAATTATCAATATCATTTTCATCATCAAAATTTGATTCAATGAATATTAATGAATCTTTATCAAAATATATATTACCATTTATATGATTTGTTATTCTAATTAAGCATGCTTTACAAAATATATTTGTAGGCATTTTTTCTTCAGGAAAAGGAAATGTATTTAAATCAATTGAATAATAATTTTCTGAATTTGAATTAAATATCGTTTTAAATTTTTTAAGATCTGGTTTATATAAATTCATATCTAAAACTGGTTTTAAAAATGGACATACCATTTCTTTTGTTAAAAAATGTGTAATTTTATATTTTAAATTCTTTTCTTTGTAAAATACATTTATATCACTATATGGCCCATTAAATGAAAATAGCTTTTCTTTTATTTTTTTATATCTTTTTCTATTTTCAAAATATGCAAAATTATTTTCATTATCTTCATCTATTTTTTCCTTGTTTAATATATTATTAATTCTTTGAGTAAAAAGATATAAAGATTTATATTTTTTTTCAATATTTTGAATATTAGAATAAAATGATGATAATATTTTAATTTGATTTTTTGTATATTTATCAATGAATAAATTTAAAATTGTAAAAAAGTTATTTAATTCAGCCAATTTAATAATTTTTTTGTCATTAAAAATATGTGTTAAAATTTCAGATAATTTATTTATTATTTCATTTATTTCATTTGTATCTTTATCATTAATTTTATATATAAACTCAAAAATTGGTAATAATACTTCAATTCCTCCAAGACAAAGAATTTTTTCTTTTGATTTATAATATAAAATATAAAGAAGATTTAGTTTAGAATGTAAATCTTGTAAAGTTAATTCATTTTTTCTTATTTTTTCTCCTAAATATCTATAAATTAAATCAAAAGTATCTTTTGTACTTTTTAGTTTTGAATCATATGAATCTAAATTTTTCAAAACATTTTCTATTTTATTATTATCTATTGCTTCTTTAATTAAATTTGTAATATTTATTTGAGATAAACATCTCAATTCTTTTTTTACTACTATTTCATTCTCTGAAAGATTCAAAATTTGTTGTTTTTCATCTTCTTCATTCATATTAATTTAAAATATATTTTATTAATAATCTAACAAAAATTGATTTTAAAATTTAAAAAATATAAATAATTTTAATGTTTAGTATAGTAATAATAATTGAAAAAAATAATTCAAAACTTATAAATTATTTATTTATATAAAATAATATTTATTTCCAAATAAATATTTAATTGATATAATAAAATACATATATTAAAAAATATAAAAAAAAATTTTAAATGGATAGTCAAACAGATTTTTCAAAAAATATAAATTATACATATCACACATCAAATTCAAATACAAATAATAATGAAGAACATGAAAAAATATTAAATGAAAAAATAAAAACATTACAAAGGAAATTAAAAGCATATCAAATAATGACAGTTGATCAAAATAAAAAATTAACAGAGCATGATAATTTAGTAATAGAATATAATTCTTTAAATAAAAATTATACAGAATTAGAAAATGAATTAAACTTATTAAAAATGCAAAATTCTAAATTAATGGATGCATTAAATTGTAAAAACTGTTTAATTGAAGAATATCAAAAAATGATTGAAATAGGAACACAAAAATTTCATTTATTAGATGAACATAATTCAAATTTAAAAGCACAACAAAAAGAAAGAGAGAATAAATTAAAAAATATTCCTAATTATTTAAAAGATAATCAAGAGTTAAATAATAAAATTAATCAATATGAAAATAAAATTGAAAGTATGAAAGATGAATATGATAAAAAAAAAGAATTACAAAAAATGAAAATAAATAATTTAGAAAAAAATCATAAAAATCAAATTAAATATTACGAAGATGAAATTAATATTTATAAAATTGAAAATGAGAAATTAAAAACTGATTTAGTAAATTATAAAAAAAGATATGATGATTTAAATAATAAATTTATAAATCAAGAAGAAGAAAAAAAAAAACAAATTCAAAATATTGAAAAAGAAAATGGAAAACTAAATAAAAGTATTCTTGAATATCAACAAAAATTAAATGATTTAAAATTAAAATCTCAAAATGAATTAATAAATAATAAAAATCAACTAGATAAATTAAATGAAGAATTACAAAATTTATTAAATGATAATAAAAAAAAAGATAATTTAATTCAACAATTAAATCAAGGAATAGTTGATTTAGGAAATGAAATAATAACTAAAAATAATGAATTAAATAATAGAGAAAATATAATATCTAATTTATCAAATGATAAACAAAGATTACAAAATCAAATTAATGATAAACAAAAAGATTTTATTGACTTTCAAAATTCTGCTCAACAAGAAATTGATATTTTACAAAAGAAATTATTATTATTAGATCAAGAAAAAAATAATTTATTAAATCATAGAAATATAAATGGTGATGAAATGACTAATTTAAAAGATAAATTATCACAATATGAATTAAATAATAAATCTCAATTAGATGAATATATGAATCTAAATAAAAAATATAATGATTTACTTAAAGCTTTTGAAATAAAAGAAAAAAAACATGC
>JAEEGK010007281.1_pt1 | contig 26380 bp, 19 predicted proteins | sample 8958771 | NCBI WGS metagenome assembly JAEEGK01 (sample SAMN16246547, study PRJNA631951) | gut metagenome | biome: gut microbiome; feature: rumen; material: SC-attached | host: Bos | place: Iran: Karaj | collected 2018-10 | reverse complement strand
ACTGCACCCTGATTTTCTTTTATAGCACCAACACCGATTGTTCCAAGCTGGGCATCTCCGCCGCCTACAATCAATGGTGTGCCTTCTGCAAGACCTGTTTCTTCAGCTCCTTTTTTGCTGACTTTTGCAGCGCGTGTGCCGCATTCCTGAACGGCAGGAAAAATATCGTCACGAAGTCCGCATTTTTGAGCGATTGACTTGTCAAACGTTCTTGTCTGCAAATTGAATAAACCGCTTGTTGAACCGTTGCTTGGTTCCATTACAAGTTTTCCACTCATTTTGTAAATAAGCCAGTCGTTGAACATTCCTATGTAAGCGGTTTTATTATAAATTTCATTTTCCTTATTTTTTACCCAAAGTAAACGCGGAATTGCGCTTAAAGAAAAAGTCTGGCCTGATTTTAAGTACAATTCTTTTTCAAGGTTTTCTGAAATCTTTTTAAGTTGAATTACTTCGTCGCTGCTTCTTGCATCAACGTTTGCACATGCCCAGATTTCCTTTCCGTCTTTGTCATAAAGAACAATCCCTTCCCGCATACAGGTTGTAGATACTGCGGCAATGGAACTGTTTTTTATTCCTGTTTCCTTTAATACGCCGGAAATACATTCTTTTGCAAAAGTCCATCCTTTTTTCCAGTCAAAATCCATGCTGCCTGGATACCGGGGATCTTCCAGATGCTGCCATTCTTTCTGTACACAGCCGATTTGATTTCCGTTTAAGTCAAAAATTACCGCGCGTACAGAACCAGTTCCTGCATCTACAGCCATAAGGTATTTATCTGACATGTTTACTCCTATAAAAATTATCTAAAATTACTGTTATTTTAGCAGCCACTTTGCAGTGTCTTCATCGGTTATCAATATATTCACATAATTTCCACATAATGCGGCTTTAATTGCATGCCTTTTTGACTCTCCTCCTGCAACGCCTATTACGTTTTTCAGTTTTGAAAGTTTATCCAGCGGGTAGCTGATTAAATTGTTGTAAATTTCATTTTCTACAAGCTGGCCGTTTTCATCGAAAAAGTAAGCCAGAATATCACCTACCGCCCCTCGCATACGGATAAGCTCAAAAGTTTCCTTGCGGATTGTACCGGATTTTAACATTGTTGTGTCTTCGCTCATTGCACCAATTCCGACTACTGTACATTCTGCCATTTCATGCATTTTTGAAATTTCAATAGCAGCGGATTCTTTCTTGATTGCGTCTACAAGTTCTGTTGTTGATGCAATCAGCGGTGCCGGAATCAGATAAAGGTTTGCGTTTCCTGCCCAATACTGATTGTTTAAAAGATAAAGGCTTACGCCACCGGTTAGTGAAACAAAGGTTAGCTTTTTCTCTGAAATCTGCGAAAGGTTGTTAAGAATTTTACCTACAGTTTTTCCATAGCCAATGTTTATTATGTTACTGAAAAAATGTTCTTTTATGTAAATTGAAGCAGCCTTTGCAAGCTCGTCAGGAATTAAATCCTGTCTCTGTTTGTCTGCCGGAATTATCACAACATCTTTAAGGTTGAATTTTTCTGCAAGCTGCTTTTCTACATCAAAACGGTCAGAAAAATCCTTTCTGATATGAATCTGTACAAGATTTTCCTGCTCTGCTTTTTCCAGCAGCCGGATTACCCTCATTCTGGAAATGTTCAGTAACTCTGCAATTTCTTTCTGGGTTTTTTTCTGTATGTAGTAGTACCATGCAATCTTTGCTATATAGTCGTTGTCTGATTCCATGTTTTAATCTCCTGAAAGAAACCTGTTTTGTAAACTGCTTTTACCAGGGTACCAGCCTTTACCTTACAGTTCTAAAAAAAATATTGCACCGAACCGTTTGTTCTGCATTGCAAACCGTAATTCACAAATTTTACCGAACAAAAGTATGATACCTGAACATAATAACACGCTTGTTTTCTTGACGCAACAAAAAAATAATTATTTTTTATCTCCTGAAGAATTTATACTGAAATGTCAGTTTTTGGGTCTATATAGAAAGAAAATATTGTAAAACAATATAAAATTAAGTAATATAATGAAATAACAAAATAATTTTCGCTGCAAAGAAATATAAAAAATCCAAAGAAATGATTTGACATCCTTGTTTTTGTGTCGTATGCTATGAGAGATAAATGTTTTGTGAGTGAACAAAAGTTTATTTTTACTGACTGAAACTTTAATTCAGCCGTATTTGTCTGGTGTTTGGAGGAAGAAATGCCGTCTGAAAATACTCCTTTGCTTTCGGTAAGGAATATATATAAGGCTTTTGGCTCTAATGAAGTCTTGAAAGGTGTAAACCTTGATATACATAAAGGGGAAGTTCTTGCCCTTATTGGCGGAAACGGTGCCGGTAAGAGTACGCTTGTAAAATCCGTAATGGGTATTCATCGGCCTGATAAAGGTGAAATTCTTATTAATGGTATGGAAATCCCTTACGGAAGTCCGTCCGCTTCTCTGGATTCTGGTGTTTATCTTGTTCCGCAGGAACCTATGCTTTTTCCTAATATGACTCTTGAAGAAAATGTTCTTATGGGTATAAAGGGGGATAAACAGCAGCTGCGTGAAAAATTAAAGGATTATGCTGCAAAACTTGCAAACGTTGATTTGGAACGCAGCGCAAGAACGCTTTCAATTGCCGAACAGCAGCTTGTAGAAATTCTTCGCGGGTTAATGCGGGAGGCAAAAATCCTCTTTTTTGATGAACCGACTTCTTCTTTAACTTTTGACGAAGTAATTTCTCTTTTCGGTATTATTAAAGAATTAAAGGCAAAAGGTGTAGGAATCATATATATCACTCATCGTATGAATGAAGTTTTCCTTATATGTGACCGTGTTGCACTATTGTGCGATGGTTCAATAACAATGCAGGGTGATATAAAAGATTATACAAAGGAAAAACTTATAGAAGGTCTTCTGCCTAAAAAATGTTCAGATGACAGTACGTCTAAAAAATGTTCTGAAGAATATATTCCTGTTGATTATTCTGTAAATCCGGTTTTTGAATTAAAGAATTTTTCTGGTTATGGCTTTAAAGACATTAACCTTAACGTTTATCCAGGGGAAATCCTTGGTATGGCAGGAGTTGTAGGAGCTGGCAGAACAGAGCTTGCAACTACGGTTTTTGGGCGCGACAAAGTTCTTGGCGGGCAGGCTGTTTTAGGCGGAGAAAATATTACAGGCCTAAAAACATATCAGGTTATAGAAAAAGGCTTGAATTATGTTTCTGAAGACCGTTTCTTAAACGGAATCTTCAGGATTGCAAACGTAAACAATAACCTTATTTCATCCTGTATGAAACGTCTTTCAAAAATCTTTACGAACAAGAAAAAAGAAATGGCGGTTACAAATAAATATATAGCTGATTTCAGGATAAAGGTTTCTGATGAAGAGCAGTTGATGGGCTCACTTTCCGGTGGAAATCAGCAGAAAGTTGTAATAGGCCGCGGACTTTCAACTTCGCCAAAACTTGTAATTCTTGACGAGCCTACACGTGGTATTGATGCTGGCGCCAGAAGCGATGTTTATTCGATTATACATGGACTTAAAAAACTTGGTGTTGCGGTTCTTTTAATCAGCTCTGATATGGAAGAACTTGTTCAGCTTAGCGACAGGGTTGTTTCTATGTTCCGCGGACAGATAAACCGCGAATTCAAAAAAGAAGAGATAAACAATGATTCGCTTATGGCAGCTTCTTTCGGAATGATTGAATAGGGAGAAAAGAATGCAGAGTATAGATTTCAAAAAAATAATTAAGCAGCGTGGAGTTTCTTCCCTGTTTTTTGTAATTATATTGTTTCTTTTGGTAGGACTTATAAATCCAGATTTTCTTCAGGTTTCAAATCTTCTGCTGACATTAAATGCCAGTGTCGTTTTTGCCCTGCTTTCTATAGGTATTTCATTTGTTTTATTTACAGGTGAAATTGACGTTTCGATAGGTGCCGTTTTAGGCTTTTCTGCTGCTGTAAGCGCAACTTTAATCCGTGACGGAAAGCCGTGGGCTTTTGCATTTTTAGTTGCTGTTTTTATTGGTGTTGTCTGCGGATTGATAAACGGCTGCGGACTTATGTTCTTTAATATTCCTTCTATTATTATAACGCTTGGAACGAACAGTATTGTCCGCGGTCTTGTTTATGTTTATACGGGCGGACGCTGGGTAGAAAATCTTCCTATGGAATACAAGGCACTAAGTCAGGTTACATTCTGCGGAATAACGTTATTTTACTGGATTGCATTGATTATTATGCTTGCAGGAACTTTTTTCCTGCATACTCCTACAGGACGTAACTTTTTTGCAATCGGTGACAATATTGACGGAGCGACATTAATAGGAATCCCGGTTAAAAAGACAAAGATTTCTGCCTTCGTTTTAAGCTCTGTATTTGCTTCTGTTGCAGGTCTTATGTATGTAAGCCGAATCGGATTTGTTACACCAGTTGCCGGTAACGGCTATGAAATGAAAGCTATTGCAGCCTGCGTATTAGGCGGAATCAGTTTAAGCGGTGGGGTAGGTAATCTTGTTGGCGCTGTTCTCGGTTCAATAATTATGGCTTCGGTTGGAAGAATCCTTGTATTTATGAAATTCTCTTCTGACTATGACGGAACGATTACAGGTCTTTTACTTATCATCATCGTTGTTGTTGATGCCTTGCTCCAGCAGCATACGATTGAAAAAACAAGACGTTTACGTCTGCTCGCTAAAACTGTACAGTCTGCGGCACAAAATTCAAAAAACTCTGAATCAGACAAAAAGGATGGCGAATAATGATTAATGTTTCAATGCTTAAGAAAAAAATAGGCTGGGAATTGTTCCTTATTGCCCTGTTACTGCTTGAAGTTGTTGTATTCGGTTTTGCAAATCCCCGCTTTCTGCGCCCGCAAGTTTTGTTCGGTTCGATAAACGATTTTATTTCTATTTGTGTTATTTCCCTGTTTGTTACTATGGTAATTATAACCGGCGGAATGGATATTCAGGCAGGCTCAATAGTTGGACTTTCTTCTATTGTAGTCGGCGTTATGTGGAAACAGGCCGGAATGAACATTTGGGTTGCATGTGTTTTTGCTGTGCTTGGTGGAATGCTTTGCGGTTTGTTGAGCGGATTTTTTATTGCTTACGCAAAAGTTCAGCCTATGGTAGTTACTTTGGGTGGTTCGTTCCTGTATTCAGGTCTTGCAATTTCAATTACAAGAATCGCCAAAGTTGAACTTTACAAGGGTATAAGCGGATTCCCGGAAAGTTTTATCCAGTTCAGTAATATCCGCTTTTTCGGCATATTCCCGTCACAGATTCTGATTTTCATAATTATGATTCTGATAGCCTTTATTATCCTGCATTGTACGAAATTCGGCAGATACATTTACCTGTGCGGAATCAATCAGAATGCAGCTGAATACTCCGGAATAAACACTCGTTTTATAATCATGCTTACCTATGCACTTTCTGGAATAGGTGCTGCGATTGCCGGAATCATCCTTACTTCGTACCTTGGAACAGCAAAGGCGGATTTTGGAAAAGAACTTACAATGCCGATCGTTACGGCTGTAGTTCTTGGTGGAACAGCAATTACCGGAGGTAAAGGAAGTATCGTTGGAACGGCTTTGTCTTCTCTGGTAATAGGACTTATGCGTTTCGGGCTTTCTATGGCAGGAATGAAAACACAGTATCTGGATATTCCTGTAGGCATAATCCTTATTATTGCGGTTGGCCTTCGCGGATTAAATGAACTGGGACTTTTATCACGCTTTTCTTTGAAGAATCTTAGAAAGAGTTCTTAGAAAGGCAAAATAAAACAGGTTTTTCGGATAGCTCATTGATGAGTGAATCCTGTAAACATAAATTAATCGCACGAAAGTGCGGCATGGCTGTGTAGTACAGTCGTGCAGTTATAAACTAAGGAGGAAATATGAAAAAGGTTTTATCAGTTGTTTTAGCACTGATGGTTGCTGGAATGGTTTTTGCCGGAGGCAATAAAGAAGGTGCGTCTGCCGGAGGAAAGAAAAAAGATGTTGTTGTTGTTTTCATTCCAAAAATCAGTGGAAATGCTTTCTTTGAAGTAGCAAATGAAGGTGCTCAGGAACTTGCAAAAAAAGTTGGCTTTACAATCAACTATAACGGAAGTCCTGATGCAGCAGTTGCTAATCAGGTAAATATTATTAACAATGCAATTCAGCAGGGTGCTGATGCAATCGTAATTTCTTCACTCGATGCTACAGGTCTTGATTCAGCTCTTAAAAGAGCAAAGAATGCCGGCATTGCCGTTATGACATGGGACTCTGATGTTAGTGCTGATGCACGTCAGTTTATGACATCACAGGGTACACCAGACATTCTTGGAAAAATGCTCGTAGACATGGGTGTTGATTCTCTTAAAGAACGCGGAAAGAATCCAGATAAAGATGTAATCAAATACTGCTGGCACTATTCACAGGCAACAGTAACTGACCAGAACTCATGGCAGGTTGCAGGCGAAGCATATATCAAATCAAAATTCCCGAAATGGGTAAATGTTGCTCCTTCTAACTACTACAGTGATCAGGATGCAGAAAAGGCAATTACTGTTGGTGAAGCAGTTCTTACAGCTCACAAAGATGTTGATTTAATCATCTGTAATGACTCTACAGCTCTTCCGGGACAGTGTCAGGCAGCTCAGAACCTTGGCTTGGACAAATCAAAAGTTACAATCACAGGTTTTGCTACACCAAACGCAATCAAAGATTACTGCCGTGCAGGAATCCTTTCACGCTGGGGCTTGTGGGATGTTAAGATTCAGGGCGGAATCGCATGTTACCTTGCATACTGGGCAGCTCTTGGCAACAAAATGAAAGTTGGTGATAAGATTGATATTCCTACAATCGGAACTGTAGAAATCAGCCCGAATACTGTACTTGATCCAAAAGCTTACACAGCTCCAGATTCTGGTGTTGTTCTTTTGCCGGAACGTGCAGTATTTACAAAAGATAACATGGATAACTACAACTTCTAGTTTCCTGTTATAATGCATTACTTGTAATGTGTTAAAATCGCCGTCTGTGGAAAAATCAGGCGGCGTTTTTTGCAATATATTTTAAAGGAGAAAGATTATGGCTGATTTGGAAGGCTTGAAAGTAGAACATGACTATCATGTTGATACGCCTTTCGCTACAAGCGGAAAATTTCATGTAAAAGGTGCAGGTAACCTTGATTGGGGTATGAAAAAGCACCTTTCAAATATTTTTAACCCTAGAAGCGGCAATTCTGTAATGTTTGCTTTTGATCACGGTTACTTTATGGGCTCTGTTTCAGGACTTGAACGACTGGATTTACTTATCCCGAAACTTGCAAAACATGTTGACGTTTTAATGGGAACACGTGGTGCCTTACGGACATGTGTAAGCCCTTCATTTAAAAATGCTATTGCGCTTCGTGTAAGCTCTGGTTCTTCTATGATAAATGAAGACCTTAGCCATGAAGTTGTTGCAGTTGATATTGAAGATGCAATCCGCATGAATGCAGATTGTGTTGCCGTTCAGACTTTTATTGGTGCTGACGGACAGCTTGAAAGTATTGATAATCTTTCAAAGACAATAAATGCTGCAATGCGCTACAGTATCCCGACTCTTGGTGTTGTTGCCGTTGGAAAAAACATGGAACGTACGCCAAAGTATTTTAAGCTTGCAACAAGAATCGTTGCAGAAATGGGTGCAAACCTTGTAAAAACATATTATTGCGAAAACTTTGACGAAGTAGTTGCAGCCTGTCCTGTTCCGATTGTTGTTGCCGGTGGAAAAAAGCTTCCTGAAAAAGAAGCCCTCACCATGGCTTATCAGTCAATTCAGGGAGGTGCTCACGGTCTTGATATGGGACGCAATATTTTCCAGAGTCAGCATCCAATTGAAATGGCTGACGCAATTTCAAGAATCGTACACTCTCGTTATACAGATAAAGAAGCATTTGAATTCTATACAGATGCAATAAATCAGAAAAAATAAATTGGCAATTGCAACTTTGTAACAATTTATGATTATATGAACACCGTTAATAAGCTTAACGGTGTTTTTTTTATATTTAAGTTTTTTTATCGAGGGACTTTTTTTACTTGCACTTTAGTGCTAATATATTTTCAGCACAAGTTCTGCGGGTGGGCAGTCTGTGCTTTAACGAATACCGAGTGGAGAAATAACTATGCCATTTAAACTGATAGGAACTTTAATTCTTCTTGTACTTGTTACGATTTTTGCAGGTTTTAATATTAACAATACATGCAATATTAATTTCATCTTCAGGGAATTCAAAAATGTTCCTATCTTTTTCAGTTTAGTTGTTTCCTTTGTAGCCGGTGTTTTTGTAACTCTTCCTTTTACTTTTGGAAAAAAGAAGAACAAGGCAGAAAAAGACGAAAAATCTGCTGAAGATAAAAAGCTGAAGAAACTTAAAAAGAAGAATAAAAAAGCTGAAGAAAAAGTAGCAATTTCTCCAGATGAACTTAATGCTGCATTGGACGGACATAAATTATTTTCAGATGAATAAAATAAAGATAATTGCTTTTGCATTTTCATTATGCGCTTCCTGTATTTTTGCAGGAGAAGCTTCAAAAATTGTTTCAGAAAGTGCAAAAAAAGCTAATGCCGAAGATTCTATAAAATATGTTGAAAGCCAGCTTAAAAGCGTTACTCAGCCGGCAGAAAAGCGATCTCTGTATATTTTTTTAGGAACGATTCAGGAACAGCTCGGGAACTTTGACCTTGCGCGCGAAAATTACGTTGCCGCTGCAGGTATTGCCGCAGGCGATGCAGAAGGTATGCCTAAAAAAAGCAATGAACAGCTTGTTCTTGATGCTGTGCGCTGTGCCTTATCTTTAGGTGATACCTCTCTTGCTGATTCATATTTAAATTCTGCTGTCCGCAATTCTCAATCGCAGGAAATTCAGGCATACATAATTTTGTATTCTCAGTGGAGTGCCTTGTGTAAGGCTGATACAACAGGACAGGTTGATGAAGCCGTTGTTATGCTTGAAGCCTATAGCCAGCGTCCGTCGCTTTCTGCCGTTCATCCGCAGCTGCTTCTTACTTTGTGGTATGTAACCGGAAAAGAAAAATGGGCAGAAAAGCTCCGTAAAGATTTTCCGTTAAGTGTAGAAACTGCCGTAATTAACGGAAAGGCACAGCTTTTGCCTTCTCCGTTCTGGTTTTTTGTTCCGCGTTCAGGCGTTGCATTGCCTGAAATTGCCGATGAAGATGTTTTTCAGCCGGATTCAAAAGATATTCTATCAGCAGGTAATACTTCTGTTTCATCTGATTCTGCCGGTTCAGAGACGACGGCATCTGTTTCTTCTGAAACGACAGCAGCTTCTTCAGGTGAAAAATCTGGTGCTGCTTCAGAAACTTCAGAAAAACCAAAGTATTTACAGCTTGGCTTGTTCCGCGAAAAAGATAATGCACAGGCTCTTGTAAACAGGCTGAAAAAACGCGGTTTTACTGCAAGAATTGCTTCTGAAACGCGTCCGAGCGGAAATGTCTACTATATAGTAGCTGTTGATGATTCGAGCGAAAAAACAATGGCAGAACTTCGCAGCGCAGGCTTTGACTGCTATCCGGTATTTTAAGTTTAGTCGTTTATTTCTGCCACATGTGATTAATATTCAGCGAGATTATACTGCCTTTTTCAAGCGAATTGGATTCAAGGGTTTTTAAGTCGGCTGTAAGAATTGTTTCTGCCGCAGCTCCCTTTACGGTTTTTGTTTTAATGGTAAAACGTGTCATATCGCCTAAAAAACTTTCTGTAAGAACAGTTCCTTCTATGTCGCCTTTTTTTTCTGATTTATTCAGCTCAAACCATTCCGGACGAATTACATACGATGAACCGTTTATTTCCAGAAAATTAGCGCGTCCTGCAAAATCAGCCGTAAAATTGTCCTGGGGCTTAAAATAAAGGTCGCGGGGAACGCCATACTGTAAGATTTTTCCGTCATTCATAACCGCAATTCTGTCAGATAAAGAAAGTGCTTCTTCCTGATCGTGGGTTACGTAAACCGTTGTAATTTTAAGTTTCTGCTGAATTGCCTTTAGCTCTTCGCGTACTTTTTCCCGGAGCTTTGTATCAAGACTTGAAAGCGGTTCGTCCATTAAAAGAATCTTCGGGTTTAATACAAGTGCTCTTGCAAGTGCTACCCGCTGCTGCTGTCCGCCTGAAAGCTCATTCGGGAATCTGTCTAAAAGATTTTGTAAATCCAAAGTTCGGGCAACTTCAATTGTTTTTTGTTCGCAATTCTTGTCCTTTTTGATTTTTAGTCCAAACTGAATGTTCTGCTTTACTGTCATGTGTGGAAAGAGTGCATAGTCCTGAAAGACCATTCCGATTTTTCTCTCGGAAGTTTCAATGCCTTTCTGGTCAATTCCGAAAAGCTCAATTGTTCCGCTCTGAACTTCCAGAAAGCCTGAAATAAGGCGGAGCAAAGTTGTTTTTCCGCAGCCGCTCGGTCCAAGCAGGGTTGTAAAACTTCCTTTTTCTATATCTAAAGAAAGATTTTTTATTGTTTCAGCTCCAGTGCCGGATTTTTCTGAATAAGAAAAGGTTATATTTTTCAGACTTAATGCAATTTCTGCCGAATTTATATTATCCATTTTTGCGTCCCCAGAATTTTATTAAAAATCTTCCTGCAAATAAAATTGCAAATGTAATCAGCGTTAAAACTAATGCAAGGGCTGCCGCATCGCCCCAGAATCCCTGTTCTGCAAGATTTAATATTTTTATAGAAGAAAGCGGCGTATTAAACGAAACTAAAAAGATTACTGCGCTCATGGTTCCAACTCCGCGGACAAAATCGTAAATAAAGGAATTAAATAATCCTTCTTTTGCAAGCGGAATCAGGATGTAAAATAAAACCCTTAATTCTCCGGCTCCTAAAGAGCGCGCTCCGTCATCTAAAGTTTTTTTAATCTGTGAAAAACTTGCTGAAATTGCCCGGTAAGAAAACGGAATAAAACCGATTGTGATTGCAATAACGATTAAAACATTTGAAAGGTGAAAGTTTATCTTCGCGGCAAAAAGTGAAATTGCAAGACCGAACAAGGTTCCGGGAATTGCTGCCGGAAGCTGTATTACAGTATCAATAAACTTTTTTAGCGGTAGCTTCGACCGGAAAACAAAGTAAGAAGCAAAGCAGGAAATCAACGTACTCAATGCTGCAGCTTCAAGCGCAAAGCGGACGCTGTTTATAAGCTCGGTTTTGCATCTTCCGATATTTTTTACGTGATTCAATGTAAGCTCAAAATTAATTCCCCAGACTTTCTGGAATGTTCCTGCAATAATCGATGCAAACTGCAAAAGAACGCACAGCGTAATAAACGAACAGAAAACGGTAAGAATAATTCTGGACATTTTTTCTGTCGAGCATTTCTGCTTTTTTAGAATAGCCTGATTTTTTTGAATGTTCTGGCTTCGCTCCCCGATTAAAGCAATTTTTGCCATGTTTTTAGAAACGTATTTGTTTTGAAGGATAAATAGAATAATAGAAGGAATTACAAGAATAATTCCTAAGACTGCGCTTGCGCCGCCGTTCATCCAGCCAGTAAGCTGAGTATAGATTTCTACGGCAAGAACTTTATAACGGCCTGCTACAATCATCGGGTTTCCAAAATCGCTCATTACAGAAACAGCAATATACAATGCCGAAGAAATTATGCCAGGCATGGAAAGCGGCAGCGTGATTTTAAAAAATGTTTTAAGCTTGCCTGCTCCCAAAGATTTAGAAACCTGTTCAAGTGAAGGGTTTATGTTTTCAAACGTCTGGGCGCAAATCATGTATGCCATCGGAAAGAAACACAAAACCTGGGCAATTAAAAGCCCTGTAAAACCGTAAAGGCTTATATCAAGTCCAAGAACTTTTTTGGTAATGAATCCCTGCCGTCCTAAAAGCAGGATGAAAGCAAGTCCGCCAACAAAAGGCGGGGTTACTAAATGTAAAAACGGAATAAATGAAAAAAACTTTTTGCCTGGAATGTTTTCTTTTACGACAGCATACGCGTAAATGTAGCCTATTAAAACCGAAGCGGTTGTTGAACACAAGGTTACAATCAGGGTGTGAAGGGCAGAGTTTTTCCAGACATCAGAAGTAAAGACTTGTATAAAGTCTTCTTTTGCAGGACTTGCAAAGACAAATAAAACCGGCGTTAAAATTGTAATAAATATAAAAAGACAGACTCCTGCCCAAACCAGTTTTATCAAAGCCGGTTTAAAAGGAGTGCTGCCGCTAAGCTTTAGAGTTTTTTTAGCTGTTTTGAAGGCGGTTTCAAAGGTCACAGCCTTTTTGCCGCCATAATCAGTTTTAATAGATTTTGATTCTATTTTACTTCTTTTTTCCATTTACCAAGAACTTCATCCTTTTGAGTAGAAGCTTTATTTACATCGTATTCAATCAAATCAAGTGAAGAAACTGGAACAGACCCTTTAACGCCTTTTGCTTCAGGATTTACAGGAACTGTAAAGTCAATTGAACTCATTAATTCCTGTGCTTCTTTTGAAAGCATAAAGTCAACAAACTTTTTGGCTGCTGCAAGATTCTTCGTATTTTTCATAATTGAAATACAGTCAACATCTCCGGCACTCTGGGGCGGTGCAATAGAAACTACTTTAAAGCCTTCGCTCTGATATTTTACAACTGCATGGATGTATGAAACGCCAAGAGCATATTCGCCTGTGCCGATAAGCTTTGCCGGAGCACTTCCGCTGTCCGGGAACTGTCCGACTAAAGGAGCAAGTTTTAAAAGATATTCCCAGCCTTTATCCCAGCCAAGACGCTGCAGCTGATTTTGTACAAACAGGTAAGCAGTAGAAGACGCAACCGGGTTTGTAATTACAATTTCGCCTTTGTAGGCAGGATTTAATAAATCATCCCAGGTTTTTGGAAGCGGAAGGTTCGGGAACTTCTGGGCATAACGTTCTTCGTTTACGCCGATTCCAAGCGAAAGAACACAAAAGCCTGTCCATGTTCCGTTTTTACCAACAGCATAAGATGGTAAGTTTTTTGCAACCGGTGATTTGTACACTTCAAGAGCACCTTCTTTGTCTGCCTGAATATGGTAGGAAGAAGCTCCGCCAAGAAGAATGTCTGCCTGGGGATTGTCTTTTTCGGTAATTACACGGTTTACAAGTTCGCCTGTAGAGGCGCGCAAAAACTTTACCGGAATCCCGGTTTTTTGCGTAAACAGTTTTGTTAGAGCCTCTGTTTCTTCTTCATGTATAATAGAATAAATGTTTAATGTTTGTGCCTGTGTTTTTTTTGCACAGCCTGTAAGAATTGTAAGGCTTGCTGTAACGGCAAGCATAATAATATGTAATATGTTTTTTTTCATAGAGAAATGCCTCCAATAAGCGTTTTGTTAAACTCTCTTTTAAAGACTGACCAAAGTTTTGCGCGCCGTATCTTTGTTTTGTCCTTATGAATCAAGTTTTACAGTAAATGTGGTATTATGAATATATTCACTTTTAACTATTTTTTATAATACCAGGTAGTACAGCGTGTCAGGGCAAACGTATTATAACTAGATATTGAAAGAATTTTGAGTACGGAACAAAAGACAGTGACCATGCACAATTGAACCGGGAAAAAATAAAAAAAAATACTTGCAAACCAACGGTACCGGTTCTCTTGTAGCATGTGTCGCTGGCTTTTGTATATAGTACACAAAATTGTATACATAAATTTGTTATAATGCGTTTGCCTTGCGCCATAAAAAACAGCGTCATGAAAAAATAGGAATTTTAATTGCAGTTGAGTAAACCATTTTTTTTCACTAAAATACAAAAATCATACTTTTTTAGGGAATTGAAAATGGCTAGAGATCCATCAGAACTCTGTCACTGGGCTGACCAGCAGGCAGAACGTATCATTAAACAGAAGGGCGACTTAGATTTGTACACATGCGCTTCTGGAATTACACCTTCAGGAACCGTTCACATCGGAAACTTCCGCGAAATTATTACTGTAGATTTGATTGTTCGTGCATTGCGCGACCGCGGCAAGAATGTCCGCTTTATTTATTCATGGGATGATTATGACGTATTCCGCAAAGTTCCGGGCAACATGCCGAAACCTGAAGTTCTTGAAAAATATCTCCGCTACCCGATTACAATGGTTCCGGATACATTTGACCGTGACGAAAACTATGCCCGCCACCACGAACAGGATATTGAAAAACAGCTTCCGCGCGTAGGAATCAATCCTGAATTTTTGTATCAGGCAAGCCGCTACCGTGCAAACCGCTATGCCGAAGGCATGAAAATTGCCATGCAGAAGCGTGACGTTATTAAAGAATGTTTGAATACTTACCGCGATGACGAGCATAAGATGAAAGATAGCGACGTTTACTGGCCTGTAGCTGCTTTCTGCTGTAAGTGTAACAAAGATGAAACTGAAATTATCGATTATGACGGTGAATACGGAATTACTTATAAATGTAATGCCTGCGGTCATGTAGAAAAAGGCGACCTCCGCACATCAAAGGAATTTAAGCTTGGCTGGCGTGTAGACTGGCCGATGCGCTGGAGCGAAGAAAAGGTTGTATTTGAACCGGGCGGAAAAGATCACATTAGTCCTGGCGGTTCTTACGATACAGCAAAACTTGTTTCTAAGCGCCTTTACAACTGGGATGCTCCTGTAACAATGAAGTACGACTTTGTAAAACTTAAGGGCGTTCCCGGCAAGATGTCTTCTTCAAAAGGAAAGGTAATTTCTTTAGTTGATGCGCTTGAAGTTTATCAGCCTGAAGTTCTGCGCTATATTTTTGCCCAGAATAAGGTTGACCATGAATTTTCTATCAGCTTTGACCTTGATGTTGTTACAGTTTACGAAGCTTACGATAGAACTGAACGTATTGCATGGGGACTTGAAGAGCCGAAAGAAAAAGATCCTGCTAAAAAGGCTTCTATTATTGCGCACGAAAAGCGCATTTATGAATTAAGCCAGATTGAAGCAGGTATGCCAAAAGTTCAGCCGTATCAGGTTCCGTTCAGACTTCTTACAACATTGCTTCAAACATATTCCGGCGACATTGATGCTGTAATTAAGAGCCTTGGCGATGTAAAACCGGAACAGGAAGAATGTCTTCGCCGCCGCTGTGTATGTGCCTGGTACTGGATTAACGAATCAGCACCCGACTGCGCACCGGATTTCTGTTTTGCACTGCGTACAGACGGAAGCAAGGCTGAAGATATTACAGGTGACATGCTCAAAGCTGTTCAGCGCGTTCGTGATGAAGTTGTTCCAAGAGTTGGAACTTTTGCACAGGATAAAGAATGCCAGCAGGCAATGTATGATATTGCAACAAGCCTTGGACTTGAAGCAAAGGCATTGTTTACCGCTTTGTATCATGCGCTTATAAATAAAGACCAGGGACCTCGTCTTGCAAGTTTTATGAAGATTATAGGAAAAGAAAAACTTACAGAGATTCTTAAGGTTTACTAAATAAAACTACAGTTTCTTAAAAACTGATAAAGGCTGTCCGCAAAGTATTAAAAACTTTGGATTGGACAGTCTTTTTTTTAAAAATAACGTTGTAAAACAATACTATTAACTCTTGAATAATATGCAAACCATGGTACAATGGTTGCGAAAGGGAAAAGACAAAAAATAATTGAGAATTTCATGCTTGAGAATTAAAAAAAAGCAAACGAGGAGTGATTAAGAGATGAAGCTTCGTGTAAAATTTACCTTTTTGACAATAGGCCTTATTGTTACTTTGGTTGTACTTTCAGGCGGTCTGTTCTTTGTTTCTAATAGAATCATAAAATTAAAAGATTATAATATTGCGCTTTCAGAAGCAAAGTATGATGTTGCCGATATTTCGGATTATATTAACAGTGTTCTTTTCCATGAAGCCGACTTAAAGAAAATTGTTGATGAATGGCATGCACATCTGGAAAAAATTACAAAAGACTTTGCTGCTCTTGATGTTAAGTCGATAAAAAACTATGTTCCTTCGGAATTCGTAGAAAAACTTGCCCAGCTGGATTCTTTCTGGATGATTTTAAATGCAAGATTCACTTCTTTCTCAAGTCACCTTGAAACTGTGTCAAAAATGTCTTTTGATACTACTGCCTTTAATCAGATTAAAAGCCAGGGAATTATGATGGCCTGGCAGAAAAGTGAACAGCTTTCAGAAATTCCAAGCCTTAGTTTTGAAATTCTTATCCTTCAGTCAGAATTACGACAGCTTTCTTTTGCAAAAACTGAGCTGGATAAGGTTATTGTAGCTAATTCTGCCAGCTTTTCTGAATTGGTAAGCAAACAGTATTCCATTGCAATGATCCTTACAGGAATTCTTGTTTTGGTTGCTTCCGTTGTTTTAGGTCTTGCTGTATTTGGAATTGCTCAGAACATTGTAAAACGTATAAAGCGTATTGACGGACTTTCTACAAACCTTGCCGCAAAGGATTTTACGGTTCATACAGAAATTGCCGGACATGATGAAATTGCAAATTTAACAAGAAATTTGAATCAGTCAGTAAGCGATTTGAATGAATTCGTTCTTGTTGTAAAGAATAATGCATCTGGTGTTAAGTCTTCCGGATTTGAAATTAACAATTCTATCAACGAAACAGCAGCTGCCATTACACAGATTAACCGCAGTGTAAATGCAATGACAACGCAGTTTGATCAGCTTGGAAAATCTGTTCAGAATGCGGTTAATGCAATTACAAATATAGACGGTGTTGTTCGCACACTCGTTGATTCAAACCAGCAGCAGTCTCTGGCTATTGCAGATAGTGATGCAGCTGTAGTAGATGTTGCAAAGACAATAGATACAATTAACCTTGATGCAAAGAACCGTATGCAGAACGTTGAAGAAATGCAGGAACTTGTACGTGACGGTGATTCAAAAATTTCTTCAACAACAGAAAGTCTTTCAAGAATTACAGGTCAGCTGGACGATGTTCTTGATGTTGTTACAATCATCAACTCTATTGCACAGCAGACAAATATGCTCGCTATGAATGCGGCAATTGAAGCAGCCCATGCTGGTGATGCCGGTAAGGGTTTTGGTGTTGTTGCCGATGAAATCCGTAAACTTGCCGAATCAACAAGTGATAATGCAAAGCAGATAAACTCTTCAATCAACGGTATTGTAGAACGCGTAAAAGAAGCAAATGAATCAAGCCATATTGCCGCAGATGCTTTTGCAAAAATCAGTATCAGCGCAAAAGAAATGCTTCAGTCATTTATAGATATTACTGCCGGTTTGAAGAATATCAACGGAAAAACACAGCAGATTGAAGTTCATACAACAAATATTTCTCAGGCTTCTAAAACAATCAACGGCTACTGTACAACCCTTTCTGAGCAGCAGGTTGAAATGACAAGAGAAATGAAGTTGATTGATGAGATTTACAATGGTGCAATGGTTGGAATTAAAGAAATCCGCGAAGGTACAGAAAACATTGTAGAAATGACTCACGCAGTTTCATTGCAGAGTAACGGAAGTTACAAGATGATTGAACAGCTTGAAGCCATGCTTTCTGAGTTTAAGACTGTAGAAAAAACAGAAAATACAGAACCTGGTGAAGAAGGCGGAGTTTCTGAAATTATCAATGAAATAACAGAAAATACTGATTTATCTGCTGAAGAAATTGCCCGGCTGGAAGAAAATTCAGATTCTGAACATGTAGAAGAATTTAATGAAGTTAAGTTCTCTGAGATTTCTGATGCCGAAAATGCTGAATCTTCTGAAGAAGTTCCGCAGGCTGAATCTGAGGAAAAATCAGAATAAGAAGCAGTGAGCAGAAATACGGCAGCGACAGAAGAACTGCAGACGGAATAGATTTTAGTGCTGCAATGTTCTGAATATTGTTAGAGCCGTATTGAGCTGCTGCAAAAATAAGTACCGCGCTTACTATAGCTGCGGTATTTTTTTTGCCTAAAAATACAACGGCAAGGGCCGTCCAGCCGATTCCGCTTGAAATATTCGGCACAAATGAAGAGATTCTAAGGCTTAAGATGCAGCCTGCGAATGCGCCGGCTAAACCTGCAATTCCCCATGCAATAAGACGTATTTTTGTTACATCGGTTCCTTTTGCATGCAAAACCTGTGCATCGCTGCCGCAGATTCTTATGTAAAGCCCTGTTTTGGTGAATTTTAAAAACAGGCACAATACTGTAACAACCAGATATGCACTTATGCTTGTCACAAATCTTGTCTGTATTGCAGGAAAAACAAATGTAGTGGCTGTCAGAACTCCTCTTGTTTTAAAAATAATTGAAGATAATGTACTGCAAAGTGCAGAGCAAAGAAGGTTTATCGCAAGGGCGGCAAGAAAACGGTTTGCATTAAGTTTTTCAATTACAAATGCCATAGTTATTATAAAGACTGTAGAAACAGATGCAGAAAGCGCAATTCCCAGATAAACAGAATTTGTATGTACTGTAAACGCAAAGCATAAAAAGGCACAAAGGTTTATAAGTCCGTCCAGAAATAAAGCCATGCAGCCTGAAAGTTCACTGATTAAAGCTGCCATAGAAGCGAGCAGAAGAGGTGCTGAAATTGAAAGTATGCCTGTAATTAAACTCATGTACGTCTTTTCCTTGCAATGTAGTTTATGGAAATGCAGAAAAGGATTATTCCCTGAATTAAAGAGCTTATGTCAAATTGCAGTCCCTGCATAAGTGAAACCCTGCCTGCTGACGTATAAAGCCACGAAAGAACAAGGCTTGCAGGAATAATAAGTGCAGGTTCAGATTGTGCAATTAGCGCACAGGAAAGGGCATTCCAGCCCATGCCGGCATAAAAGCCTGAATGGCATGTATAGTAAGTGCCAAGCACTGCAACAGCGCCGGTAAGTCCGTGCATACCACCTGAAATTATTAGCGAAAGATACAATGCTTTGTTTTCTGAATATCCGCAGTATCTGGCGAATTCCGGCGCTGTCCCCCAGATTTTCAGCCGCATTCCTGTTTTTGAGTGATTTAAAAAATAGCTGAACAGAATGCACAATATTGGCAGCGCAAAAACAGAAACGTTAAGCGGTGAAGGCGGAAGAATCTGTAAAAGCCGCAGCTTTTCCGGAATAAATTGGGTTGCTAAAAGATTTCCTGTCTGACCGCGGAATTTTCCGGAAATGAGAGAATCAATAATCGGAATAATTGCTGCAGAAATTAAAAACGAAGTTAAAAGTACATTGGCTTTTTTAAATTGTCGTAAAAGGGCAGAAATTAAAACCTGGATAATTCCGGAAGCTGCGGCGCAAACAATTCCTGCAACAGCCGCTATTGGAAGCGGAAGTTCTGAGGCAAATATAATGGAAGCGATAAAGCCTCCTGTGTAAATCTGACCTTCTCCGCCAAGGTTCAGGTTTCCGCTTTTTATGGAAATAGAATTACCGAGCGCCGCTAAGGCCAAAAGTACAGCTGTATTTAAAAAGGTTCCGAAATAAAAAGCAGAAGTAAAAGTTCCTGTTATAAAATCTATGCAGGCACTTAGCGGCGCTGGTGCAAAGACTAAAAGCACGATAAGAGAAATGATTATGCCTGCAAGTACACTTGCCGCACTTGTTTTTATCTTGTTACCGGTTTTTATTTTTGAGGCGAAGTTTAATATGTTAAAAACAAACTTGTTAAATTTATTTTTCATTCTTTAGCTCTCCGCCTGAAAGTTTATAAACCTTATTGCATATTGATTTTGGAAAATCTGCGGTTGAAAGAACAATTATTGTTTTTCCTTCTTCTGCAAGTTTTGCAATTCTTTTACAAAGAGAAGAAGATGCAGCACTGTCCAGCCCCTGTAAAGGTTCGCATAATATTAAAAATTGCGGATTTTGTGTAAGTTCTCTTTCCAGAATCAGACGCTGAAGCATTCCGCCGGAAAGGGATGAAGCATAGTCTTCCGGCGTAATGTTTACTCCTGCATTTTTTATAATTTCACGGCTGTATTTTTCAGTGTCTTTTCCTTCATAGTAAACGCAAAGAATCTGTTCCACTTTTAAAAGCGGGTTTGAAGCCCTGAACACTCTGTTTGAAGGAATTATGCCTGTTATCTTTTTATTTTTGCCACGCAGTAAATCCGGGGTTAAATGTTTTTTTGCAAGATCCAATGTAAATGATGTTTGTGAAAAAATGTCTTTTGAGCAGGAAAGCGTAACTGTTCCCTGAGCAAAGTTTTCTTCCATGCCTGTAACAAGGTTTTCCAGAGTTTCAAGTCCGCTTTCTTCTACGCCCTGAATAAGTGTAATCTGTCCTGCTTCTGCTGAAAAAGAAATGTTGAATAAAGCAGGGCGGTTTACGGGCTTTAAAGTAACGTTTGAAAAAGAAATAAAGCTTTGCTGTTTTATATCAGTTTTTGTATCGGATTTCTTTTCTGAATCTGGAACAGATTCCTGATTATAGCCTGAATTAAAGGCAGCTTCTGCAATGCTTATGGCTTTTTCATCTGTTGCAATCAGCGTTCCTTTTTTAAGATAAATAACTTTATCTGCATAGTTTTTAGCTTCGTCTATGCTATGGGTTATTACAATTGCTGTTTTTCCGTTTTTTACGAATTCTTTTAGATTTTCATACAGTTCTTTTCGCTGAATGGTATTTAAAAAAACAGACGGTTCATCCAGAATAAGAATTTCAGGTTCTTTGCAAAGGGCACTTAAAAGGGCAGTGTAAAATCTGAAGTCACTTCCAATGTCTTTAACTTTTGCATTTAAGTTTAAGTCAGCAGCCCATTGTTTTCTGTACATTTCAAGGTGCGCATTTAAAAAACGATAAGAAACTTTTGTGTTTTCTGAACCTAAAAAAATGTTTTCTTTTACGCTGATGGATTCTGCTAAAAGCGGTCTCTGGTGAACTAGTACAATACCTTTTGCAAGGGCATCGGCAGGCGATTTTAGGATAGATTTCTTGCCGTTTAATAAAAGATTGCCTGAATAAGGCTGTCTGTCTCCGCATAAAATAGAAGCAAGAGTTGATTTTCCGGCGCCGTTTTCGCCAAGGACAGCATAAATTTTATTTGATTCAAAAGTCAGATTTATATTATCAAGTGCAACTTTTGTAGAAAAAATCTGACTTAAGTTTTCAAGTGTCAGTAACACAAAAATCCCCTGTGGCGTTTTACGGCTTTATTTGCTTTACCGGCTGGCATTAAAGTTTTAAGGAACCGTCTTTTATGGAAGCTTCAACTTTTGCCATTTTATCTCTTATATCAGCAGGAACGGTTCTAATGTAAAGCGGATCATCCTGAACAAATTCGATGTAACCTTCCTTCATGCCGACTGTAAGTGCTTTTCCCCATTGGGTTTTGCCTTCAATAAATGCAAGAGTCTGTTCTTTTGCCATAAGCTGCTGTTTCATTACAGTGCTTGAAATTATAGTTCCAGGAGCTTTTGAAAATCCATTGTTGTCAAACCAGGTGATGTAAAATCCTTTTTCCTGGGCGGTAGAAATAACCCCCTGAGCAGCTCCTCCGCAGATTGGAAGAATTACGTCACAGCCTGATTTGTTCATTGCGGAAGAAAGTTCTGCACCTTTAGAAGCATCATACCAGTTGCCTACAATTCTAAAATCTACGGTAGTTCCTTTAGCGGCGTCGTCTGCTCCTTTTGCAAAGCCAGGAAGAATTATATTGTTTAATACAGGATATTCCTGAGCTGCCAGTAAACCGACTTTGTGTGTTTTTGACATAAGGCCTGCAATGTAGCCTGTAAGATATGACTGCTCTGTCTGATTGTACTGAACCGTTGCAATATTCGGGTTACCTTCGCAGTATGCATCAAGCAGAATGAATTTCTGTTTTGGAAACTGGGCAGAAATTGGTTTTACCAAGTCCGGCAGTGAAGGATTTGAAGAAATTATTACGTTAAAACTTCCAGTTGCGGCCAGAGATGTAAGTTTTGGCCCCCATTCAGCTTGATTTGTACCGGCTTCCAAAATGGTAAGCTTTACTTTTTCTGATTCTGTGTTTGCCTGTTCAACGGCCTGTTTTACGCCGTCAGCAAGCATTTTGTAAACAGGACTGTCTGCTATAATCCCTGGCGCAAAGACTGCAATGGAAATCTGTTCCGTTTTTTTATCTTTGCATGAAATAAATAAAAGTGAAAATAATAATGTAAATGCAAGTGCTATTTTTACTGTGTTTCTACATGTGTTCTTCATAGTCATAATATAGAATATAGTTTGATACAAAACAAATGTCAATTTTCCCTTTGTGCAAGCGCGTACTCTGGCAGAGCAAACGCATAAATAGGAATTGTTACACACTTTTATGTTAGTGCACAAAATAATATGAACCTGGATGTGCGTACTCTGACAATAGTTCCGCGAAAGTTTTGTTATACTTTGGAAAGTAATGTTAACTTTATCTTAAGATTATTTATGTTACAATTATTGTTATGATTTTGGGGCAGAATTTTCGGTTTGGATTTTATTCGATTTCACCGGCGGAACGCATGGCTGCCATAAAAAAAGCAGGTTTTGATTCCGTAATGTTCTGGTGGGGAAATGAATTTGATTCAACTGATGGCACAAAAGAAGAACGTTTTAATCTTGCAAAAAAAGAAGGTCTTTTAGTTTCTACCGTACATTTTCCTTCTACAAATGCACACTGGCTCTGGTTTACTACAGAAGAAGGTGAGTTATACAAAAAACAGATGATTCAGGCTGTGCAGGACTGCGGAAAGCTTGGAATAAAAAATCTTGTAATTCATACTACAAGAAAACATATTACGCCTGAACCAAATGAAAGCGGACTTGAAAAGCTAAGTCAGGTTTTAAAAGCTGCGGAAAAAGAAGGTGTAAAACTTGCCATAGAAAATACACGTTTTTTGCGCTACAACAGCTATATTTATAAAAATCTTTCTTCTTCTGCGTTAGGTTTTTGCTTTGACTGCGGACATGCGCATTGTTACACACCGGATGAAAATCCGCTTGAAATGTTTGCTTCTTATTTAACAACTTCGCATATACATGATAATTACGGTCCTGCAGGAAGCCCGAATGGAATGGAAGCGCCTTCAGGAAGAATCGATTTGCATAATTTAATCGGTGATGGAAATATAGATTACAAACCGATTTTTACAAGGTTTAAGGAACTTAAGCTTCAGGAATACAATCTTGAATCTTATTGTTTTGAACACAGTAAGTATTGGGGGCTTTCTATGCAGGAATTCCTTGATACTTCGATAAAAAAGCTAAAGGAAAATGTAATATAAATTTTCGGATAAAATCTAGGAGGATAAGATGAAACCTGCCTAAGATAGCGTCAGCTTTCATCTTTAGCAAGTTTGCAGCGCAAACTTGTTTATATATTGCGATTTTTCATTTCATTGCAAAATCGCGTAAAAAAGTCAATTTCAAAAATTGCAATTTTTTTATTGACTTTTTTAGGAGGAAAACATGAAAAAAACTTTATTAGTTTCTGCCGCAATGGCAGTAATGGCAGCAACACTGTTTGCTGGAGGCTCAAAGGAAAAGGCTGCTGATACAGCAATTGCAAAAGCTATTCAGGAATCAAAATCTTTAACAAGAGAACAGATTATTGAAAAAGCAAAGGAAGAAGCTGCTGCTGCAAAAGCTTCTGGTACTGTATTTAAAACATACGGAACAAGTTCACGTATCGGTGATGCTGCAAAAGGCTTTACAGCTAAATACGGAATTGATGTAGAAGCTACAAACGTAAAAGATAACGAAGTTTATACAAAACTTGATGCAGAAATTTCAGGAAACATTGACGGTGCAGATGTTGCTCTGGTACAGAACGGTGCAGTTCTAAAAATCCAGATGCTTGAACCTGGCTATCTTGTAAATTATGTTCCGATTTCAGCAGATAAAGTTGTTGATAAAGAAGACGCTGATCCACTGGTACATCAGTACATCAATAAACTTTTCATCTATAACACAAAAGGCTCAAAGGCTCCTGCAATTACAAACGTATGGCAGCTTTGCGAACCAAATATGAAAGGTGCTGTAATCTTCAAAAGCCCGGAAACAGAAAAGGTAAATGAAAACTTCCTTATTATGCTTACAAGTAAGGCATGGTCAGATAAACTTGCTGCTGCTTACAAGAGCCTTTACGGAAAGAATATTGAACTTGGCAGCTACAAGAATGCCGGTTACAAATGGATTGCAGAATTCCTTGCAAACTGTTCATTCGGAAGTTCTGATACAAAGATTGCTGAAGAAATTTCTAACGACGAAGCACAGGGAAAAGTTGGTTTGTTCGTATTAAGCAAACTCCGCTCAAAAACAGTAAAAGTAGACAATCTTGAAGTTGAATCTTACTATGCTGATTCAAAAAATACAAAAGTTGAACCATTTGCAGGATTCATGTATCCGCTTTATGTAATGATTGCAAAGACAACAACAATGCCTTACACATCTATGCTTTTTGTTGACTACATGATTTCTGAAGAAGGATTTAAACCTTGGGGTAAATCAATCGGTGCATATTCTTCAAACAATACCATTCCTGTAAACGATGGAGATAAGAATCTTGCTTACTGGAAAGATCGCCTTGTAATGGAAGATCCTGATTACATCAACAGCGCTTATGCTGAAGTATTTGAATTTATTTCTAAGTGTTTAAGTAAATAATATTTTTTCTGGCAGGCAGCCGTTTTATGCCGGGCGCGCATATTGCATTTGTATTGCATTATTGTGCGTTCTCTTATTCCAGCTTATTCCGGCTGTCTGTATCTTTTAAAAATGAGGAATTTGAATGACCAATAAAATGTCAAATAACGTAAAGGCTTTCTTTTCTAAGCCTGCAAACGTTATCTTAGTTTTATTCCTTACTGTCCTCGCAGCTTTAACCCTATATCCGCTTTTATCTCTTGTATTTGAAACTTTGCAGGTTCATCCTATGGAAGTTCAGATAGTCAGAATGAAAAAAGGTTCTGTAACAGGTTTCCACTGGACAAAGCTGCTTTTCAGCGGGGAATATTCAGTAAACAACTTTTATAAGCCGTTCATAAACACAATGGTTATGGCTATTGTTGCTTCTATCATTGCTATTATGTTCGGAGGAACGGTAGCATGGCTTGTTACCCGCTCCAATATAAAGTTCAAGAAATTCATTTCGTTTGTATTTGTTTTTCCGTACATCATGCCTTCGTGGACGCTGGCAATGTTCTGGGTAAACTTTTTCCGCAATAAAAACACCGGAATGGGTATTACAGGAATTTTTACAGCTCTTACAGGCATTTCTATGCCGACCTGGTTTGTATACGGACTTTTTCCGTGTTCAGTTGTGCTTGGCCTTCATTATGCGCCTTTTGCCTACATTCTTATCGGCGGAATCCTGCGTAATATGGACGCAAACCTTGAAGAAGCTGCAACAATCCTGAAGGCAGACAGAAAAAAAATCATGTGGCGCATTACTTTGCCGATCGTAATGCCGGCCTTGCTTTCTACGTTCCTTCTGGTATTTGCTTCTGCAATCAGTGCTTATGCCGTTCCTGTTTTCTTAGGCTCGCCTGTAAGGTTCTGGGTATTAACCACAAAGATGTACACCATGCTCAACGGAAGCTTCCAGGGACAGGGCTACATAATCGCCTTTACAATGATTCTTTTGGGAATTGCAATTCTGGGCTTGAACCAGTGGTTTACCGGAAGAAGAAAATCCTTTACAACCGTAACCGGAAAATCTTCACAGATTTCGCTTGTTGATTTAAGAAAGGCAAGAAGTCCGCTTTCTGCTATACTTATTGTAGTTCTCTGCTTTATTGCAATTCTTCCTTTAATAACCTTTGCTGTTGAATCAATTATCTTAATGCCTGGTGAATACAATCTTGGAAATGTTACGTTTGACTTCTGGATTGGTAAAGGTGAATCAGCCCTTGCAAACGGCATGGATGCAGGAATTTTCCGAAGCCACGATGTATGGCGCACTTTATGGAACAGTTTGCGGCTTTCTGTAGTCTGCTCTGTAGTTGCCGGTACAAGCGGCATCTTAATCGGTTATGCAATCGTAAAAAGACGCGGTTCTTTCCTTTCAAATGCGGTAAATAACCTTTCGTTCTTCCCGTATCTGATGCCTTCAATGGCATTCGGAGCAATCTACCTTTCAATAAGCACAAAACTTCCGGCTTTGTACGGTTCCTTCTTTATTCTTGCTTTAGTCGGCTCGGTAAAATATCTGCCGTTTGCATCGCGTTCCGGCGTAAATGCCATGCTTCAGCTTTCTAATGAAATTGAAGAAGCTGCAACAATTGTCGGTGTTTCCTGGGAAAAACGCATGCGCCGCATTATTTTCCCGATTCAGAAAGCAACCTTCCTTTCAGGTTATCTTCTGCCGTTTATTTCCTGTATGAGGGAACTTTCGCTGTTTGCTCTTCTTGTAACTCCGCAGAATAAAGTATTAACCACAATGCTTATGCAGTTTAACGAAAAAGGTTATACGCAGTACGGAAACGCAATCAATCTTATGATTATTGTACTTGTTCTTCTTAT
>JAEEGK010007278.1_pt1 | contig 26388 bp, 22 predicted proteins | sample 8958771 | NCBI WGS metagenome assembly JAEEGK01 (sample SAMN16246547, study PRJNA631951) | gut metagenome | biome: gut microbiome; feature: rumen; material: SC-attached | host: Bos | place: Iran: Karaj | collected 2018-10 | reverse complement strand
ATTCGCCAAATCTATAAAAGTTCTATAAGTGAGGTATCAAATGAAAAGTAACCAAACAAATCTTTCAAAATTTTTTCCAATGATCAAGACCAAAGAGCAGATACTTGAAGAAATCAATGCAAATGATACGCTTCGTGCAATCTTCAACAATTGGCCGGAAAAACATCAAAATGAGTTTCTGTCAATCTGCACAGGTTCCAAAGGCGTAAAAATGCTTTATGATTGCTACTTCAAAGAGATTCTCAATCCCGAATATGCTCCTGAGCGTCTGTCATCACTTCTAAGCACAATACTTGGAAGAAAAGTCACAGTGAAATATCAGCTGACTAACGACAACACCCGCATCGGAGATGAATCATCCCTTGTAATAACCGACATCGTAGTTGAACTCGAAGACGGAACTCTCGCAAACATCGAAGTGCAAAAACTCGGCTATGCCTTCACAGGAGAAAGAGCTTCATGCTACTCCGCAGATCTTCTGCTGCGTCAATACAAGCGCATCAGGGATCTACGTAAAAAAGAATTCTCATATAAGGATATCGCTCCTGTATACACCATCGTATTTCTTGAAAACTCCCCTTCTGCATTCAAAGAATACAAAGATGTTTTTGTTCACAAATTTTCTACCGTATCGGATACAGGCCTAAAGATGAATATGCTCCAAAACTTTATATTTATTCCCGTTGATATTTTCCTTGAAAATCTACATAATAATGGTATTAGAAGTGATTTGGATGCGTGGCTGACTTTCCTTGGCTGTGACGAACCTAAATATATCTCAAAACTGTTAGAAACACATCCCGATTTCAAGTCTATGTACCATGACCTTTATGGCATATGCCGGAACACAGAAAGGATGATGACTATGTTTTTTTCTGAAGAACTGAAGATTCTGGATGACAATACTGTTAAATATATGATGGACCAGCTTGAGGAAGAAGTTAAAGAAAAGAAAGCAATTCTTGCAGAACAAGACAAACAGCTTGCTAAGCAAGACAAACAAATTGCTAAGCAAGACAAACAAATTGCTGAACAAGGCGAAAAGATTATCTCATTAAATGCCGAAATTGCAAATGACAAAGCAGAAATCGCCGAACTAAAAGCAAAACTAGCAGAGTTCCAAGCACAAAGTCAAAAGTAATATTTAAACACAGCGCCGATCGTTCCAAACGACCGGCGCCATATTTTGCCATTTTTTTCCAGACTTCCCCGGAATCATCACAAATCGTATGACATATCAGGCACGTCCCCAATATCCTCTCAACACCTAACATCAAGAAGTTCCATTACACCATTAAGTACAAGCTCCTTAGAATTTGCCGGTACAAAGATGCAATCCCCTTTGTATATGTCTATGTATTCTTTTCTGCCGTCTTCTGTGCGATAACTGATATTTCCGCAGCCGTCATAGCACAAAAGAACTCTGAATGAAAGTTCGTCCGAACAGTATGTGACTCTCTGTCTTCTCTCGGTATTAATAAGCATCCTGTATACTTCAAAATACTTACACCTGCAAAGAAGTTCATCGGCAACTCCCGGTCTGTACTTAAGCACCCTCATAGCCTGTCTGGGTTCGCCCATACTATTTAGATTAGAAACATCAAGTGCCTTATCCACATGAAGTTCACGCTTATTTCCATTCTTATCCACACGGTCATAGTCATACAATCTATATGTGAGATTGCTGTTCTCCTGTATCTCTGCGATCAGCGCCCCTGCACCTATGGCATGGATTGTTCCCGCTTCGATAAAGAAAACATCATTCTTTTTTATCGGAACATACTGAAGGTGCTTTTCAAGCTCTCCCTTTTCTATAGCCTTCCTCATAACCGCTTTACTGCAATTATGCTTTAGACCATAAACAAGTTTTGAATCCTTGATTGCATCAAGAACATACCACATCTCTGTCTTTCCGAGCTGTCCGTTCTCATACTTCTTTGCATAGTCATCACTAGGATGAACCTGCACCGAAAGATCGGCCTTAGCATCAATAAATTTTATAAGTATCGGAAGCTCTCCAAGTGCCTCACAATGCTTACCCAAAAATTCAGGATGCTCTTTTAAAACATCAATAAGGAGTTTTCCGTCGAACTCACCGCCCGACACGACACTTGGTCCATCCGGATGCGTACTGCATTCCCATGTTTCTGCCAGTGGATCCATATCAATATTTTTTTCAAAATCATCATTAAGCCTCTGGCCGCCCCAAAGATAATCCTTTGCAGCAGGCTTAAGCATAAAAGGAACATTCTTCAACGTGTCATCCCTCATCTTTTGTCATATTATTCAAGAACAAATTTCTTTTTATCCTCTACGGTGATATCCTTTCCAAGCTGAACCTCAATAAGTTTAAGTTCAGTATCCGCAAAAACCGTATGTCTGCAGCCGGCACTCATGGTAACAACGTCTCCGGTCTTGATGTTCTGCTCCATACCGTCAACAACGCTTCTGCCTTCTCCTGCAAGAACTACCCATACTTCATCTCTGTTCTTATGGCTGTGATAATTCATGGAATGTCCGGGATTAAGCACAACCTTTATTGTCATCGCCTCAGGCTCAACATCCATTACCTGATATCTGCCCCATGACTTCTCTGCAAACATTATCTGCTGATCGATTCCGTCAACATAAGGCTTGATATATGAACTCTGCTCCTTGTCGGAAACCAGGATTCCCTCAGGAGATGCTGATATTACAACATCAGTAAGCCCCATCGCAATTACAGGGACGTTAAGCTCATTAAGGATATGAACGCCGCTGCACTTCTCATTCATTACGCCTTTTCCTACCACGTTCTCTGTCATCGCCTCAGTGAGCGTATTCCACGTTCCAAGATCCTTCCACTCTCCGCCGAATCTCTGAACCTGAATCTTATCTTCCTTCTCTACGACCGCATAGTCAAAAGATATTTTTTCAAGAGTTCCGTACTTGTCAAAAAGATCGTTATAGTCCTCAAAATCTATAAGCTCATGAGCCTTGTCCAAAACATACTTAAGCTTGTACGCAAAGACACCGCCGTTCCACAAAGCACCTTTTGAAATGTATTCTTTGGCAACTTCTACAGTAGGCTTCTCCTTAAAAGATAAAACCTTCGATGTGTCATTTTTATCTTCCGGAATAATATATCCGTATTTCTCACTTGGATAAGTAGGTTCAATACCCATGAGAACGAGATTAGCCTCGCCCTTAGCCGCCTGATCCGAAAGTTTCTTGATAGCCTCAAAATAGTCATCATTGACATAAGGATCTACAGGGCATACAACAACAGGCTCATCTGCAGAAACACCAAGCACATCAACAAGGTATGCCGTAGCAAGCGCAATTGCAGGAAATGTATCTCTTCTGCACGGCTCAACGCTAATTCCGACATCAGTTCCAAGCTGATTGTGAATGGCAGAGATTTGGCTCTTACTGGTTGCTATTGTAATCGTAGCATCTTTATCTACTTTCTTTATCTTGTTATAGACTCTCTGAACCATCGATTCATAGTCGCCGTCTTCATTCTTAAATATCTTAATAAACTGCTTGCTTCTAACATCGTTAGACAAAGGCCAAAGGCGCTTTCCCGAGCCTCCGGACAAAAGAATTATATTCATAAAAAAGTTCCTTCCTATCACTCATACACATATATACAAAAGGTCTTAAATTTTCCTCATGTTTTGTACATTCAGTATTTTATCACAACTTCCGGATTACAAAATCAAATCTCTAGCAAACTCACAATTATATTTATACTTTTAACATGGTAAAAATTCTTATCTACAAGAAATCTTAAGGAATTTCGTAGGTATATCTTAATATTTGTCTGCTATCATAGAACGAGTCGGCGGTCTTTCAATGACAATTCTATGTCGACGCTATGGCGATTCGCCAAATCTATAACATTCTATAAGTGAGGTATCAAATGAAAAGTAACCAGACAAATCTAGCAAAGTATTTTCCAATGATCAAAACCAAAGAGCAGATACTCGAAGAGATCAATGCAAATGATACGCTTCGTGCAATCTTCAACAATTGGCCGGAAAAACATCAAAATGAGTTTCTGTCAATCTGCACAGGTTCCAAAGGCGTAAAAATGCTTTATGATTGCTACTTTAAAGAGATTCTCAATCCAGAAAATGCTCCAAAACTTTATCTTTATCCCCGTTGATATTTTCCTCGAAAATCTACATAATAATGGTATGAAGAGTGAATTGGACGCATGGCTGACTTTCCTTAGTTGCGATGAACCGGATTATATCTCAACGCTTTTGGAAACACATCCCGATTTCAAGCCTCTGTACCATGACCTTTATAACATATGTCGAAATACAGAAAGGATGATGACTATGTTTTTTTCTGAAGAACTTAAGATTCTTGATGATAATACTGTTAAATATATGATGGACCAGCTTGAAGAAGAAGTTAAAGAGCAGAAGGCAGAAATTGCTGAAAAGAATGCAGAAATTGCCGAACTGAAAGCAAAACTTGCAGAATACCAAGCTCAAGCCCAAAACTAATCATCTACATAAACGTGGCGCCGGTCATTTTCACGACCGGCGCCATTTTTATTCAATATAAATCCTATATTTCAAACCAACGCTTCATAATTGCTCACTCCAGCTCATACACAACCTTGCGTATCTCCTCGTTAAGCTCCTGTCTCCTGTCATTCAAAAGCAGTATCTTATTATACTTGTAATACGCTTCGTTTCCCGTCTCGCGGACAAACTTAAGACTGTAATAAGCATTTGAAAGCTCCGTAAGGAAGATGACCATCTCCTGGCTTCCCGAGAGAGACTCTTCATCGCCAAATACGCGATTTATAAATTCAAGGCTGTTCGTAAGATGTCTTCCGCTGACTTCACTTGCAGTCTTCCTTGAAAGCTCGCGGCTGTTGAACCACTCTTTTACCACCGAAACGGGATCCTTATCGCAGTCTTTGGCAATAATTTCTGCACAGTTCTTAAGCTCTGCTGCCGCAATTCGCCTGTACTTCTCATCGTCGCGGCTCACCATTCCTGTCTCGATATCCTTTTTTAATTTTTCAAGTTCATCATCCGCTTTAGACAACAAATACTCCGAAGCAGAATCCGCCTTTAATGCATTCTTTTCGCAGTAACCAAGAAACTCTTTCATGACCGCAAAAAGATTCTTTTGAACCGCCTGATCTCTTGCATAGTCCCTAAACTCTTCCATGAGCTTATCGGTAAGAAGTCCGATGATGCTGAGTTTCTCGTCAAAGCTTCCGTTTCGAAGAACATCCCTGTCTTCAAATGCTTCTCCCTCAAGAATCTTCGGTATCTTATAAAGCTCTCTGTACCTGTGATAAAGCTCATAGTATGTTGCAAAATCAGATGCTATATCCGCATTCTGAATATACTGACTGACGAGATTCTCATCCACAACAATGCCAAGCTTCTCATGAACCTTGATAACTCGCGATAAATCCTCCCAGCCTCTTGCGGTAACAAAACTTCTTTTCTCAAGCTCTGTTCTGATGTTGTAGAAATTATCTTTTTTAATCTCAAGATAAGCGAGAATTGCTCCGTGAACGCCCGCCTTGTAGGCATATTCTTTCCACGCATCAAAGTCCTCTTCTATGTTGATCTGGCGCACTCTGTCGAGGGTTACTATATCGAAATCCCTGACTGACTTGTTATACTTTGCAGGATTTCCTGCAGTTACGATTATATAGCCGTCAGGAAGCTTATGTGTTCCGAAAGTCTTATACTGAAGGAACTGAAGCATCGTAGGAGCAAGGGTTTCCGAGACACAATTGATCTCATCAAGGAAAAGAATTCCCTCTTTTACCCCCGACTTCTCTATCTGGTCGTAAACGGCCGCAATTATCTCACTCATAGTATATTCGGTCACAGAATACTTTCTGCCGCCGTACTCTTTCTCAGAGATCATGGGAAGCCCGATCGCGCTCTGCCTTGTATGGTGCGTTATCGTATATGACACAAGCCCGATTCCAAGCTCCCAGGCTATCTGCTCCATTATCGCAGTCTTTCCTATTCCGGGAGGCCCCATCAAAAGGACGGGCCTTTGCCTGTTTACGGGAATCTCGTACTGCCCGCTCTCATCCTTTGTAAGGTACGCTCTCACGGCATTTTTCACTTCATCTTTTGCTTCATTTATGTTCATGTTAAATTCCTCATCTTTTGTCACATATTTATGAAAACGCTGATTAAAGCATTTCCTTAACTGTAGCAAAACATAATTCGTTCCGCCTTAGACATATAGCTTTAGCGCCCACTCCGGCACCTTCGTATCATCTATGTCTCCGTCTTTCGGAAACGCAAATGCAACATCGTAGTCGGGACTCTTTTCCGGATATTCCCCGTACCCGTCGGTAAAATATATGAGTCCTTTCAGATTCTCAAACTCGCCCTTTTCCCGCAGGTTCTCAACATATTCAAAGACAGGCCTAAAGTCCGTTCCAAAGCCACCTTCGACCGTAATCTTGCCAATGCGCTTCTCCATCTCCTCAACAGATTCAATAAGTTCGTCCTTCTGCACCCTATCATCGCACTCAATCAGATGTACCCTGATTTTCTGAAAAAAGCTCTCCTTGTCCAAAAGAATCTTCGCCGCCTCGCGAAGGAATCCTTCAAGCAGTGTATCAGTGCAGGATGCGGAAGTATCAACCGCAATTACAAGCTCTTTTAACCGCTTAACTTCTCTGAACTCATTCTCTTCAATGAGCGGCATATTGCCGTAATGCGACATCCCATAGGAATACATCCCGTAGTCAAAAGTATCGAGATCGATGCCGCCCTCTTCCCTCAATATCATGAACCTTTTCAGGAATTCACGGTAGTCCGTCCTTGACGTATTCTGTATCTGCAGAAGAAAAGAGAGCTTGCCGACCTTATCGGACGCCCTACTTGAAAGCGCATCTATCTCGCTCTGAAGGCGCTTTGCCTCTTTCTCCCAGTCTTTTTCCTTATCCTTTATTTCCCTTAAAACAAGCGGGCTTATCAGCTTTTCCTTAAGTTTCTCGTCCTTGTCGTTTTCTTTTTCCGGCTCATCCTTCGGAATCCTTCTGAAAAAACCGTGATCGTCCAGCTTAAACTCCCGCTCTGCCCGTTCAAGCTCATCTATCGTAAGTTCTTTTCCCTCTGTGGAAAAAAATCTGTATAATTTCTCAACCGTCAAAACCTTGAGTTCATCCTCAAGAAGCGCATACATCCTGTCCCTGTAATCCGACGTAACTCTGTAGATACACGGATAGTCCATCCCATCGAGAATCGACTCGACCACGATATCGGCGCAAAGGTCAAACAGCCTCTCGTCCTCGTAGAACGCCGAAGTGTACATATGCCTGAATATGCAGTGAAGTATCATGTGCAGATACGTCCTGTTAAGCTTCCCCGGCTCCTCGACAAAGAGCTTTAATATGTACGAAGGGTTGTACCTGATGTTAACCGCATCTGTACCTACGGTCACAGTCGAAAGATCCATCTCATACTTAAGGCTCATAAGCGCCGCGCCCATGAATCTCATGGCGATGTACAGCTCCGTCCTTGACGCCTCAAGCGCTTTTACGCCAACCGCCTCAAGTTCCCTTCTTTTCGCACTTCCGGAAGTACCTTGATCCATATCTTTCTCCATCTCAGCCTCCGATTTTTACAAAAGATTAAATTCTTCAAAACCACTGCCGGACTTTCTGCTTCGCTCGACCAAAACCGCACACAGCAAAGTCTTTCCCGCATCCGTAGCTCTTTTTATCCCAGCTTCTATATGTTCATCACGGAAAAGAGCCTTATCCGCACTCATCCTGTAATCAAGAAGTTTGCCTATATACTCAAGCTCATCTTCCGCTTCTGATGTCTCTTCTATCATCCTGTTAAAAATGCTTCCGAAATTTTCTGAAACATAGTCTTCGTATTTTTCTCTGTATCCGTCCGCAAGTTTGTAAGGGTACAATAGCCGCCCCAGTGCGATATCTTCAGCGATCGCGCTTCCGTCTATTATTGCCTTCTCAAATAGTTTGTCATACTCCCTGAAATTGATGAATGTTCTGTCGACGCACTCTCTGTACGCATAGCCCGAGCCTCCGATAGAGAACTGGATGGTCCTTGCCATGGTATTCTCATTGAAATCGTACAGGAATTCAGGGAAGATCAAAAGAGCTTCTTCAATGCTCCCATCATCTTCATGAATCCGGATCATGAAACTCAGCGTTCTGTCCACATCTGCGAGGAAGTTTCGGATTATCTCGTACCTTCCGCCATTTATGGTCACATTTATTCTCTTAAGGCTGTCGCACTGTCTGAGAACGCCGTCATAGTAATCGATTATTCCATCGTATACGCTTATTTCTTTGAGTGACTTGCAGTTGTGGAAAGCAAAGCCGTAAACAGTCTTTATGCTTTCGGGAAGTTGTACGCTTTCAAGGTCATCTCTTCCCGAAAAAGAGTGGTTTCCAATTTCCTCAACAGTAATTCCGTCAATCTCATCGGGCACCGTGAGTTTCCTGATTGTGCCTTGATATCCGGTTATCGCAATATACTCATGTCCGTCTTTTTTATGCTTCTTTTTCTCATACAAAAACATTTCATCCAAGCCATCCTTCACTCGAAGTTTATCAAAACCACTACCACTACGCAACATAGTGGGGGCTCTAGATTGGGTGCCTTTACTTACGCCCGGCCGCAAAAGGTATATGTTCGGAAATGTGCTGCGTACGTCTGCGCAGTGATTTTCATAATTTTACAAAGAACGGGAATGCCTCCTTTCGACGTTGCTCAGAGAAGTCGGCATTCCCGTTCTTTGCAAAATTTGAAAATCATCTTGCTCGTACGAAAGCAGCACATTTCCAAACATATACCTTTTGTGGCCGAGCTGTCTGTGAAAATGGCAGAACAAATTTAGAGGAGCCTATGATTACTGTTTATGGTACATTTCCGTCGTACAAAACCGCCATAAAAAAACATATCGCCCCCAAATTTACGTATAGTACACCATTCAATAGCTTGGCTGCGCACTAATTGGGGAGACTGTCTTTCAGATTACGTTTTTTAGTAAAACTACACTTAGTTCGAACTTGTATGTACAACTTAGGGTTAATTGGTGATAAGATGTATGTATGATTTCGAAAATAATTATGTCGCAATAACAGTTTAATGCATAATATATAGTTTGTTATATGGGGGAAGCGAACATGGAGAACAGAAAAGCAACATCACTTAAATATCATCTGATTGAAGAGGAATTGAAGCAGATGATCTTAGAGGAAAAGATAAAGCCTGGGGAGAAGATGCCGTCGGAGAATGTGCTTACTGCTAAGTATGGGGTAAGCAGGCAGACGGTGAGGAAGGCTATTTCCAATCTGATAAATGAAGGTTTTGTATATGCTATTCAGGGGAGTGGGACTTATTGTTCGGATGCTTCGAGGTTTAAAAAGGGATCAAAGGATATTGCGGTTGTAATGACTTATCTTTCGGATTACATTTTTCCGAAGGTTATAAGCGGGATAGATTCGGTGCTTTCAGAAAACGGGTACAGTATTGTACTAAAGAATACCAATAACTCAAGAACAAGAGAAATCAAGTGTTTAGAAGAACTTATTGAGAAGAACATTGACGGGATAATAATTGAGCCCAGCAAGAGTAATGTCTTTTGCAAGCATAAGTACTTATATGACAAGCTTGATTCATTCGGCATTCCTTACATCTTCATTCAGGGCGCATACTCTGTTATGGAGGACAAGCCGCATGTCATCATGGATGACGAAAAAGGTGCATATCTGCTGACAGAGCATCTGATAAGTCTTGGACACCGGAATATTCTCGGCGTATTTAAAAGCGACGACACGCAGGGACAAAACAGGCATAAAGGCTACGCCAAAGCTCTCGCCAAGGCCGGAATCACCTACGATCCCGAGAATGTCATCTGGTTCTACACCGAGGACAGAGCCGTTCATCCCTATACCACTCTTCAGAAAATGATAAAGAGTGGCAAAAAAGTTGACGCCATCGTTGCCTACAACGACCAGATAGCCTTCCACCTCATCAAAGCTATCCGCGAACTCGGCCTCAAAGTCCCCGAAGACATTTCCATCACCGGCTATGACAACTCTCAGACCACAGACAACACAGACATAACCCTCACAACTATAGCCCACCCCCAACAGGAACTTGGCAAAATCGCCGCCGAAGCCCTCCTCAAAATGATACGCCACGAAGAAGTCGACAAAACAATCGTCATCGACCCCAAGCTCATAACGGGCACCTCCTGCCAAAAAAAGGATTAATTCCGAAGACGAAATAATCTATTTACAAGGCGAAGAATTGAGTCAATGCCAGTGTCCCCCTAACCTTCTGTCTTGCGCAGGCGCCTTGCTGAATTCCCCGATTTTTGTGCCTGCGAGCGAGGCATTAAATTCATGAGCAATAAAAAAATACTGTAACAGCTCTTCTCAACGGCTATCTGTTTGAGCCTTGTATCCTCAAGCACACGCTTGAGGATACAAGGCGAGTTTATAGCCGTTAGAGCTGTTACAGTATTTTTTTATTGCCATGAATTATGCCGAGCTCGCCCGCACAAAAATCGGGGAATTCAGCAAGGCGCCCCAAAAACAGATGTCACGGTACCACTGCTTACAACTTGACCAGTCGTACGTACAAGTTTGAAAATTGGATTATAAAGTTACTGTCTTTTTTGTGAGAAGGGAAAGCAGTACATGGGGAACAACGCAAGTGCTGCTGTCACCAAATATCTCAACTTTTTACGCCGGATAAATTGTTATTTGGTGGCAGTAGCACAAGAATAAAAGGAGGGTTACACATGATTCAGACAAAAGCGTACAAGTTTTGGTTTTGCACAGGTTCTCAGGACCTTTATGGGGATGAAGTCCTGAGACACGTTGCGGAACATTCCAAAGAAATCGTTGAAGAACTCAACAAATCGGGGATACTTCCTTACGAAGTTGTATGGAAACCTGTTCTTATAACAAATCAGCTTATAAGACAAACTTTTAATGAAGCAAATGCCGATGATTCCTGCGCAGGTGTTATCACATGGATGCACACTTTTTCACCTGCAAAGTCCTGGATACTCGGTCTTCAGGAATTCAGAAAACCGCTCTTGCATCTTCACACACAGTACAATGAAGAGATTCCTTACGATACCATCGATATGGACTTCATGAATGAGAACCAGGCTGCGCACGGCGACAGAGAATATGGTCACATCGTCAGCAGAATGGGCATTGAGCGCAAAGTAATCGCAGGATATTGGAAAGACAACGAAGTACGAAGCAGGATTGCTTCCTGGATGCGCACCGCTGTCGGCGTTATGGAATCAAGCCATATCCGCGTAATGAGAGTTGCCGACAACATGAGAAACGTTGCGGTTACAGAAGGTGATAAAGTTGAGGCTCAGATCAAATTCGGATGGGAAGTTGATACTTATCCCGTTAATGAGATTGCAGACAGCGTAGCTGCCGTAAGCGCAACGGACGTAAATGCTCTTCTCGATGAATATTATGACAAATATGAGATCATACTCGACGGAAGAGATCCCGATGAATTCAAGAGACACGTTGCCGTTCAGGCTCAGATTGAGCTAGGATTTGAGAGATTCCTTGAGGAAAAGAACTATCAGGCTATCGTAACTCACTTCGGTGACCTGGGGGCACTTGGACAGCTCCCCGGCCTTGCAATCCAGAGACTCATGGAAAAAGGCTACGGATTTGGCGCAGAAGGTGACTGGAAAGTTGCCGCAATGGTTCGTCTTATGAAGATAATGACTTCCGGCATGAAAGATGCAAAAGGCACTTCAATGCTTGAAGACTATACATATAACCTTGTAAGAGGAAAAGAAGGAATACTCGAAGCTCACATGCTTGAGATATGCCCCACTATCGCAGACGGGCCTATCAGCATAAGAGTCAAACCTCTTTCAATGGGCGACAGAGAAGATCCCGCAAGACTTGTATTTACTTCAAAAGAAGGCAAGGGTATTGCCACATCACTCATCGATCTCGGCAACAGATTCCGTCTTATCATAAATGAAGTCGAGTGTAAAAAGACAGAAAAACCCATGCCTAATCTTCCGGTTGCCACAGCATACTGGACTCCGTATCCGGATCTTTATACAGGTGCCGAAGCATGGATTCTTGCAGGCGGCGCACACCACACAGCATTCTCCTACGACCTCACCTCCGGTCAGATGGCCGATTGGGCTGAGATGATGGGAATTGAAGCTGTAATAATTGATAAGAACACCACTATTCCGGCGTTTAAGAAAGAACTTAAACTCGGAGATGTGTTCTATAGATAATGCCACCCCTCTTTTTTCTAATCCTAGAAGAAAAACCAAAAAAGCAGAAGGCTGACGATCAGTAACCCCTTTTCGTCAGCCTTTTGTATGTTTAAATATTCATTTGTTCTTGGTTCTTATAGTTATCGCTTTCTCTATAACAGATACTTCCGTCTCTTTGTATGAACCGCCAAATTCACCATCCAAAGTCCACTCTACATCTTCGGAAGCCTTGAATGTAACATGTTTGACCTGCTTATATGTAAGATACGGATTGTCAGGCATTTTCATTGCAAGTGCCGAGATTATGGAATTAAATTCCGCAAGGTTCTTTGGTGCATGGATCAGAATAAGCTCCATCTGACCATCATCCTGCTGTATCTGCTCGTCTCCAAAAAGAGTCATTCCGGCAACAGATGATGAGTTGCTCACCGCTCCGAAAACATAATCTCCACTCTCTTTTACACCATCCGCTTCAATTTCCATATGGCAACTGTAGCCGATATTCTGCGGAAGCTCCGCGATCGCGCTCAGTATATAAGCCGCATAACCAAGAACGTTTTTTAGCTCCTGGTCCGTAGCATAACTCACCTTGGAAAAAACTCCAAATGCCGCAACATAATTAAAATATGTGCCGTTCATCTTACCAACATCGTACTTAAAAGGCTTTCCGTCTATAGCGACATCTATAGCCCTCGCTCTGACTCCAGGTATCCCCAGTCCCTTTGCAAAATCATTTGTACTACCCGCCGGAATGTAAGACAGAATCGGCTTATTGCACATGCGCATTATTGCATTTACAACATGATTAAGCGTTCCGTCTCCTCCGCTGCAAAGTATTGCATCCACTCTTCCGTCATACTGATAAATAATAGTCTCGGAAGTCAGATCGTCCTCGGGTAAAATGGGAAACACAACCGGTTCATATCCGGCTTTTGCAAACCTCGTAACCACATCCAGAGTATAACTCCCTGCTTTTCCGACCCCCGCCGTTTTATTTATCAAAATAAGAACTCTTTTCTCCATATGCGTTTCCTCGCTGTAGTCTTATTTCTTTTTATATGTCCTGTACGTATATGTTATATCAAAATAGACCTGTTCCTCGCTCTCTTTGACAAGTTCCCATGCAGGATCTTCATCGAGATTGGAGAAATAGCTGTCTGCCTGATATTCCTTATCGATAAATGTAACAATTGCTGTATCACACTCATCAATAAATTCATTATACACACTTGATCCGCCAATAATAAAGATGTCATCAGAAGGAACATCTTTTATAAGCTCCGCAAGTTCTTCCTTGCTGTGTGCCACAACAGCATCCTTAACTTCATAGTCCTTCTTTGTGGAAAGAATTATATTGTTTCTTCCCGGAAGCACTGCTTTTCTCGGAAATGTCTCAAGAGTCTTTCGGCCGTATACGATAGTCTTTCCCATTGTTAAATTCTTAAAATTCTGCTGATCTGCTCTTATACTGACCAAAAGGCGTCCCTGATATCCGATTGCCCAATTACTGTCTACAGCTACTATTGCTTTCATACTTTTCCTCCAAACATAAAGGGCTGCAACATAATTGTAGCAGCCCTCATAATTTATTCAGTTATTAGTGAACGTCTACCGATCCCCATGTATCTGCGGGAACAAGTGTAATATATGTCTTACCTGTATTGATCTGGATCTCTTCACCCTTATCATCATAGTACTTTGTCACATGTGTCTCGCCGTCCTTAACCCATGTGATATCTTTTGCAACACCGTTTGTGATATACCATCCGGGCTGTCCTGCTGCGATACAGTTGTAAATGAGATAACCGTGCTCATCATACTGATGGAAATCACATTTCTGAATGATAACATTCTTGAAGCTGAGAGGCTCGTTATCCTCTGCATCCTCATGACGTGAACCATACTCATAGTACTCATACTGCTTTGTATCTTCATTATACTTAAGTGTTGAAGTATTATGCCAGAAAGGAAGTGTGATCTCCGTTGCAGGATATGTTCTGTCATAAACCTTTGTAAGGTCAACTTCTTTGCCGTAAGCTACAAAGTTGAAGTGACTTCCTTCATTTGCATACTCTGTATAATTCTTGGAATATGCAGGATCTTTAGACTTGCTTGAGAAGTTCTTATCAAGATCTCCCTCGCAAACGTACTCTGTAAATTCTCTGGGCTTTCCGTTATTTACTCTCTTGAATGTTCCTGAGAAATGCTGAGCCCAAGGATTCTTCAAATACTCATCGATATAGAAAGGACCTCCGTCATGGCAAAGCACTGCATTCCACTCAGCTGCAAGAAGAATATTTGTAGGACGTGTACTTCTTACACTACCCATCTGCTTAATCTTGTCCCAATCTTTAACGATGCACATAAATCTTGTAATTCTGTCATTCTGTGTGCTGTTCATAAGCTCATAAACGACATCTGCCTCTGCTGTTCCATAGTGAGGAAGAGCTGTCTTCTCATTATCGACCATAACAGCGACAGGACGCTGATCCTTGATATCTTCGCTTATAGGTTCACCGGTAATCTCACTGTAATACATTCCCTCGGGAAGTACATAATCCTCAGCGACTTCTTCTGCAGATGATGCTTCTGTAGCTGAATCCTCAACGCTCTCAAAAGAAGCTTCAATAGTAGCATTATCAGCGGCCTTATCTTTACCGCAAGCTACAGCAGAAAGAGCCATAAAGGTACACATTGCTGCTGCAATTATCTTCTTATTTTTTTTCATAGTAAACATCTCCCAATCTCCTTAAACATTAAGTCAATGGAATTATTTTACCAAATATCGCCTATTTTTTCCACAATGAAATTATGATATGCTAATTAAAAGGGGGAATAGCCATGAAACTTACATTTATAGGCGCTGACCACGAAGTTACGGGCAGTTGTCATTTGCTTTCCGCTTGTGGAAAAAACATTCTGATAGACTATGGTATGGAACAAGGCAAAGACTACTTTGAAAATGTTCCCATCCCGGTTTCGGCACCCGAAATTGATTATGTATTTCTAACCCACGCTCATGTGGATCATTCGGGAAATCTTCCTCTTTTGTACGCCAAAGGTTTCAGAGGCAAAATATACTCAACAGACGCAACCTGCGACCTATGCAACATTATGCTCAGAGACTGCGCTCATATCCAGATGCAGGAAGCCGAATGGCGCAACAGAAAAGCCAAACGAAACAAAGAAATAACACAGATGGAACCTTCCTATACAATGGAAGACGCCGAGAAAACCATAAAAACTTTTATCCCATGCAGATATGGCGAAGAAATCGATGTATGCGACGGAATAAAGATCCGTTTTACCGATATCGGCCATCTTCTCGGCTCAGCCAGCATTGAAGTTTGGGTTACGGAAAAAAATGTCACAAAGAAGATTGTCTTTTCCGGTGACATTGGTAATAAGGCTCAGCCTCTAATAAAGGATCCGCATCTCACCGATTCGGCAGACTATGTACTTATCGAGTCCACCTACGGTGACAGGTTGCATTCCACCGAAAGACCGGATTATATAAAAGAACTTTCGGAAATTCTGGACAGAACTTTTGCAAGAGGAGGAAATGTCGTCATCCCTTCTTTTGCTGTCGGAAGAACACAGGAAATGCTCTATTTCATCAGAAAGATAAAGAAGGACGGACTTGTTAAGTCGCTTCCCAATTTTCCGGTGTTTGTAGACAGTCCTCTTGCCGTCGAAGCTACAGAGATATTTAATGATAACCGCTATGAATGCTACGACGAAGAGGCCATGGAACTTGTAAAAAAAAGGATCAATCCGATCACTTTCCCGGGGCTTAATCTCGCTATCACCACGGAAGAATCGCGAGCTATAAACGAAGACCCTGAGCCAAAGGTTATCATCTCCGCATCGGGCATGTGCGAAGCAGGTCGTGTAAGACATCATCTCAAGCACAATCTCTGGCGTGAAGAATGTACCATTCTTTTTGTAGGCTATCAGTCAATTGGAACAACCGGCAGAGCCATTATAGACGGTGCAGAACAGATAAAGCTATTTGGCGAGACCGTGGATGTAAAAGCCGATATCTGTAAACTCGAAGGGCTTTCCGGTCATGCGGACAAAAACGGCCTTATCGAATGGATGAACGGTTTTACCGCAAAGCGTCCCAAGAAAGTCTTTGTCGTTCACGGTGAAGACAGTGTCTGCAGCTCTTTTGCCAAGACACTTAAAGACGAGTACGGATTCGATGCCTATGCTCCCTACAGCGGAACGGAATTTGATCTTATTTCCGGAACCTTCATAAAAGAAGCTGTTCCGATTCCCAAGAAGACAAAAGAAGCAGCTCTCGTATCCGATGTATATGCAAGACTCAAAGCTGCCGGAGCAAGGCTTATCGGCATAATCGCAAAGAGCGAAGGAATGACCAACAAAGACAAAGCAAAATTTGCAGATCAGATAATCGCACTTTGCGAAAAATGGGGAAAATAATCATTATAACTAGGAGGAACGGTATGTCAAAAGCCGATGAAATTTTTATATCCATGTGCAAAGATATCATGGAAAACGGAACATCAACAGAAGGTGAAAAGGTACGCCCCCACTGGCCGGACGGAACATCTGCCTATACAATAAAGAAATTCGGTGTCGTAAACAGATATGACCTTTCAAAAGAATTTCCGATAATGACACTAAGAAAGACTGCACTCAAGAGCGCTACTGATGAGATACTCTGGATCTATCAGCAAAAAAGCAATAACATAAACGACCTTCACAGCCACATCTGGGATGAATGGGCCGATGAAACAGGCTCCATAGGAAAGGCCTACGGCTACCAGATAGCTCAAAAGAGCATTTATAAGGAAGGCGAGTTCGATCAGATTGACAGAGTCATCTACGACCTGAAAAATAATCCGTTCAGCAGACGCATAATGACAAACACTTACATGTTCTCAGATCTTCATGAGATGAATCTGTACCCTTGCGCATACAGTGTAACTTACAACGTAACTCAGAAAAAAGGTGAAGATAAGCTCACTCTTAATGCAATACTTAACCAGCGTTCACAGGATGTACTTGCGGCAAATAACTGGAATGTCGTTCAGTATGCCGTTCTCGTGCACATGCTCGCTCAGGTATGCGACATGAATGTAGGAGAACTTGTACATGTAATTGCCGACGCTCATATCTACGACAGGCACATTCCTCTCGTAAAAGAGCTCATCAAACGTGCTCCTCTTCCCGCACCTAAATTCACATTAAATCCCGATATAAAGGATTTCTATGAATTTACCAGAAATGATGTATCACTTGAAAACTACGAAGTTGCCGGGGAACAGCTCAAAGACATCCCTATCGCAATCTGACACACGGAGCTTATACTAAAATGGACAAATTCGCAGATTTCCGCAAATTATCCGGAAACACACTTAAAATAATTGCTTGCGTGACAATGTTCATAGATCATATCGGCGCAGCGATACTTCTCCCACTTATAAAAGACGGTATTTTACCTGTGGGAATGTCATTTGCCACAATAAAGATCATATATCGCGCACTGAGATGTATAGGAAGGACCTCTTTTCCTCTCTTTATATTTCTCATTGCCGAAGGATTCACACATACTTCAAACAGACTAAGATATGCCCTTAGTCTGTTTGTTTTTGCTTTGATCTCGGAACTCCCCTTCGACTATGCATTCTCGGGAGAAATCGATATGCAGCATAATAATGTCGGAATAACTCTCTTTCTCGCACTCATAACGCTGTGGGGCGCCAAAGCCATATATGATTTTTTTCAAAAAAACGAGCTACCTGCCACACACGCAATTGCTCCCGCTCTTTTGTTTATTCTTTTGACATCATGCATTGCATACTTCCTGAAATGCGACTACAAATACTACGGTATTATTCTTGCCGTTATCTTCTGCTTCTTTAAGCCTGTATTCCCGTTTAATATAGCAGCGGCATATCTTATTATCGCCTCATATAGCACAGAATGGCTGAGCTTTCCGGCTTTCATCCTCATATATATGTACAATCAAAAACAAGGTAAAAAGCTCGGCAGATATAAATATCTGTTCTACGCTTTCTACCCTGTTCATCTTCTTCTCTTATTTGTGATAAGGCTCCTTATCGCAAAAGCTTTAACACAATGATCCTAACCGATCAATCCCCGATCATTCCCGCCATAGCTTCCTGAGCTGCGGGAATATTTGTTGTAGACAATGTATATGTCTGCAACGTATCTGTTGTAAAGCTCACTGTATTGTACTTGTCCACGGTTACCACCGCATATTCCTTATACCCCGAATCCTTGTCTCCTGTAAGTATATAGACTTCATCGCCCTTTAATACATCCATTTCAACTTCGACAGTAGCCGCTTTTGGCAACAGCTCATCTGTAGTAAATGTTATCTCATACGTTCCCGGATAAAATGCATCCTGGTCCTTGGTAACCGTACCACTGTACGGAAGAATCTCATCTTCATCTCTTACGGTAACTCTCTGAGTTAATCTACTACCGCTCGTCAAATCTGCAATTTTTTCTTCATCGTTTTCATTGGAAGTATCATTCTTCTCTTCATCAACGCCCATATACTTTAGAAGTGTTTCTTCTGCAGCATTATAAGCGTCTTCGGTGCCTGATGTGTCCTGAACCGAACCATTCCGACTATAAACATGTCGAACAGCGATAAAAAGAAAGGCAACAAATACCACAGCAAGAACAACAATTATCCACCTTGCTCTCTTCATCTTCACCTCAAAAAACACTTTATAGTTTTTTAATTTTTATTTCACAGAATAAACTAAAGTTTATCACAATTTGGACACAAATTCCAATATATTTTTTCAAAAAACTTGCAAATTTTATCTTTTTTTCCAAAAAGCGCCGAACCAAGCGTTATCTACGCCATGTTTTGGGTTTAATTACTATAAATATCGGTAACAATTCCAATCGGCCCGCCAACATATCAAACATAAGAACAATCTTGGATAAAGCTGAGAACTCGGAATAATTGCCCATAGGTCCTACCATTCCAAGTCCCGGTCCTATATTGTTGAGCGTTGCCGCAACTGAAGTAACAGTCGTCTGAAAATCAAAATTATCAAGCGCAACGATTATAGTCGAAGCAATAAATGTCACCACATACAGTCCCAGATATGCAGAAACAGACTTAACCGTTGTTCCTTCAACCGTATGACCGTCCATATAAACCCTCTTGATAGCTTTGGGATGAACAATAAAATTAAGTTCATTCCTACAATTCCTGATAATAATAAGGGCTCTTGAGAACTTGAATCCACCGCCTGTAGATCCCGCGCAGGCTCCCACAAGTGACAGGATACACAAGATCATCTTGGAGAACATCGGCCATTTATCAAAGTCAAGTGTTCCAAAACCTGTTGTAGTCATAACAGAAACAACAGCGAACAGTGAATGGTGGAACGAAAGTCCCGCATTATCAAGAACTCCCGCTCTGTAAATGTTCACAGCGATAAATGCAGCTGCAATAAACATTGTCCCGAAGTAGAATTTTACTTCTTCTATGGCAAAAGCCTCTTTGGGCTTTTTATTCAAAAGGAAATAATAAACTGTAAAGTTAACTCCGCAAAGTGCCATGAATACAATAATTATTACCTGGCTCATAATAGAGTAACCGCCTATACCGGCATTATTTACAGCAAATCCACCTGTTCCTACCGTTGAAAAAGAAATCGTGATTGCATCATACAACGGCATTCCGGATATACACAGACATATAATCTCAACAACAGTGATTCCAAAATAAATAAGATAAAGAATCTTTGCTGTATCTTTTACCTTGGGAACAATCTTTCCGACAACGGGGCCCGGGCTCTCCGCACGCATAAGATGCATACTGTAACCGTCCGCCATGGGAACAATGGCAAGAAGGAATACCAAAACTCCCATACCGCCAATCCAGTGCGTAAATGTTCTCCAGAACTGAACACTGTACTCAATTCCATCCAGGCTTGTGAGGATACTTCCTCCGGTTGTTGTAAGTCCCGATACCGTCTCAAACACGGCATCAACGTAATTGGGAATGGTTCCCGTTATAACAAACGGTACGGCACCGATAAGACTCATGAGCACCCATGCTACTGCGGTGATAGAGAATCCCTCTTTTGCATAAATAACTTTGTTGGAAGGTTTCTTATGTGTACCTATAACTCCAAGTATCGAAACAACTGCCGCAATCGCAAGAAACGCCACAGCGCTGTCGTATTCTTTATAGATAATCGCCACCACAAACGGCAGCATAAACAGACATCCCATTACTCTCATAAGCCTGAAGAGAATGTATCTGATCATAGAATAATTCATTTTTTAGTTCTCCAAAATATCATTTATGTCTTTTAATCCTGTTCTGGTCGTAACAACAATAACAGAATCTCTGTCCTTTATAACACTTGCACCTGTAGGAGACAAAATTTCTCCGTAGTGATTTATACAAGCGATAAGAATACCTTTCTTTAAGTTGAGCTGTGACAGCGGAACTCCTATAACGGGACTTCCGTTTCTTACAATAAACTCGAGAGCTTCTACTCGCTCATCGTTAAGCTTGTAAAGTGTCTCGATATTACTGTCCTTGGAAGCTGACATTCCACGCACAAACTGGACAATCCTGTCTGCGGTAATATTCTTAGGATAGATGACACTTCCTATATCAAGTGAACCTATGATATCTCCGTAATTTACTCTGTGAACCTTGGTAATGATCTTGGCTTTTGGATTGATGCTCTTAACGTACATTGAGAGCATGATATTCTCCTCATCAAGATTTGTAAGGGCAACAAAAGAACCAACCGTTGTAATGCCCTCTTCAAGCAGCATATCTTTGTCGGTTCCGTCTCCGTTTATTATAAGTGCCTGCGGCAAAAGATCTGAAAGTTCCTTGCATCTTACGGCATCTTTTTCAAAAAGTGTAACTTTTATTCCGATAGACATAAGCTCTTTGGCAAGATAGAATCCCGTCTCGCCGCCTCCGACAATTATGGTCGAAGGAACTTTAGCCGTCGGGAGACCGAGCTTCTTGAAGAAAGTAAGTGTATTTCTGCTCGATCCGAAAATAGTTATCTCATCCCCTGCCCTCAGAATAAAATTACCGTCAGGGATAAATACTTCATTATCACGTGATACTACGGAAATAATGACCTGTTTCTTAAGGTCATCGGGAATATCCCTCAAAGCCTTATCGCATATTCTCAAATTCTTGGTAACGATAAACTTTACGAGCTCCGCTCTTCCCCTTGAAAAAGTTTCCACTTTTGTGGCAGACGGGAACTTAAGAAGTCTGTCCGCCTCACCGGCTGCTGCTTCCTCAGGATTTATTACCATCGAAAGTCCAAGTTCTTCTTTGATAAAATTGATCTCTTTTTTATAGATCGGATTACGAACTCTGGCTATTGTATGGCAGTTACCTGCTTTCTTCGCAATAAGACAACACAACAGGTTGAGCTCATCCGACTCAGTAACAGCAATCATAAGATCCGCTGACTCAATGCCCGCATCTTTCATAATGGAATAACTGGCACCGTTGCCGACTATTCCCATGACGTCATAACTATTGACCACATTCTGAAGAACATTACTGTTCTCCTCTATGACCGTTATGTCATGTCCCTCCTTGCTTAGTTGTTGAGTAAGCGTCTGGCCGACATTTCCACAGCCAACTACTATGATCTGCATAACATTCCTCCAAATAACAGAGAGACGCCCGCGACTTTTTTCGCACGAGCGAATTATTTCTGTGATATAAATACTAAAAGGTTGCTCTCACAAATAACATCTGAGCAACCTATATTATTATATTGTTTAATCTGATAATAATCAACAGGCTTCAAAACCGCTAAATAACAGGCTTTTTTAAGGTTGTAACGTTCTAAAGCCGCGGTTTTTACTGTTTTTTTATAATAATTTCCCCTAGAGTTCATTGTAAGTATAGATATTCGCCAGTACAATTAAGATGTCGGTGAAGGTTTTTACACCGACTTTTGTATATAACTTAATATAAGGAGACCGAAAATGAGAAACTTTTTCTCGCAATTCTTCCAAGGCCGATACGGTTCCTACGGAATGGATAAACTCACAAAGTTTCTTTTGATATTGTCAGTAATAGCATTGATCGTCTCGCTATGTTCACCACTTGGTTTTTTATACTATGTTGCTTTTGCGTTATTGATCTACTCATACTACAGACTTTTATCAAAAAATATCACTAAAAGATACAAAGAAAATGAGAGTTTCATAAGAATCAACCAAAAGATCCGTTTATTCTTCGGAAGAACAAAGCACAAGATTAATCAGAGCAAAAATTATCACATATATGTCTGCCCGAAATGCAAGCAAAAAATACGCATACCGAGAGGTGCAGGAAAAATCATGGTTCGCTGCCCCAGGTGTATGACGGAGTTCAAAAAGAAAGCTTAAAATGAAAAGATATCTGGTCGCATATGCCAGTGAAACCGGTAACACCCTTATGCTGGCAAAAGAAATTCATAATGCCATCAATTGTCCCAAGGATGAAAAAGAACTTGTGGATATACGATCATGGAACGGGACTCTGGATGCAGAGCTTTATTTTATCGGCTTCTGGATCAACAGAGGTTCATGTAGTTTGGAGATAATTGACCTTATCTCCTCTCTGCATGGCAAAAATGTGGTTTTCTTCGGAACGTGCGGACTGGGTGACAGCTATGAATATCATAAGATGCTTGAACAGAATGCCAGAGCCTGGCTTGCCGAAGACAACAATTTCCTGGGTTCTTTCTTTTGTCTGGGAAAAATGCCTGTAGAGATAAGAAACAGATATGAATCACTGCGCGGAAATTGCGGAGATGTTCAGATAGATCTTATGCTGAGCATGCTGGATGATGCCGCAAGCCACCCTGACAATCAGGATCTGTTGCAGGTAAGACTTTTTACAGATGAAATGCTTATAAAAGCAGAAAATTACACTGCGGCTTATATTTAATGAACATGTATTGTATCTGCACTTATATCAAAACTCTCCTGACACTCATCGTCTGAAGCTCTTTGATATGTGATCGTAAAAGTGCGATATTTGGATCTTATTATAAATACAGTCTGAAAAATAGGTTGAGAACCTTCGGGTTCATATGAGGCGTCTATCCTGTATCCGGGATAGCCGTCTATTTCTATGCGATTAAAAGCTTCTACCCTAAAATGGACATCTCCCCCGTACTCAGCCGCGTATGCAGCAGAAAAAAGACTTTCATATTTGTGTTTATCAAGTTTCTCCATATTGTATACGGTTGTGTCGACTTCTCCGAGCTGAGCTTTTTCTCTGTTTGTAAGTGTCAAATTGGCGCCGTTGTCATATACATTGTAAGTTACGGAAGATGATTCCATAGGCCAATGTCTGTTGACATAAAAACCTTTTTCTCCTCCCGGAACATAATCACGATTTAAGACAAAGGTGCATCCCGTAGCCTCCTTAAGATTCTCCTCAGCGTCAATCTTAAGGCATGAAGCGTCCATGACAAAAAATACAATTGCCATTGATACCGAAATTATTATGTTGAATAAGCTTATCTTTTTATTCATAAACGCCTCATCTAAATGACCTGACCACATAATATGGTCAGGCCTTAAAAATATCATTTTATCGTGCAAATACGACTTGATCCTATCAAGCCTCGTAGCTGTCGATAAGCTCAAGAGAATGCTCGTCGTTCATCTTCTTGCACATCTCAACAAGTGCATCGAGAGGAACGTTCTGGATCTGCTTGTTGGAACCACGAACATTGATTGATACAGTGTTCTCCTGTGCTTCCTTGTCACCGACAACGATGATGTACGGATCCTTATAATTCTTGAACTTCTTGATCTTCTCTTTCATGTTGTTGTCTGAGTAATCAGCTTCAACACGAATTCCGGCTTTCACAAGAGCCTCTTCAACCTTCTTGGCATATTCATTGTGCTCCACACGGATAGGCACGATACCAACCTGGTAAGGGCTGAGCCAGAACGGGAATACTCCCTTAAAGTTCTCGATAATGATACCGATGAATCTCTCAAGTGAACCGTAGATAGCTCTGTGAATAACTACAGGCATCTGCATTGTTCCGTCCTGAGCCTGGTATGTAAGACCAAAGTTATGAGGAAGCTGGAAGTCAAGCTGTACAGTACCGCACTGCCATTCTCTTCCGAGTGCATCCTTGATCTGAAGGTCGATCTTAGGTCCGTAGAACGCACCGTCTCCTTCGTTGATCTCATATCCACCCTCGCCGTACTTCTCGTCGAGGATTTCCTTAAGAGCTGCTTCTGCTCTGTTCCAAACTTCGATATCACCCATGAAGTCCTCAGGTCTTGTTGAGAACTCGGCTCTGTATGTAACACCGAATGTTGAATAGATTTCATCTGCAATTGCGATGATATCTGCAATCTCTTCTTTTATCTGAGATTCCATTACGAATGTATGGTCATCATCCTGACGGAACTCCTGAACACGGAAAAGACCGTTCATCTGACCTGACTTTTCTTTACGATGAAGAACATCATATTCACTGTAACGGATAGGAAGCTCTTTATAAGAGTGATTTGTTCTCTTATATGTCATCATCGCATTGGGGCAGTTCATAGGCTTTGCAGCCATTGTGTCGTCCTGCTCACGATTATAGATAACGGATTTAGCCAAAATCTTAATGTTCTTAGGCTCTTCTGCGGGTTCATTGAGATTCTCAAGGACTCCGGGAATCTCGGCATCAGCCTTGAGCCATCCTGAAACACCGGGAACCATGAACATGTTATTTACGTAATGAGCCCAGTGTCCGCTGATAAGCCAAAGCTTTTTGTTATTAACAAGGGGAGCTGCGATTTCTGTGTAACCGTGTCTCTCCTGTACTTCTCTTGAATATTTAAGAAGTGCCTGATACATCTTCCAGCCTCTGGGAAGCCAGTAAGGCATACCGGGTGCGGTCTCATCAAACATAAAGAGATCGAGCTGGGCACCGATTTTCTTGTGATCGCGCTCCATTGCTTCCTGGATCATCTTGATGTGCTTTTTGAGTTCATCCTTGCTCGGGAATGCATAGAGATAGATTCTTGAGAGCTGATCTCTCTTTTCATCGCCTCTCCAATATGCGCCTGAAACAGCCTTGATCTGATAAGCTGCATTCATAAGTTCCTGAGAGTTGCCTACGTGAGGTCCGCGGCAAAGATCTACATAATCATCGCCGGTATAGTAAACCGTCAGGATCTCATCTTCAGGAAGATCCTGGATAAGCTCTGTCTTGAACTTCTGATCCTTGAACATTTCAAGTGCTTCTGCTCTTGAAACTTCCTTGCGTGTAAAATCTTCTCTTCTCTTGATGATCTCACGCATCTTATCCTCGATGGTCTTGAAATCATCCTGTGTTACAGGCTTGGGAAGTACGAAATCATAATAGCAACCGTCGTCGATCTGAGGTCCTATAGCGTACTGTACTTCTTTTCCGTAAAGCTCGATAACAGCCTTAGCGAGAATGTGTGCCAATGAATGGCGGTAAACTTCTAAATATTCTTCTTTTGTCATTTCAGCTCCTTCTGCTATACCTACCGGGTACAGCCATGCTTTTTTATTGTTAGGCGAAAAGGCCTGCTCTGTGGTCAACGGCATAATGTGCAATATTTTGCTCCATTAAACCAAACGCTACATTGAGCCCAAAGCATCAATTTCATCGTGCATAGGCACTCGAAATTGATTGGTCTCAACTCCGCGGTTTAAAGTCGCAAAATCTTGCACATTATTGCCTTATGACCACAGAGCAGTCCTTTTCGCCATCTACTACTTCTTTATCATTCCCAAAATGGATTGATTTTATTTTTGAATCTGTATTATGCGTTCTTTCCGCAGCACTTCTTGTACTTCTTGCCGCTTCCGCACGGGCAGGGATCGTTGGGGTAGATCTTCTCTTCTTTTCTGATTGTGTGAGAAGCTTTCTCTTCTTTGTAAAGGGCTTTTCTCTTGTCCTCGTCAAAGATCTCTTCCCATTCAGGAAGGTTGTAGAGCCAGTCTGCGCCGGCGTTTACCATGTTTTTGTAAAGGAGTTCTTTTTCGAAGCCAAGGTTAACCTCAGTATCCTCTTCCATCTCTTCGATAGGATTCTGCTCCTTAAGACTGTCGTTGATTCCGTCAAGGAAGCCAACCAT
>JAEEGK010007277.1_pt1 | contig 26389 bp, 15 predicted proteins | sample 8958771 | NCBI WGS metagenome assembly JAEEGK01 (sample SAMN16246547, study PRJNA631951) | gut metagenome | biome: gut microbiome; feature: rumen; material: SC-attached | host: Bos | place: Iran: Karaj | collected 2018-10 | reverse complement strand
TTTATTTAAAACATATTTTTTTAAATTAAAATAATATAGAAATAATAATTTTTTAATTTTTATTTTATTTTAATTTTTTTTTTAAAAATATATTTAAAAAATAAAATGAGTCAAAAAATATTTTTAATAGAGCCTTTTTCTAAATATGATGAAATAAAAGTAAAAAAAATTATTCATATAGATACACATAAAGAATTACCTTGGATTCTTTTTTCAGATAAAGAAAATACAATTTTTATATATGATATAATAAATAAAAAAGTAATTCATTCTTTATCTTTATCAGAACATTTCCCAGGAGAAATTACAATAAAAAATTTAAAATTTTATTTTACAAAAGAATTAAAACATATAAAACAATTTATAGATGAAAATATAAAAATAAAATCATTACCTCATTCAATAAGAAGTTCATTAATAATAATAACAACTCAAAATTATGTTTTATTTTATTCATATATATTTAAAAATTTTTATAGAACAATAAGTACAAATGCAATTAATTCCAAAGAAATAATAAAATGTGAAATTTATAATACAACATATGCAATAATTCTTAATGAAGAAGGTTCAATTATAATTTGGCATATTAAAAATTGGAAAGTTGGAAATATAATAAATAAAAATAATTTTAAAGGAAAACCTTGTATTAATTTTACTTGTTTGACAGATAAAAAAGGAATAAATTATATTATTTGTATAAATAAAGTTGGACAAATTATTATTATTACAATAGATAAAGATATTAACTATTTTTATTTAAAAGATGATAAATTTACTCACGAAACTCCTGTTATTGATTTTGATTATAATCATTTTAATAATTTAGTTTTAACTGTTAGTTCTAGTAAAATTATTATTTTTAATTTAGATAATTTAGATGAAGTTTATAAAATTAATAATTTTCATTTTTATGAAAATGAAAAAATTACTGGGGCAATTTTTAATAAATGTGATAGATTTAATCAAGAATCTTATTTTATTTATGGAAAAACTAATGTTTTATCTGTTGTAAATTTTAAAGGTTTTTTTGAAAAAAAAATTAAATTAGATTCAAAGAAAATTAAAAATTATTTATCATATCAATTTATTTTAGGAAAAGATATGTTATTTCAAGGTATTTTAAAGCAAAAAAAAACTAAAATTTCAAAAGCTATTTTTTTAAATTTTACTTCTGATTTTTTAATTTTAGGAACAAATAAAGGATTATTTATTATTAAAATTGATAATTCATCAAAAACTCCAATTTTATTTGATCATAATTTTATAAGTATACAAAATGATTTTCCATTTTATTATCTTTTTGATAATAAATTATTAGAAAAAATATATTTTAAACCAACAATGATTGAATTTAAATCTGAATTTAAAAAAGAAAATATCATATTACCAAAAGTTTTTAATATCCAAGAAAATAATTTATTTAATACAAGATATGAAATTCAATTTTCATTTGATAAAAATTATTTAAGTTGTCTTGATAGTTGTTCAGAAATATTTTGTATATATAAAATAATAATAGAAAATGAAAAACATAATTTTGAATTAATTCATAATGGTGAAGCATTATCATTTGAATGGTGTCCATATGAAAATATATTTGCAATAACAAAAAAAAAAGAATTAAATATAGAAGAAAATAAAAATAAAAATTCTTCTTTTATTTTATCAGTTTTTGAAATAAATTCTGAAAATAAAATTAATTTATTATATGAAGAAGATAATTTAAATAGTCATAAAATTTTTAATGGACCTTTTATTGGAATTTTAATAAAAAGTACAAATAGTAATAATTATATATCAAAAGATTTACAATCAAATTTTATTTATCATTTAGCTATTGAAACTGAATTTGCTTTTTATAATTGGGATGAAAAAACAAAATTAGATATTATAATTGATAAAGAACCAATTAAAATTTATAATACTGAAAGTTTAGAATTTATGATTATATGTTATGAAGATAAATTTGTTGTTTATCAAATAAATGAAATTTCAAATTCTTATATAAAAAAATCAATATGTTATTATAAAGTAATTGATGCAATTTCATATGAAAATATTATTTTTCTATTTTTAACTGATTATGGAATTTATTTCTTAATTTTAAATGAAGAACAAGGAATTCCATATAAATTAATGAAATTTTCTAATGAAATGAATAATTATCATTTAAAAATTTCTAGTAAATGGAAAGAAAATAGTATTATTTATCCAAATAAATATTTACAACAAAAATTAATTTTTATTTATAATAACTTTTTAATTAGTAGTAATAATTTAGGAGAAGTTCAAATAAGTGAAATTGAAAATAATTTAATTAATTTAGTTAATTTAATTTGTAAAAGAGAATTTTTAGAAATTTCTAATTTGCTAAATGTAATTGATATAAGAGAAGTTCAAAGTGTTGTTTCTATTTTTAAATTCTTTTTTGGAAATGATGAAAAAATATATAGAAAAATTTTTCCATCTCAAAAAATAGATATTATATTAAAATTACAATTATATAAATATTTTAATTTTTTTATTCAAGATTTTCTTTCTTCAAAATCATTAAATTGTGAAAATGAATTTAAAGATATTTTAAAAGAAAACTTATTTAAGTATATAATTGATAAAAATAATGAAGGTTTAAATAAAGTTTATTCTAGTTTTAAAGAGAATAATTTTATTAATTATAAAGATTTATCAGCAAGATGTATTGATGAAGAAAAATATTTTTCTTCATTAATGGAATCTAATAAATTTTCTGAGTCATATGTTTTTAATGAAATATATAATTTAAATAAAAATGCAGAAGATATTTTAAAAAAAAATGTAAATTTAATAAATAATGAAATAAAATAAATAAAAAATATATTTATATAATTTAAAATTAATAAGATGATCGATATTTTTTTATGAATATTATATATAATTTAAAGATTAAAGTAAAAATTATTATAATGTATTTAGATATTATCTGAATTAAATTATAAGATATTATACAATTAAATTTTATTTATTTATATTTAATAATTAGAAAGTTCTCTAATATTTAATTTTATTAAATTAATGAAACTTAATTTATAAATATTAAAAACAATGGAAAACCAAAAGGAATATTATTATGTAGATACAATATTAAGAAATACAAAAATATTTGTTCAAAATTCAGATAATTTTCAAACTTATTATAGTGATTTAAGTGAATCCTATTTTAGAAAGCAATTTCCTACATTAAAAAATCCAAAATATTCAAGAATAATTAATTCAAATACTGAAGAAAAAAAAGAAGATAAAAAAAAAAAAAAAGGATTATCAAAAAAAAAAATAACATATCCAATTAAAAATGTAAAATTTGCTCCAATAGAATTTAAAAAATTGCATATATTACCAATATTAAATAATAATGATGAAGAAAAAAGAATTTTTAGTCCTAAAGTTCATAGTAGAAATTTTAGTTTAACTAGATTTAGTAACCCTAGTTTTTTAGGAACAACTCCACTTAAATTTAAAAAAAGTAAATCAAATTTTAAAGTAAATTTTTTTAACGACTATGAAAAAGATTTTTTTTCAGAAATTGATTATTCAAATTTAGAATATAATGAATATGAAATTTTTAAAAATAAAGAAATATATGAAAAATTAATAAAAGACAAAATTAATTATTTTAAAAAAGAAAAAAATGAAAATCCAACAATTATATTTGAAAAAAAATTTATATATAAAAAAGAAATGACTTTAACTTTAAATTCATTAACAATTTCTTTTGAAGATATGGCATTACCAAAAGAATTAAAGAATAAAAAATTAAAAATTGATTTTCCTTTTTCTTTATTACCTTTATTTTATTATAAAGGTATTCAATCTTTTCAAAAATTACTTTCTGCTTGTATTAAAGTAGAAAATAATTTTGAAAAAGTTTATTTAGATGAAGATTCTTTATATATTGCATTAAATCACATTCAAGATTTTGAAACTGAAGAAGTTGAAGAAAAAGTTAATATTGATACTATTAAAACAATTGATGATAAAATTGAATTATTAACTCCTGATTTTCAAAGAGATAAAATTGTTCCTATTAATTTAAGACCTCCAATTTTACAAAGAAATATTTTTTTTTTAAAATATAATTATTTTATTTTTTTTTGGATTACAAATACTAAAGTTTATGTTACTAAAATAACTCTTCCTTGTATTAGTTTAAAAATTCGGGATAATAATATTTTAATACAACAATTCATTGATTATGAACTTTTGTTTTTTTTATATAAAAGAAATTTTTTAAATTGGGAATTTTATATTATTAAATATTTATCAAGTTTTACAAAATTTAGAAAATTATTTCAACAATTAGGTTCTTTAAAAAAAATAAATTTTACAAAAATATTTTTAAAAGAACCTAAAACAAAAATTAATACTTTTTTTGAAGAAATATTATTAAATATTTATACTGATCAATTTTCTAAAAATCAAATAATAAAATTTAAATCATTTTATATTAAAGTAAATTTTATAGATTTACATTATGATTGTGAAAAAGTTTATCATATTTATTTTACATTTTATCAATATGTAAAATTATATCAAATAGCAAAATATTCAAGCAAAATTTTATTTTTAATAAAATTTTTTGATATGGATAATGAATCACATACATTAAAATTCAATTATGAAAAATATGATAATTTTGATATTGATGTTTGGTTAGATAATATACAAAAATTTTCAGCAAAAAGTTTAAAAAATAAAATATCAGAAGAACAATTATATAAAGAATTTGAAATATATACTAAAAAAATAAATATTGAATTTAAAAAACCAGAATGGTCAATTATTAAATTTGAAAATGAAAGAGAATTTATTAAAACTTGGGAAATTGGACAAGAATTAGAAATAGAATTAGTTGAAAGTATTGTAAATAGTAATTCAAAAAGTTGGACTAATTTATTAAATGAATGTTTAAAAAAAGTAAATGAACCTGTTCCTGAAATACAAAACACTTTATTTAATCTTTCTTTAAAAAAAAAAAGTAGAGGAAATAAAAGTCTTAAAAGTAATAATTCTTCTTCTGATACTTATAAGAAGTCTAAAAATAAATTTTTAACAAAAAATTCAAAAAAATAATTTTTTTTAATGACAGATATTATATTTTATGTTTTTATATTATTTGATAATTTAATAAAGGAAATTTTCATTAATTTTATACATATATATTTTATATATATCTCAATTTTTATTTATTAAATATATTTGGCTCTATCTTGATTATAGATATTTAATATATTTTTTAAAGTTAAAATAAAATTTGAATTCATTTTTTAAAAATAAATTTTATTTAATTAATTGATATTCCATTTTTATATAAAACTTCTTTTACTTCATCATTTGAATTAATCATTTGAACAAAATTTTTCATTTTTTGTTCATATTCTGCAATAATCATAACTAATTTTTGGAATTTTTTTCTATTTTCACTTAATTTCTTATTTAAATAATTTATTTCATCAATATTACTAGTTGATTCTGTTTGTGGACTATTAAAATTTTCATTAGAATTTTCACTTTGACTTAACATTATTGAATTATAAGAATATTCATTTTGATTATTTTGTGCTTCATTTAATTCATCTAAATATTGTTGTAATATTTTATTTTCTTTTTCTAATTCTTCTATTTTTTTTTTATTATTAATTATAAATCTTATAACAAAAGGGTCTTTATTTTTATATGTGTTAACTATTTTTTCACTTAATTGATTTATATTTAATGCTAAAAATTCTTTTTTTCTTCTTCTTTTTATTAATTTTAATTTATACCAACTTTGAATTCTAATACATTTATTTCTTAAATTATTAATAAGTTTATATACATTATATCTTCGAAATACACTTTGAATATAAATAATCTTTTCAATAAAAACATTTTTTAATAATAAATTTAATATTTCAAAAGTATTATAAGATAAGAAAATAATTTTTTTTTCTGAATCGACTTTTGAACTAGTATTAATATCATTCCCTTGATATGAATTAATATCATCTAAATAATCAGAAAGTTTTTTTGTATAATCAGTTTTAGGATTATATGAATTATCAATATCACTTAAAATTGGTAAATATCTTGAAAAAAAATCTTTAAATGAATATTCTCTAAAAAAATTATTTTTTTTCTTTCCTTCTTTTATTATATTATGAAAAAAAGTTGAATATTCTATTATTTGACTTATTTGAAGAAATTCTATTATTTTTTCTTGTGAAGAAAAAAAATTATCATAAGAATGTCTTCCTATATTTTCTGATTCAATATCATATAAATTTAAATTCCAAAATTGATAAATTTTCTTTATATTAATTTCAAATTTACTAAAATGAGATAATGAAATTGAAAAACAAGATGTAAAAATATTTAAAATATTATTTGCTTTATAAATTGTTTTTAAAAATGAAATATCAATAAAATTTTTATCTATTTTTGATACAGTTTCTTTAAATTTTTTAGTGAAATTATTATAAAATGATGTTACATTTTTATTTAAGTATAATGTTATAAATTTACTTATACAATTTTTATTATTTGGTTGTGTTCCTGAATATGAAAAATCTACTCTTTGTTTTATTACTTCATTAATTAATATATCATCTTCTTTATTTGATAAATTAAAAAATACAACTAAATTATTTGTTTTTAAAGGAGAATTTGTTTTAAAGATTTGTTTGTTATTTATAAATTGACTATTAATTAAAGAATTAATATATTTGAATAAAATTAAATTTATAATATTTGAATAAAATATTAAATTTTTATCAATGAATGTGTCTTGTTCATTTTCATTTTTTTCTTCATTAGGGAAAAATCTTCTATAATTATATGAGAGAAAAGATAAAAAAAGTAATTTTAAAACATGAATAAAATATTTAGATAAATTTGTAATTTTAAATAAATCATATAATGTATTTAAATAATTAATATTATAATTACTAGATAAGAATGAAGTAATTAATTGTGATGAAATAAAATTTTTTATTTTTTCATCTTGATTACCATTATATAATTCCTTTAAATATTTATCAATTTCCTTATTTAAAACAATTTTATTTATATCAATTTCATTATTAAATTCATTTATATTGCTAAATATAATATTATTTTCATATAATTCATTAGAAATAATATTAGAAGATAATATTGGAATATAATTAAATGATAAATAATTTTCATGTTTATCAGAAATAACATTAAAATGAATTAAAAATCTATTTCCATTTGGATTATTAATTAAAGAAAATAATTTAATAAAAATATTTTCATATCTACAATAAATTTCATAATTATTAGTAAAGAAATATTTACGAATAAATTCAAAACATTCATTATTATTTTTATTATTAAAAACATTTAAATACATACAAGCATCATTTCCTTTTATATTCCTTAAAAATTCATCAATAAAAAAATTTTGAATATCATTTTGTTCATTTTCTTTAGTATTTAAATTAATAAAAATATCTTTATCATAACAAAAATTTTTTCTATTTAATAATCTCATTTGAATATTTTTAAGAACAGCCAATTCATTAATAATTTTCATTTCACATAAATTACCAAAATTTTCAAATGAATCAATAGTTTGATAAAAAATATCATTCTTATTAACAACAACTTCTTCATTTTTATCATAATATTGTAATTTAATAAAATTTGGATCTTGACATTGTCCAATTACATTCATTTGAATTAAAAAATCATCACTAATATTATAAACTATTACTTTTGAATTATTTGTTAATATCATATTATCTTCTTCTATATTTAAATCATCTAAATCACCATGAATGTCATTTTCGTTTTTAATACTAAATGAATTAAAAGATGATAATCCACTATTATTATTCATTTTAATTTTAAAAAAAATATTTTTAATATTTTTAAATATAAATAATGTTATTAAATTTATTTATTATATAAATTACAATTTTAATATTTTTATAATTCATAAATTTTTTAAAAAAATATTTAAAGAATGATAAATAATAAAAATAATAATGAAAAATTATTTAAAAAATAACTAGAACAATGTATTTTAAAATTGTCAAGACCTTTGCTGCTATTATTTTTAACAACTTCCTTAATTATTTTTATTTTATTTTCAAGATATATACATTCGCGATTTTGATTAGTAAAATTTGAATTAATATCACTATTGCTCCAACTACTAAAACAACATCTATAATCATCATTTATTGAAAATACTCCACAATTTTTAATTGAAGCATTTTTATGCTCTTTACAAGAATTACTAATATCTCTTGTTATATATGAATTGACTATTATGATTAATAAAATGAAACATAAAAAATAAATCTTCATTTTTTTATTTGAATAAATTTTTTTATAATTTATTTAATGAAAAGTATATAATATAAAATATGAAATAAATAAAAATATTGTTTATAATAAAAAAAATGTCAACGACTTTAAATGAAATGATGAAAGAATATTTAAATGATAATTTAGAAACTCAAACATCAAAAAATTCAAATATAAGTGATAAACAAATACAAGAGAAAAAAAATATAATGTCTCCAAGAAAATATAATACAATTAAAACAATAGATAAAACATATTTAAAATATAATTCGCCTCAAAAAACAAAAAATAATGAAGAAATATCAATGTTAACACCAAAAAATAATTCATTTATGTTAAATGATAAAAGTCAAAAAATAAAAAATGAAATTTATCAAATTAAAAAAATTTTAGGTTATAAAGAACCAATAATTGCAAATATTTCAAATATAAATAAACCAAATGAATTTTATTCAAATTCAATTAAAATTGAAGAAGAAAAAAATAATAATAATAATTTATATAATAGGCCAATTATAAATTTATATTTTAAAAATTATGATTTAGAACCAGAAAAAATTTATAATTATTCTCTTACTGATAGAATTTTAATTGAACCTGGAATTTTTAAAGCAACTAATAAATTAAAAAGAAAAAAAGAAGATAATATTAAAGAAAGAGATTATAAAGGTTTTGATAGTTTAATTAAAAAAAATAAAAATGAAGAAATTATGAAAAGAGTAAATGGAAAAGGAAGAGATGAATTTATTAGTTATATGAATGAAATGAATAGATTAAAAAATAGGAAGTTACAACAATGGAGAAGAGAATTTATTGAAGATAATTTAAAATATTAAATAAGTTCTTTTTATTATTTAATTTTTTATTTTTTTTAGAATATTTATTTTTTTATTTAAATAAATAAACATTAAGTGTTATGATTTTTATTAATATTTAATTTTTTTTATATAATTTTGTATTGATTTAATTAATTATTAAAAAGATTAAAATTTAATTTAAAAAAACAATAAAATTTAATAAAAAATTTTATTCCAAAAAAATGAATTTTGGTTTAAAAAAAAATCAAATAAATTTCAATACTTTAAAAGCCAAAAAAATAAAGACAATACAACAAACATCACTAAATACTTTAGAGAGAGATTCAATGAGAAATATAGTATCATCATTTAGAAAGGGAATAATTCTAAATAAAATAAATAAATCTAAATATAAAACTTCAAAAAATTCTCCTGAAAAAGTATATATTGAAAAACCAAAACCAATACAAAACAAAGTAAATCCTTCAAATGTAAATAATAATTTTAATAAAGTAAAAATAAACTCAAATATTATTTCAAATCAAAATGATAAAAATATGGAAAATATTTTAAAAAAAAAAATGATAAAATTAAAAGAAAAAAAAGCAATAACATCAAATAATACTTTAAATAATAATACATTTAGTTTAAGTAATAAAAATATATATAATAATAATAAAATTAATTTTAATAATTCAGGAAGTATAAAGAATTATATACCAAAATCAAATTATATTAAAAAAAAGAGTAAAATGACAATTGAAACTTCAACTAAAAATTCAATTTACTCTAATTTTCAAAAAAGATCAAATTCAAGTATAGATGATGATGAAAAAAATTCGATATATTCAAATAGTGAAAAAAATTCATATTTATATACTAAAAATATAAATTTATCTTCTTCTTCATCAAAACAATATGTTAATGTTAAAAATAATTTTAATACAATTCAAAATAAATCTAATAATTTAATTTTGCAAAGTCATTTGAAAAATAGTTCTGTTTTTACTTCTAATTTTCATACTCTTTATAAACCAAAATATTTAAGTAAATCTCCAAAATTTAAATTTATTAATGCAATGAATAAATTTTCTTATCCTTCACAAGGAAATTCTAGAAAAAATTCTATTGAAAAAGATATTATGATGAATAATAATATAAGTCATAGTAATATTCATATAAAAATAAATAATAAAATTGTTAATAATTATTTTAATTTTAATAATAAAAATAAAAATAACAATAATAATAATAATAATAACAAAAATAATAATAACAAAAATAATAATAACAAAAATTATAATTTTTCAAAAAGTGAAAAGAAAAATGATATATTTTTTGATAAAAAATTTAAATCTAATCAAAAAAGTTATGTTAGTCCAAATGGAGTTAATTTTAATAATTTCATTAAAACTAAATTATATTCTCAAAACAATTCAAAAGAAAATATATTTAATAAATTTATGTTTCCAGAAAGTAAAAAATTAACTTTATTAGAAACTTTATTAAATTCTCATAAAATAATAAAGAAAAAAGAAAAAATATGTCACACTGAAAATACTTCTTTGAGAAAGAATTCATCTTCAAATCATAAAATACAAAAAACAAAAGTTTTAAATTCAAATGAAATGAAAATTGATAAATCTGATAGAGAAATTAATAACAAATCAAATGATAATAAACAAAATGAAAAGAATATAAATTCAACACGTATAAAAAAAACAAAAGAAAAAATAAATTACAACTTAATAAAACAAAAAGAAAAAGAAATAAAAGAAAAAAAAGAAAAAGAAAAAGAAAAAGAAAAAGAAAAAGAAAAAGAAAAAGAAAAAGAAAAAGAAAAAGAAAAAGAAAAAGAAAAAGAAAAAAACGAACAAAATACAGAAAAAACAACAGAAAAAAAACCAATAGAAACCCAAGAAAAAAAATTAGAAAAATTAGAAAAACAATCATCAAAAGAAAATGAAAAAGAAAAAGAAAGTGGAAAAAAACAAAAAAAACAAAAAAACAAAATTCCAGATCACGATTTAGAAACTCCAGAAAATTTAAAAGACACATTATTAAATTACATAAATTCAAATTTAGATCAAATAAACACTCAAAATTTAAATGAATCAAATGACTCAATTCAAAGTTATACAAATCAAAAATACATTCAATATTCAAAAGACAAAGAAATAATATCATCATATATAAAAAATTTCTTTTCTAAAAATGGATATTATCCAAAAACAAAAATGAAATTTTACAAATATGGAAGATTATTAGGAAAAGGTGCTTTTGGAAAAGTAAATTTATGTCTTCATATATTAACAGGAAGATTAGTAGCAATTAAATCAATAAATAAAACAAAAATAATATCAGAAAGACAAAAAAAAAAAATTCAAATAGAAACATCAATAATGAAAACTTTATCATCATCAAATTACATAGTTAAAATGTTTGAAACATATGAAACAGAAAAACACATTTGTATAGTAATGGAATATATTTCAGCAGGTGATTTATTATCATATATAAAAAAAAGAAGTAAATTAAATGAAAATATAGCAAAATATATTTTTAAACAAATAATTTTAGCAATTCAATATATTCATAATAATAATATTGTACATAGAGATATTAAATTAGATAATATTTTAATTGATTTAGATAATAAAATTAAAATATGTGATTTTGGTGTTTCCAAAAGAATAAATAATAATGATAAATTTATATATGAACAATGCGGAACTCCAACTTATATTGCACCAGAGATATTAAAAGGAAAAGGTTATGAAGGATTTAAAGTTGATATTTGGTCTGCTGGTGTTGTTTTATATGCAATGTTAAGTGGGACTGTACCTTTTAAAGGTAATGATTTAAATGAATTGCATGATTATATTTTAAAAGGTAAATATAATGAAATTTATGATATTTCAAAAAATGCTTCTCATTTATTAAAAAATATTTTAGAAATTGATCCTAAAAAAAGAATTTGTATTAATGATATTTTAAATCATCCTTGGTTAATTGATGTTAATGTTAATGATAATTTAAGTTATAATTTATTTACAAATGCAGAAAAAATACTTTTAAATAAAAGTAATGTTGATTATAGAGATATTAATAATAAAGATGATATGATTGAAAATTTTGATATTAGAAATTTAGATACTGAAGAAGAAATTGAAAATAAAAATATTATTACTAAAAGTTATATTTTAGCTCCTTTTAATTCATCTATTATTTATAATGATAATGATGATTTTAATATATTTGATAATAGTATTATTGATAATTTTTCTAATGAATTATTAATAAATAATAATATTATAAAATTTAGTGTTAAAGTAAAGGAATTGAATAGAATTTATGAATTAAATAATAATGGTGAAATTGATAATGGTGTTGTGATTTCTATGGATTCTAATGAAAAAAATTTTTATAATAATATTAGTCCTTCTCCTTATAATATTGGAAGTTATAATAGTAAAGGTCAAAGTAAACCATTTAGTCCTGTTAATGAATTAGATGAAAATTTAATTTATAAAAAAGAGAAAAAAGATTATAAAAAAGAAATTGTTGAAGAAGCTTTAAATGATATTGCTAAATTAGGTTATTTGAAACCTTATGTTAGAGAATGTTTAAATAGTAATGAAAAGAATTATGCTACTACTTGTTATTTTTTAATTGTCAAATATTGCTATTGAAATAAATTATTATATTTCTTTTTTTTCTTTTTGCCTTTATGTATTATAATAAAAATTTGATATTTATAATTATTAAATATATAAATAATATAATATTTATTTTTAATAAGATATAATAATTATATAATATTTATTAGTTTTTTATTTAAAATATTTTTAAATTTTTTTTTTATTCAATCATAAAAATATTTGAAATATAAGATAAAATATTTAATAACTATTAAAAGCAAATTTTAAAGTTTTTATTAGATTAATTTCAATTAATTATTATTATAAATTTTTGATTTAATTCATTAATATTATAATTATATTATAAAATTTTGTATATTTATTAATTAATATATTAAATAATTGAAAAAAATAAATTATATATTAATTTAAAATATAAAATTAAAATTTAATTTTTATATAAAATTAAAAATGAGTTCTCGCCATTCAGTTATAAATTCAAATTTCTTTCCAAAAAATTTTGAACACGAAAATCCAATATCATATCAAAAAACTTTTTATAGAAAAACAGGAAAAAATCTAGATAATATTAATGAAAAAACAAAAGAAATTTTTATATCAACTTTTGAAGAGAACTTTTTTGATATTTTATTAAAATCAAAAGATTCTTTTCTCAAAAAAATAATAAACGAATCAGAAAAAATATTAATAAATTTATTTCCAAAAGACAAACAAACACTAAATGAAAATATTCAACAATCAAAAATTGAATTAGAAAAAATGTATTCCTTACATTATAACTTTTTAAATAGTGAATGGAAAAAATATCAAAAACAACCTAAAAACTATAATTTTTTAATTAGATTTAGAAAACATTGTATTTATACAGAAAATATCGCATATCACAATTGTAAAGATAAAAAATCAAAATTAATAGAAATAAAAGACAATAAATCAAATGAAATTTCTCATTTAATATGTACAGAATGTAAAAAATGTTTTTTAAAAAAAGAAATAATTCTCTTTTGTAATAAATGTAATTTAGAATATTATTCTTGTTATATACCAAAAGAAGAAAATATTAATTTTCAACTTGCAACATGGGAGAAATATCATTGTGGAAGAATAGTCAATAATACTATGAAATGTATTAAATGTCAAAATAATTTTTATTTAAGTATAAAAGATAATTATTTAGTTTGTTTAAATAAAAAATGTAATTTTAAAGCAAAACCACAAAGTATAATTTGGATTTGTGCACTTTGTAAAAAAGAATTTAAAAGCAATGCTAAAATTTATAATCCTTTAGAAATTGAAATAATTAAAAAAGCAATTAATAAAACTTTATTATTTAAAAATTTAGCATATCCAACTGAATTACCTTGCTGTAATTATAATGTTAAAGAATTAAATTTTTTTCATAAAGAAGATTGTAATGGACAATTATATAAAGGAAAATTAAGTGAAAAAGACATTATTGTTTGTAATAAATGTCATGCTATGAATTTTTATGATAAATTTGTTTGGACTTGCCCAAAATGTAAGAAAAAATTTAGAAATTATAAAAGTGTTTGGGGTAATTTTTTTAAGAAAAAAGAATATTTAATTCCTGAATTAAATTCTTCTAATAGATTTGATGATGATGATAATAATAATAATATTCTTTATAATAGTGTAAATTTAAATGGTGCTATAAATCAAAAATTATTAAAGAATATTGGATTTGATAATTCTATAAAAACAAATTTATCATTTTATGATTTACAAAAATCAAATGATAAAGATAACATAAGACCTAAAAAAAGTTTTAATTCATTAATTGGAGATGAAAATAATATAAAATTCATTGCAGAATCATATTTATTTAATAGAAATAAAAAAAAACCAATTTTTTTAATGGATATTTTACAAACTAGAAATAAATTAAATGAGCAAATTAATAAATCACAAACAAATTTAGAAAGAAATAAATTATTAATGTTATCACCTCAAATAACACATAAAAAAAATCCATCTCAAAATGATATAATAGTAATAAAAGAAATACCACATGAACAAGAAAATAATAATTATTTAACAACAAATGATAATTCATATGAAACAAGTAATCAACAAACAAAAAAAATAAATAAAATAAAACTAAATTTAAATGAAACTTTTGAAAAAAGTAAAGGAATATCAAATGAAGAAGAAGATTCTTTTTCAAATAATAATAATGAAAATAATGAAAAAACAATTAAAACATTTAATAGTAAAAAAACAAATAATGAAGATATAGAAGAAATAGAAAAAGAAGAAAGAGATGTAATAAAAGATTTAGAAGATGAAGATAATTATTTAAATTTAGGTTTTAAAAGACAAATAAGTAATAATTTCAAATATCAAAAAAAAAATTCAACTGATAAAAATGATATAAATAATTTAAGTTTTAAAGAAAGAAAAGAAAGTTTATCTTCAAATGGTGATTTATCAATAACAAGTGAAACATCAAATCTTAATTTTAATATTTTAACAAATCCAGAAAAATTAAATTTCATATCAAAAGAAGGATTAATTCCAGAATTTGAAACAGACGATTTTGAATACTTAGATCCAATTGGTGATGGTTCATTTGGAAAAATATATCTAGTTAAAAATAAATATGATAATTCAAAATATGCTTTAAAAAAAATAATATGTCATGATTTAAAAGAAGTAAAAAATTTTCAAAGAGAATTAGAATTAGTATATTCAAAAACTCATGATAATATAATGAAAATAATATCAATTCAATATAAATGTTTAGATATAACAACATATTCAATTTATATATTAATGGAAGTTGCATTATCAGATTGGAATAATGAAATAAAAAGAAGAAATAAAATAAAAAATTATTATAAAGAAAATGAAATAATAATAATATTAAATCAATTAAATAATGCTTTATTATATTTAGAAACAGAAGGAATTGCTCATAGAGATATTAAACCACAAAATATTTTAATTTTTGAAAATAATATTTTTAAAGTTACTGATTTTGGTGAAGCAAAAACTATTTCTGATACTTCACAAGAAGCAACTTTAAGAGGAAGTGAATTATATATGAGTCCGATATTATATAATGGATTAAAATATAATCAAAGAAATGTTAAACATAATCCTTATAAAAGTGATGTTTTTTCACTTGGTTTTTGTTTATTATATGCGTTAACTCTTAATTTAAAAGTATTAAATGATTTAAGAGAAATTATTAGTATGAAAGTTGTTTATAATATGGTTTCTAGGGCTTTGAAAAAAAATTATTCTAGTAAAATGATTAGGTTAATTTGTAAAATGATTGAGTTGGATGAAAGAGAAAGATTTTCTTTTGGAGATATTGAGAAGTATATAAAAGAGAATTATTAAAAAAATTTATTTTTATTTTTTCCTATATTTTTTTATTGATATAAATATTGGGTTAAGTTTTATATTTTTTTTCATTTAAAAAAAAACAATTTAATATTTGAAAAATGTTATTGTTTTATTAAAAATATAAGATATTAGATTTTAATTTTTTTATTTTATAAATATTAATTATTGTATAAATAAAAAAAAAATTAATTTTAAATATTTTTTATCAATTAAAATTTATATTATTAATTTAAAAAAACAACTTATAAAATACTAAAAGAATAAATTTAAATTATTATTTTAAAAACTTCAACTTCTTCAACATCAAAATTATTATTTTCATTATTAGCCATTTCTTTATTATCTAAATAAGTCATTTTTCCCCAAGAAGTACATTTTTTCATATCTTTACATTTAAAAGCTAAATCGTAACTAAAACAAGGGCCAAAAATATTTAAACAATAAATATTATCATTAGTATTTTTATCTTTTTGAAAATATCTTTTATTTAAATTTAAAGAAAATAAAAAAGATTTATTATCTTTTTTCCATTTACCTTCATTACAACTTTCCCAATTTTCAAAAGTAAATCCTCCAAATTTAAATCCTTTTTTACTTTTTACTAATATTAAATTTGGTTTTATTCCATCACATAATTTATGAAAAATTTCAAATGATTCTCCATCTTTTGTTAATCTATATAATAATTCTGCTTTTATTTTTTTATTTGGTTCTATCCAATTTTTTATTAAAATATTTTCATTAATATTATCTTTTAATATTTCACTATTTAAATTTGATATTATATTATCTTCTTTTATTTTAGTATTTGATAAAAGATTAAATGATATTTCTTTCACTTTTTTACTTGGAAGTTCTATTATTAAATTTAACGAATTGTCATTTTCTTTTTCATTTATTTTTATTTTTTCTGATGATATGTAATCATATAAATCAATTAATATTTCTTCTAATGTTTCATATATTGAAAAAAATTTATTTTTTTTTATTTCTTCTATTGAAAAAGAGTTTTCATATATTTTTATTTCATTTTCTGATAATTTTATTTGTAATGAAGAATTGTTATTAATTAATGTAATATTGTATTTATTATTTTCATATATAATTTCTTTATTATATATTTTATCCATTTAGGAATATTAATTATTTTCAATAATAAATGATAAAATAAAAATAATAAATAATATTATTTTACAAAATTTTAAGAATATATTTTTATATTTTTAATAATCATGTTATAAATATTAAACTTATTAATGTTTTTTTTGAAAAATACTTTAAAATATTTATTATTAGACTAATAGAAATTAAAATAATAGATAAATAATAATGCGAATAATAAACTTTTAAAAAATCAAGTAAATTAGATAATAAAATTAAAATTTGATTTATGCAATCCATAGGTTTAGTATTAATTATTTTAATATAAAAATAAAATGAAGGATATGTAAATAAGGCATTAATTATCCTAAATAAAAATATAATTAATATTTAAAAATTAAAATTTCTTTTTGAAATTGTTTAAAAACAATTTGAATTATATTTATTTGTTCAATTGAATCTAATGAAATTTTATTATTTTGATTAGTTGAAAAAAACTCTTCAAAATAATAAAAAAATAAAAAATTTCTCCAAATCTTTCTACAATTTTAGCATTAGATTAACACTATTTTCAGAAAACTTATATCTTATCAACCTTAAAAATAGTGATAAAATCTAAAATAAAAAATATTTTGAAGCTTTCATTAAAGAAAAATAAAAACAAAACATTTGAATTTATATTTTTAATAAATATTTTAAAATTATAAATTCATATTTCTTAAAATTACTAATTCAAAAATTTTAATTTATAATAAATATTTTTTTAATTAAAATATATTACAAATTCCACAATTCTCAGATTCATCATTTTCAATATTTAAATTGATATTACTTTTATCTTCAAAAGTAATATTTAAATCATTACAAATTTTATATTTTTCTCTTAGAAAAGTCCTTAAAACTTTTTTCCTATCATCTTCATTATAAATATGTAAATATTCAATTAAACTTTCATCATCAAAATTATATTTACTAAATAATTGAATAATAATATAATCAATATATTCAAATCCATTATGAATAAAATTTTCTTTTAAATAACTTAATTTCTTACTTTTTAAATAAGAAAAAATATCACTATAATTAGTAACAGAATTTTTTTCATCAATTCTAAAACAACAACATTTAATATCATTATTAGATAATTCAATATTATTATTATTAGTACAAATACTTGATAAATAATTTAAAATTTTATCATCAATTTTACCAGAATCAATATTTAACTTTAATAAAAATCTAAAAATATGTCCTGGTTTCTTTATTCCAATTTGTTCAACATCTTTATAATTTAATTTTAAATCTTCATTTTTAATTCCATTTATTAATATTTCTATTTCATAAATATTATTATTAATTAATAAATTGAGATATGAAACTAAATTACATGAAATTAACCAATTTCTTAATTTTGATATTTGATTATTTGTTGGATATTCTGTTATACTATCTTCTTCATCATTAAAATTATTATTTTGATAATTACTATTTTTACATGAATATTCTGTTAATAACGATAATTTTTTTCTATGAATATTAAATAAAGGTGTATTGAAATAATTAAAAGTATTATTTCCATTTATATTATTTATAGGATTTACTGATGTTGGATTATTATGAGTATTATTTAAATTAATATTTTGATTATAATTAATTTTATTATTATTATTAGAATTTTTATTTTTATTATTAATTAAATTAATTTTTCTTTGTGTTTCTCTTGGAGAAGTTGAATTTGAACTATATAAATTACTAAAATTTGGATTTAAATTTAAAATTTTAATTTCTTTATTAATATTATTCCCAGTATTATTTATATTTGATTCACAATTACTTGCAGTGCTATTTAAATAATTATTCCTTGAATTTGAATTATTATTTGAATACATACTAATAAATTTATTATTAAAAGGAGAAATAATTTGTTCATCACTATTTTCTTCAATATGAATTAAATTAGGATTTTTATTTTCAATATTATAATTATTTTGTTTATTACTTTTTCTAGAATTATTAATACTAATATTACTTAAATCAATTTCATTTTTAGTTTGAATAGAATTAGAATTAAAATTTTCTTTATGTAAGTCACTAATAATATAACTTTTACTTTTAGAATATTCCATATCATTAGTACAAATAGTTGGTATATAATCATTAATTTTTTTTCCCGAATTAAAATTTTTTTTTATTTCTTCTGTGTTTAATCTATCTTGCTGAGTATTTAGTTGTAATTCACTAAAAATATTTGAATTATTTGTTGTTGTTATTACTTGATTTATTAAATCTAAAGGATTCATTTCACTTGTTGAATTTTCTTTATTATGATTATTGTTTTTTTCACTTAAAAAAGATGAGATTTGATTATCTAAATTAAATAAATTTGGTTCTTGAATATTACTTATATTAATATTATTATTATTATTTAAATCTTTTGGAGTTGAAAAATTGAAATTTGAAGTATCATTTGAATCAATATTTATTTTTTTTATTGTTTGTGTTATTATACTTTTTATTTTTTCTTTATTATTACTTGATGAATCATTTCTATTTTTTTCTTTTTTTATAATTAAAGATTTTGATTTTGATGAATCAAAATAACCTTTTACTATTAATCCACTTGAAGAAATTTTTTCTGGGAATTTCATAGCATTAAAAGTTCTTTTTGGTGTTTCTTCTTTAAAAATAATATTATTTTCAAAATTATTATTAATTTCATATTCACTATTTATAAAATCAAAATTATTCTTTTTATCATTTTTATTATTATTAATTTTATTATTATTAATATTATTATTTTTATTATTAAAAATACTCAAAACCATTTTTTCATATTCTTCTCCATTTTCTTTACAATAATCAAAAGGATTTTTATCATATTTATCTTTAATATTATATAAATCACCATTAAAATCTTTAAACAAAGAAATAATATTTTTTCCTAATTTTTGAATAATAACAATATGAAAAGGAGTTTGATTATATAATTTATTAATTAAATTTGGATTAGCCCCATTTTTTAACAAAGAAGAAATGAAATTAATATTCCCTTTTTTACAAGCAATATGTAAAGGAGAATTTCCATTAATGTTTGATATATTACAGTCACAATTATATTTTAATAAAATATTCATTGCTTCATAATTTTCCATTTCAATACTTTCATATAATGGAGTTTCATTCATATTATTTGGAATATTTACATTTGCTCCTAATTCTAATAATTGTTTTAATAATATTAAATTATTTGATTTTATTGAATAATAAATTGGTGTCCAGCCATTTTCATTTTTGGAATTTAATAAGTTTTTATTTTTGATATATTTGTTTATTAAATTTTCATTGTTTGAATTTTGGGAATTTAATGAATTTTTTGATATCGAGTTTTCATTTTGAATTTCCATTATTTTTTATTTATGTCGTTAATTTTAAGTTTTATTTTGTTTTTTTATTTGTTTTTATTTTCTTTTTTTAAATTTTGAAAAAAATTATTTTTTTTCTTATTTATAAATTAAATAATTTATAATTAAAAATAATAATATATAATTAAAAAAAACATATTAAAAATAATAATAATATAAAACTATTAAAACTTTTATTTAAAATTAAAAAAAAATAAAATTAATATAAAAAAGTAATTTATTATTAAATAAAAAAAAAATAATAAAAATAAAAAATTTTCAATCACTAAAAGTTAAATAACAAACAAAACTTTTATTTATTGCAATTGAATTAATTCCAATATATTTAAAGTGAGGATTTAAAATATCTTTTCTTTTCAAACCACTTTTTTTTTCTGAATCATCAACAATCATTAAAATAAAACTTGTTTCAGGTTCTTTTATAATATCTCTCCAATAAGTTTTAATTTTCATTTTTTTTTGCACCAATTCTCTAGCTTTAATTTTTAAATAAGTTTTATCATTTATTTCTTCTTCATTTTTTGGTAAAGGAATACAGATTATAGGATTAAAAATTAACTTATTCATTGGTTGAATTTGATTTAAATATGAAATTGTTTCTTCAAAAGAAGGAATTCCTTTTGATAAAGCAACTTTTACTTTTGTTTTATATAATATTCTATTATGAATATCTTTTGTTACATTTTTTTTTGCTTTTTCAATTATTGGAATAAAAGATTTTGGATTTGTTCTTATTAAATTTATTTGTTCAAAAATATATTTACTAAAAGCATCTTTTGGTAATAAATCAGTTAAATTCTCTGATAAAGAATTGATATGAAATTTTTCATTTTTATTTTCAATTATTTTATTATCATTAATATTATTATCATTATCATTAATATTATTATTATCATTATTATTATCATTATCATTATCATTAATATTATTATCATTATTATTATTATCATTATTATTATTATTATTATCATTATTATTATTATTATTTTTATCATTATTATTAGAAATTTGATTTTTTGAATATCCATTATTTAATAATTCATAAGGAGGAGGAATTTCTGTTTGTGGATATGATTCAATATTCTTTATTCCTCCTTTTATAAATTTATCATTAGTTGGTATTTCTTTTATTTCTTTTGGTGTATTTTTGAATGTATTATTGTTTGTTTCATCTATATTATTAGAATTTTGATTTCTTTCTCTTTCTTTTTCTGTGAATAATTCTTCTAATGGATTATCTTTAGTTGGGTTTCCACATTTACATCCCATAATATTTTATTTTTTTATTATTTTAATTTGTTTTTTAAATTTTTAATTTTATTTTTTTTAATTGAAATAAGTTTTTTTAATTTTTTTTGTTAAATTATGTTTCTATTTTTGAAAAATAAATATGATTAAAAAAATGATAATTATTTATTAATAAATTTATTACTTTTTGTTAATCTAACACTTGAAAATCTTATACTATTTTTTGATATTTCATTTTTTTTATATTCTAATTTTTTAGCTGATAATATTTTTTGTGTATATTGTGAATTTAACATATGATTTGATAATAAATTTATATATTGTGTTTTATCTTTTATTTTTAAATTATTTTCTATAAAATCAATATTATCTTTATTTATTAAATTATCAGAAAGTATTAAATTAAAATCATTTTTATTTCCTATGAATTCTAATTTATTTTTATAACTATTATAATCTACACATTCAGTTATTATTTTAATTTTTTTTAAATTAAAATCTAATATCTTTTCATTATTATCATTTTGAATATTTATTGTTAAATTATTTCTTAATTTGTTTTTTATAATATCATATAAATAATCTATATTATTATTTTGTTTTTCATTATAATTTTTTTTAAATTCTTTAATTTTATCCTCTTCAAAGTTATGATTAATATTATAACAAATTTTATATATTTCATCACCTTCATTTAAATTATAAAAATTAAACCCAATAAATCCTTCTGGAAATTCTAAATAATAAAAATTTTTTTTTAACTTTTTATAATATTTAAACGAATCTCCTATTAATTCTATTTTAAATAATATTTTAAAAGAGAATAAATCATACAAAATAAAATCATAACATTTATTTTCAACATTTAAATATAAAAATAAGCCTCCTTTTAATCCAGAATAAGTAAAATATTTTTTAGATGATACTGAAGTTAATAATTTACAATAAGTTGATGATAAATAAATGTATTTATTATTTCCTTTATTAATAATAGTATCAATTATCTTTTTTTTTATAATTGGAATTTCAAAATTTATATTGTTATTTGACATTAAATAATTAATTTTAACATTGTAAAAAAATTTATTAATATATTATTTTTAAATTTTAATATTTAATTTAAAAATTAAATCAATGAAAATTTATTTAATCCGCCAGTAAGAAAATACAAATAATTAAATTCCTTTATTAAAATAGTGGAGAAACTGAGTGTAATAAATTAAAAATAACACAAGGAAATTCAAAAGATTATTCTTTAAATGAAATGGGAAAAAATCAATCAATTAAATTATCAGAAAGATTAAAAAATTTAAATATTACTGAATTAATTACAAGTGATTTATTAAGAGCAATAGAAACTTCAAAAGAAATAATAAAATATCATTCAAATATTAAATATTCAGAAAATAAATTATTAAGAGAAAGAGATTTAGGTGATTTTGAAGGAATTGATTATAGAATTTATTTTTCCAAATTTAAAGAAGAAAATAATAGTTTAACAAGAAATTTACAAACTGCAAATGGAAGTGAAAGTTTAAATCAAGTTTTTCAAAGGGCAATTAGAATTTTAAATATTTTAATTAAAGAATATATAAATCAAAATATATTTATTGAAATTAAAAATGAAAATATTGAATTAAATAAAGATATTTCATATGAGGAATTATGTGAAGATTTTAAACAAGGAAAATTAAGTCTAAATATTAAAGAAGATGATATAAAATTATGTAATATTGTTTTAATTAGTCATTGTGTATTAGTTAAAGAATTTTTAAATATATTTTTAATATTTTTAGAAAAAAAAATTTTAAGATGGATTGAATTTTCTAATACTTCTATTTATATTGTTAAACTTTTTTGTGGGAAATGTAAAGGAAAATGTGAGAAAATTAATGAACATAATATTAATGATTTAATCTTTTCAATTGATACTATTAATGATTTTAGTCATTTAAATTAAAATATTGAAATAAAATATATATTATTTAATAAATATATTTACTTTAAATTTTTTTTTTAATTATTATAATTGATGTCAACATCTACTTCTACTACATCTTCAAATTTATCAAACGAATCTAATAAAATAAATCAAATAAAATTGTGTTTAATTTCTCAAGAAAGTGAAAAATTAAATATTCCGAATTTGTTTAAAGATTTTTTTGAATTTATAAATCCAAAAACATATAATATAAAAAGTGAACATAAATTTGAATTTATTCCAAATTTAAGAAAAAATTTTAATGTTATTATTAGACATTTAATAAATATAAATAAATTAAAAGTAGAAGGAAAATTATATGATAATATAATAATATTTTTAGATATAAATAAAAAAGAATGTTTTGAAAATTTAAATTCTATATTAAGTTCCATAATAAGTACTTGTTATGATGAGTCTAAAAAATATTTTATTATTGGTTTTTATAATGAAAAAGAAGAAAAATTTATAAAAGATATTCAAATTAATAATCTTTTAGAAACTAATCTGTTTAAACAATTTGAATATTTTGAAATTGAATTATCAAATTATGAAGAATTAGATACTATTTTTAAATTAATTACAAAAGAAACATATCAAATATTAAAAGAGAAAAAAAAAGGAGATAATAGATCTCATATACAAATGGATAAAAGTACATGTAATATATTTTAATAATTTATGTCATTATTATTTAATTATTATTTATATTGTATTATTAGATAAAAAAATAATTTCAAAAAAATTTTAATTTATTATTACTTAAAAAATGGAATCAGATTATTTAAAAAATAGAAAAGCAGAATTAGATTTACTAGAAAAAAAAATAGATTACAAATACAATGATAATGGAGAATTAATAAATAAAAAAACAAAAAAAAAATGTAATTATACTCTTTCTAAAATAGAATATCAACAAATAGGAAATTACATAACAAAATATATTCAATTATATATATTACAAATATATAATTTAATTCCAATGTACGTTCCATCAAATTTAAAAAATCCAAATTTTTATAAGAGAATAAAATCAAAACCTCAATGTGAAATATTTGTATCAAAAGACTTTAATACTAATCCAAAATGTATTATTTTAATTCAAGGTTCAGGAAATGTAAAAGTAGGTTTATGGTCAAGAAGTGTTTGTATAAATGATAATTTATATAATGGAAGTAATATTCCTTATATTGAAAGAGCAAATATCATTAATTATTCAATTATTATTTTAAATCCAAATGAAAGATTTGATATTGATGATAATAAAAAAAAAATAAATGAATTTGATAATATGAATTCTCATTGTTTATATGTTTATGAGAATATTATTAAAAAAAATAAAAATATTAAAGAAATTTATTTTATTGGTCATTCAAAAGGAGGAGAATGTATTTTAAATATATTAATTAATAATGAAAATGATTTAATAAATGGTAAAATTAAAAAAATTGCTTTTCTTGATAGTGTTCATGGAGAAATATATAAATTTTTAAGTGATATAGGAAAAAATTATTTAAGATATATATCTAAAGATTTTATTAAATCAGAAAAACCTTTAGGAAGTTTTATTTATAATGCTGATTTTTCTAATAATGGAGTTAATTGTTATAGTGCTGGTCATATTTTACATGAATATACTTCTCCTTGTGCTATTGAAGAAGTTTTTAAATGGTTAAATGAAAGTGAAAATATTGAAAAATAATTATATTGTTTTTTATTTGTTTTTTTTATGATTTGTTTTTATTTATTTTTTGTTTTGATGTTTGTTTAATTTTTAATATTAATTAAAAAAGTTTTTTATTTTTTTAATATATCATATTTTATATTTTTTAATTTTTTCTATTTGTTTACATTAAATTTCAAAAGATTATTTATATAAATCATAATATCAAAAATCTATTTTCTACCAATAAAATACAACCAGAAATTCAAATTTTAAAAAAATCTAAAATAAAAAACAAAAATATAACCTTAAAAATAAGAAAAAAGAAAAAAAAAAGAAAAAAAAAGAAAAAAAAAAAAAAATGAGCTAAAAAAATATATAAATATTAAAAAAGCCTTTTTTTTTATTTTTTCTTTTTTTCAACCCTAATAGTCAAATTCTTAATAGCTTTATAAATCCCATCAAACTGATCAGCAACTAAAGTTAACTGTTTATTTAATTCTTCAGGTTTAGGGCTTTCTCTGAACTTAACAGTTTTAATAAAAGCTTGAGTAAATTTCGAAGCTAAAATATGTCCAGCTTCAATTTCAAATAAAGAATCACCTAAACAAATAATATTAGTAACTAAATTAGACTTAAAAAATTTTTGCATATTTAAAAAAGATTGAATTTTCCACATTCGAGAATCATTTGGAAATAATTTTTCATATTCACCTCTTGCAGAAAATATATTTATTTTTTTTAATATTTTTACTACACTTGGATAATATTTTTCACATGAATATTCAACC
>JAEEGK010007276.1_pt1 | contig 26390 bp, 24 predicted proteins | sample 8958771 | NCBI WGS metagenome assembly JAEEGK01 (sample SAMN16246547, study PRJNA631951) | gut metagenome | biome: gut microbiome; feature: rumen; material: SC-attached | host: Bos | place: Iran: Karaj | collected 2018-10 | reverse complement strand
TTTCCAAATAATTTTAAAATTATATAATTCTTTGATTTCTTTTATATGACTCATTTACTAATTGATTTTCAGTAATATATTTTTTTCAATTTAATTCAAATATTTCCATAAATATAAAATATCCAAAATCTCTTTTTCACAATAATAAAAAAGCTACTTCGAATTATTTTTTTATTATTAAAAAAAAGAATATTTTAAAAATTTAGAAAAAAAAATAAAAAAATAAATTTAATTCCCACAACATCGATTTTTATTATTGTTATTACTCCTTTCAAAATTTTCATTTCCAACATTAAAATTTCCATTTCCACTATCCTTTTGCCCTTTAAATTTGTCCATTAAAATTTCACTAATATTTTTAAAAGCTTTTTCAACACCTTCTCCACTTTTAGCACTGACTAAAAAAGCTTTTATTTTTTTTCTTCTTTTATAAACTTCAATATCTTCTGTAGTAACTTCTTTATTATTTAAATCAATTTTATTTCCTCCAATGACAATAAGAATATTTTCACCAGTATATTTAATAATTTCATGAATCCAATCATCAATATGAACAAAGCTTTCTTTATTAGTTATATCAAATATAATAAAAATAGCATCAGCTCCTCTATAATATGCAGTTGTTATACTTCTATATCTTTCTTGTCCTGCTGTATCCCATATTTGAATTTTACATATTTTATTGTTTATTATCATTGTTTTAAAACGAAAATCTACTCCTATTGTTGTCATATATGATGATGAAAATTGATCATCTGCAAAACGAGTTAATATACTACTTTTTCCTACTGAAGTATCTCCTATTAATACTATTTTAAATATGTAATCACTGTTTTTTATTTTTTTTTATTTTTTTGGTTGATAAAAAATTTTGTTATATATTTTTTTTACTAGTCTTTAGAATTGATTTTTTCATTTTTTGACATTTTTTTATAAGGAATATAAATATTTTTTATTATTTAAATGTACTTAATAGAATAATCAAAAACAATGAATTTAATATTTAAATGTTTTTATTTTGAAAATATTATACATAAAAATAAGTAAATAAAATAAGAAATTCTAAATAAAACACATTAATAAAACATTACAAAAAAGGATAAGCACAAAAATCCTTAAATAAATAATTAAATTAAAAGAATTGTTTTTGATGAATTAATCCCCACTTAAATCCAAAACATTATCCCATTCATATTTATCAAAAAAATTAATTACGTCTCCTAATTGAAACTGAAAATATTTATAATATCCATTTAATTGATTATCTCTTAAAAATAAAAAAGCATCATCATCATTATTAAACCAATCAACCTTATCAAATTTCCACATTCCAAACTTCATTTTATTTTTACTAATAAATTTTCCAAAACCATCTTGTTTTCCATTTTTCCAAAAACCAATAAAAACTTTATTTAATTTAATCCAATAATAAATACCAAAACCATCTTTTTTATCATTATTATAAAATCCAAAATATCTTTTATCAGGCCAAATAAATTCACCAAATCCATTTTTTAAATTCATTTTCCATTCTCCAAAATAAGTTCTATCATTACCAAAATAATAAATACCATAACCATTTAAATTATTATCATACCATTCTCCTTCATATTTAGAACCATCAGGCCAAAAATAAATTCCAATACCATTTTTTTTCCCATTTTTATATTCTCCTTTATAAATTGAATTATCTTTCCAAATTTCAATACCATAATTTTCTTGAATATCATTAATCCAATATCCTTCAAATATAGTATCATTATCATGATAATATATTCCATAACCACATGCTGAATCATTTATAAATTCACCTTCATATATATCTTTTCCTGATATAAATTTACCATATCCATATGCTTTATTATTTTCATATGTTCCTATATACATTGAACCATTTTCCCATTTTTGTATTCCAAAACCATTTTTTTCATTATTTATTTTTGAACCTATATATATTGATTTGTTTAATGATATTGATTTTAAATTTTTTATCTTTGATGATTTTGAATTTGAAGATTTTTGAGATATTATTTCTAATGAATTTATTTGATTTTCATTTTTTGTTTTATTATTATTTTTTAGGAAATATTCATCTTGGGAATAATATTTATTTGATTTTTTTGTATTATTAATTTGGATATTTATGTTTTTTTTATTATTTTGGTTTTTTAATTTAGTTGATTTATATATATGATAGTTTTTTATTATTGTATTAACTGCTCCGTATTGTCTTAAATTTATTTCTTCATTTATTTTTTTAAGAGAATCTAATGCAATATTTCTTCTATTTGGGGCTGATTTTTTTGTTTGATTTTTATAATTTATATTAGCTTTATTTTCAAATTTTGTTATATGTGATTCTGAAGAGTAATCTTCATTTTTACAATAACAGATATTTCCAACTGAACCCATTTTAATTTTTTTTCATTATTTTTATTTTTTAAATTTTTACTTGTTTTTATTTATTTTTTTTATTTTTCTTATATTCTTTAATTTCAATGACAGAGGATTTAGATAAATTTCCTTTGTATTTTGATATTGACAAAATTAGTAAGATTGATATTAAAATAGAAAAAGATAAAACTTGTCAAGATATATTAAATAAAAATCAACAAATTATACAAAATAAAATAACGGATAATTCTATATTAATAAAAAATGATTTTGATGATTACAAAATATATTTTATAATAATTAATAGTGATTATCCGAGAACAAGATTAAAATTAAAACCAAAAGATAAACCTAGAAAATATTTAGATTCATCAAAAAAAACATCTTTATATTTTATATCAATCCCAACTAAAAACAATAAAATAGAAAATAAAAGCCAAAATAATAATACAACTAAAACTATTCAATCATCAAATAATAAAACAAAAGCAAAAATAATAAATTATGTAAGACCAGAAGATTGTATAAGAGAAGGTCAATTAAAAAAATATAATTTTGGAACTAAAAAATTTGAAATTAGAAGAGTAAATATAGATAAATATAAAATAATAATGTCATATTCAAATGATTCAAATTTATGGAAAGTTATATATTTAAATGATATAAAAACAATAATAAAAGGAACAAAAGAACAACAAATAAAAAATCACGGGGATTTATTTGAAATTACTCTTTCTGATAGTGAAACTTTTATTTTTAAAGCAAATAATTCTACTGATAGAGAAGAATGGTATAAAGTTATTAATTCTTTTGTTGTCCAAATTAAAGAAAATAATTATTTATATTCTTTAACTTTAACTAATAATAACATTTTAAAAGACTTGTTTAAAGAACAAATGAATATTATATTTAACTATTTGAGTTTAAAAGGAGTTTTATCTTTGGAAAAAACTAGAAAAGTTTATTATGGTTTTTTAGGTAATTATATTTTACAACAAGTTTTAGAAAAAATTGTTAACTATAAACTTTCAATTAATAGAAATGATTATTTACAATCTTTTCGTTTCTTTAAAGAAATTATGGATTTTTTAGACATTAAAAATTTTAAATTAGAAACATATAATGATAATAAATATGATTTAAAAAAAAATTCGAAAAATCTTGATCCTCAAAATAGTAAGGAAATAACTAAAGAATTTATATTAAAAAATATGAATACATTAAAAACTTTAAAAGTTTATCATAAAATATTAAAAGTTTTTCAAGAAATATTTTCAAAAGGAAATTTTAAAATGGATAATAAAGACAAAACTTTTGTAGATACATTAAAAAAATATTTAAAAAGTAATACTTTAAGTGAATTATTTGATAATGTTGTTTCTTCTATTCATAGACATTTTCATAATAAAGTAGTTAAAGATCCTGAATTTTTATTTGAAATAAAAAGAGCTTTAATTTATTATTTTAAACCAGAAAATTTTTCAGTTAAAATTGATTACATATCTCTGCCTCCAAAATAATCAAAATTTATATAATTGATAAAACAAATAATTATTATATATTAAACTTAACAACTAATTATTTAGTAAAAATAATCAAAAAAAAATAATATTTTTTGAATTTCAAATCATAAAAATAAAATTAAAAAAGAAATATAAAATAATTTTTTATTTTTTACCAGTAACTGGTCTTTTAGTTCCGGTTTTTGGTGCAGGACCAATTAATTTATTTTTTTCAAGTTGAGCTTTTAATTTTTCAATTTCTTCTTTCATATGTTCAATAGCGGCTTTTAAAAGAGAAATTTCAACATCTTTTTTCTTATCAAGTTCTTCTAATTTCTTTAATCTCTCTTCATAAGGTTTAATTTGTTCCTTAAAAAATTCTTCAAGATCAGCCATTTAAAATATTTAAAAAAAATATAAATTTAAAATATATAAAAATAAAAAACCAAATAAAAGCTTAAATCTCTTTTCTTAAAAAAAAATATAAACCACTTTAATAATTAAATTATTTTCATTTTTAACAAAAGATACATTTACTCTTTTAATTCATGCAATTTACCATTTATTAAGTAATAAGCAGTATAATGTCCAAAAGTAATTCTATTATAATAATTAGTAATACCAATTAATTCGGATATAAATATTTGAATAATGAACAATAATATAAGATGAAAAATTAAAATTTGAATTGGAAATTCTATAAATGTTGAATTTTTCCCATCTTTATAATATATTGGTCCTAATATTGAATTTCTTACATTATGATGTTTAAATCTTTTTTGAGTAATATTCATTTTATGAAAACTTTTACAGCAGGAATACTTAATAAATCAAAATTAATAGAAATTTTATTATATTCAAGCCAAATAATTCTATTTTTATAATTATTTCATCATCTTTTAGAGGCTTTTTTGTCAGTTTTATTTTTTTCTTTTTATTTCATTTCAATATATGATTTTTTAGATTTCATGAAATTATCTAATATATATGTTAAAAATACATTTGAATCTTGTTTATCAAAAATGAAAAGAGCCTTGGAAATTCAATGAATCTTCTTCTAAACTGAAATGGACTTAAATAACTTTCATTTCCCTTCCATAAGTTTTTTTATAAATTTAAATATGCTTTTGCTATTTCATCTTTTATTTCTAATTTCTTTTTTTTTGTTTATTTCTTCTTTTCCTAAAAATCTTCATCTTTCATATTAAAAAAATATTAACTCCACTATTAAATGTAAATTTATTTATTTCTTCTCAATTTCAATAAAAATTACCAAAATTCTAAAAATTGATTAAAGTCATTAGTATTCTCTTTTATATTATAAGTAAATTTATAAATCCTAAAAAATGACTTTGTCCAATCATTTGATATTAAATATACAGCTTATCTATTTTTTTATTTGAGATCGTCTGTGTCTGAAATTTCATTTTCTAATGTTTATCTGATTCATAAATTTCTTCTGTTAAATTTATTTTTTTATATAGAGAAATAAATAATTTTTAAATATTTTATTTTTTTTATCACAAAAGATAGGTATTTTTTTACATTTAATTCAAATAAATCAATTATATATATTAAATATCCATATATTATTTTTTTCTTACTTTTAAAAAAAAAATATTTATTTAAATGTTGGCATCAAGCTTACAAAAAATAGTTAATACAAATGGTTATAGTCCCCAAGATTGGAAAAACATTCTTTCTATAACTTCATCAAATTCAAAAGAGTAAAAAATTTATTTATTTAATTATATTATAGATTATCTATTTTTTTAAATGATCTTAAAAACAAACTTATATATTCAAATTTAGATACTCAATTACTTCTTTTAGATATAATTGATTTTCTAGTTACTGAAGGAAATAATAATCATTGGCTCCAAATTTCAGATAAAAATTTTTATAAGATAATATTAAATCTTTTAAGAGCAAATAACAATGAACAAATTAAATATAAAATTTTATCTCTTATAAAAAAATGGGGAATTTCATTTCAATCTAAAAGAAAACAAATTCCAAATTTTTCAAGTATATATGAAAACTTAAGAAATAATGGAATTTTATTTCCTGACAATTATACATCATCATATGATAAATATCTTGGAAGTGTATTATATGATAATTCAAATAATCAAGAAGATCTTATATTTGATTATTCAGCAAGTCTAAAAGAATTATTGATGCCTATGAAATTTGAGAAAAAATATTCAAAATTAGTATCATATTTAAAAATATTAGTTGACAATATTGCTTTGGCTAATGATTTTATTGATAATAATTCAATTGAAGGTGTTGATGATATAATTAAATCAATTAAGAAAGGAAACAATTCATTAATTAAAACCATTGAAAGCAATAAAATAAATGATGAAAATTTAATGGAAATTACTTTAGGAGTTTGTGATGATATTAATAAAACAAAAATTAGATTTGAAAATTTTAAAAAAAAAGGTCAAACAGAACCTTTTATTTCATATTTTATTGAAAAACAAGAATTTTTTAATAATCAAAGAAAAAAATTAATGAAAAGTAGTTTGATGATGAATACTAATATTTATGAAAAAAACAAAAGACAAGAATTAATTAATTCTTTTAGACCTGAGCCTAATGCTTATAATGCCAATAATTTATTTGATATTGATGAACCTAATTTTTCATTTGAAAATAGAGATCAAAATCAATTTAATAATATGAACAATGATTTTATTTTTGGAGGTGAAAATAATAAAATATTTGAAAATGATTATATGACTAACAATAATTTTCAGAATCCATATTTAAATAATAATAACAATAATAATAATTCTAATTTTGAGAATCCTTATTTAAATAATAATAACAATAATAATAATTCTAATTTTGAGAATCCTTATTTAAATAATAATTTCAATGATAATAATTCAAATTATAATAACAATAATAATAAACAAAATCTTTTTGAAAATCCATATATTAATCAAAATTTTATAGAAAAAGATAAAAGTGAAATTTACAAAATGTCAAATATTGTCTTTCCAAATATAAACCAATATGAAAATAATGAGGGTAATTGGAATTAAATAATTCGAAAATATTTAAAATAAAAAGAATTTATTAACAAAAATAAAAATAATTTTTTTTATTCTTTATTTATTTTTACACACACTTAAATTTTAATCTATTGATTTAATTATATAAAGAAAAACAAAATCATTATATGAGTTAATGCCAATCAAGAAATATTTTCTTGAAAATAACAGAAATCAATTCTCATTTTCAAAAAATTTCATTTATAGGCAAAAATTTTATATTGTGAAATTTATTAATATATTTTATATAGGAGAAACAGATATAGAAAATAATTGGATGGTAAGGATTATTCATTAACAAATGGAAGAAAAAAAGAAATTTTAAAATTTTAATAAATTTCATTAAACAGGAAATTAATAAATCAAGAAGATCATAATTTGAAGGTAATTTTAAAGAAGGAAATGCCTCATAAAAAAATTCTATGGTAATATTTAGGAGATTTTAAAAATGGAAAAAGAAGAAAAATAAGAAACAAAAGAACAAATAGATAAAGGAGAATTTATAAATAATATTAAAGAAGGTTATGCCAAAGTATATTATAAATTATTAGATGATACTTATGAAGGTGAATTTAAAAATAATCAAATTAATGTAAAAAGGAATATAATTGGAATGATGATGATATATGAAAGATATTTTGAAAATTAAAAATGAATGGAAATGAAATAATGGACAAATGGATGAATAATAAAAGTGAATATATTAATGGAATTAAAGAAGGTAAAAGATTAATTAAATGCCCTAATGAAAAAATATATAAGGATATTTAAAAATAGAAATTCTGATGATAATGATTTATTAAAATTAATCAAAAAAATATATAAAGTTTTCTAAAAAAATATTATAAAAAAAAGTAAAAATCAATAAAAAAGGAAAAGATAATAGTAATAATGAACAATCTTATAATGATAGTAATAACACAAAATAAAATAATGAGAAGTTTGGGAAATATGGGTAAAAGAAAAAATAAAAATTAATTTTGAAAATTTTAAAGTTTGTTATTTAAAGGAAATATTTATAATCTGTAAAAATCGTTGCACTTAATTTTTTATTATAATTACTTATACATGAAATTTATAAATTTGATTTTCATTTTTTAACAATATATTTACATGCATTAAAATAGGTATTTAAATATATAAATTTCTTTTACTATTATTTGGAATTTGTTTTAATAATTATTATATTTAAAAAGATTTTTAAATAAAATTTAACTTTTCATTAATAATAGGAAGATAAATATTTAATAAAAAATTTAAACATTATTTTTTAAAAACTTAGAAGAAACAGAAGAAAGAGAAATTTTTCTTTGATTAAAATTAAATGAGTTTCTGAAAGGAGAATTATCTTCAAATAAATTATTACTTTTATTCATTAAATTAGATTTCAAAGCAGAAGTATTGTTATAATTAATAATATTATTTTCTAATTCATGTAAATCACTTCTATTTTCATTATCATTACAAATAATATAAACTCCTAATTCATCATTTGCTTTTTCAGATTGAATAAATAATTGATGATCCATAAATAAATTATTAAAAAATTCATCATTATAATTCAAATTTAATCCTAAATTACATTCTTCTTTTGTTTTTTCATAAGCATTTTGAATATCTAATGAAGAAATATATTCAATATTTAATGAATCAGATGATTTAATAGCAATCATATTATTTTCTTCATTTTTATTTGATAAATTTTTAATATCTTCAAAAGTTAAATAAGAGTAATTTTTATAATTTTGAGATTGAGTAATTTTTTGAATTCTTTTATTTAATGAAAAAAGCATATTATTTAATTTTTCATCTTCTTCTTTTAACAAAATTAAATTATGTTCTTTATCTTCCTTTTTTATTACTTTTTGAATTGAATCATGATTGAATTGAATATAATCTTTACCAAAAATTTCAGGCTTTAACCATATTACTTGATTTTTTGCTTCTTTTTTAATATATCCAATTCCTATTAATTAAATTATATTATTTTTACCTTCTAAAACATTTGTTATATCATATATTCTTCTTTTTTTCACATTTAATTTTTTAACTATATCATTTAAATTCAATTTTATATTTTTTGTATCTTTTACATATTGAATAAAATCTCTTGTAAGTTCATCAAGGGAATTTTCTTTTCTTTGCCTTTTTATTTTTTTATTTTGATAATTTTTAATATTTATTTTTTTTATATTTTGTTCTTTTGTTTGATGAAAAGTTTTTGTTTCTTTTTTTATAGATGTTTTAAATTTATGAGATGTAGAGAATTGCTTTTTAAACCTCATTTAATTATAATTATGAAAAATAATAAAAATCCAAATGAAGAAATTAAAAATTGTTTTTTTTTGAAAATTTTAAAATGATTAAGAGTTTACTATTTATTTTTGAAAAAGATTTATTTTATAATGTTGAAAAATTTTTTTTAATGATGGAAAAAGATAAAGTTTAATTTGAAGAATTGGTTATTAATAAATTTTTATTTTGACAAAAAATTAGAGAACTTTCAATTATTAATTTATAAAAAAAAAATTTATAAAATTAAACTTTAACTGATAAAAGAATCATAAATAAGATAAATTTAGATGAATGAATAAAATATTAATTAATTCATCAATTATCTTCTAATTTATGTAATTTATCTTCTTTTTCTTTTATAAAAATTTTTACTTCAATGGTATAAAATAAGAAAAATTCTTAAATTAAATTTAAAAATAATTTTTAAGAAATTTATAAAAGAAGATTACTAGACTAAATCAAAGATATAAAGTTATTATTTAAATTAATATTTATATAAATTTTTAAAAATTTAAAGAAAAGTGATAAATTAAAATGGAAAAGATTGAAGATTTTCATCCTTCAATTTTAAATGCTCCAAAACAAAAGTATTTTTTTAATTTATAATATAGATTTTTAAATCCAAAAAAAATTATCAGAAAATTTTATTTATCTGATGGTTATAAAAATAATGAAAATGAAGAAATTACATATTTATTTTTTAGAACAGAGAATATAAATAAAAATAATTCTTCATATGACACAGACACAAGTTCTGATTAAAATTTCTTTTAAATATGATTTATATATAGATTCATTAAAAAATCAATATTTTATTTTTTGCGCTTTTTGCAAAATTTAATATATATATGGGTATTTAGGTTTTTCCTTTAAAATTTTGAATTTTATTATTTTTAGAACTCAATATATAAAATTTGGGTGAAATGAATTTGTAATATGTAAAAATATAAAGTGATTAAATTCGTTTTAAAAAATTCAAGTATAAATATTTAACATATAAATAAAACCCTTGGATTTAATATCATTTATATAATAAAAAAAAATCCAAAAAAATTAAAAATAATAAAAGAAAACCATTGTTCAAAAAAAATTAAAAAAAAATATAACCCATAAAATATTAAGAATACCAATTATTTGATAAAATATTTAAATTTTTAAAACTCCCAAAAATACTTTAAAAATAAAAGTATCAATCTTCTTTCTTTAGTTTTTTGATATTTTTTTTTTGTTTTCTCATCAAATATATATTTTATTTAATTTTTTAGTATTATTTTTAAATGAATTTTTATTTATTTTTGAACTTTATTAAGTTTATAATATTTATAAATTTTACATATAAAAAAAATTTATTTTATTGATTCCTTTCTTTTATATACTGTATATTTATAGAAATTCCTTGATGTTTCATATTTTATATCAGTTGATTCTCTATTTACATCTAAAGAATGATTAACTAAATTTGATTTATTTCTAAGTAAATGATCTACATTATATTTTTTCCAATATTTGATTTTCATTTCATTTAATTGATTATTAAAAAATTTTGTTGTGTCCTTTTTATTTTTATAATTGTTAATTATTTGAATTCCACTTTGTAATCTATGAGAAAGGTTTTTAATATTTGAATTTATTTCTTTTTTTTCTTTTGATAAATTAATTGTATTGTAATTCTTATTTTTTAATTGAACACTTTTATTCCTTTGAAAAATTTTTTGACAAATTTTATTTAATTTATATTTTTTTTCTTCATTATATTTACTTAATTCATAACAAAATTTAAAAGAAATATTATCATTATCTTTTAAATACTTTATTAAATTAACTCTATTTGAATTTATAGTTAAATTCATAACTTTATCTATTGTTTCAATATCTTCTTTTTTTTCTTTAAATATTGTTCTAAATAAATCTGGATGAGAAAAAACAGATTTTTTTTTTTCTTTTTCAAAATTAATAAATTCATTCTTTATTTTTTCACAAGTTTTAGAAGACAATAAATCTTTTAAATATACATTAGAAGGATTTTTATAAATATTATTATTAGATGTTTCATTTGTTTTTGGAAAAAATTCTCCATTTTCATTAAATACACCTCTATTTAAAGAATCTTTCATACTTAAAATTTTTTTTGATGTATCATAAGAAATATATTTAAAATATTTATTAAAAATATGAGGACCTATTATTTTTGGTTTTGAAATTTTTATTACTCTTGCTTTTGATAATTCTTTTGGGTCAATTTCCATATCATTTCTTTCATAAAATGATTTTATAATTTTTGAAAAAGAATTATTATTATTTTTTAAATTTCTTTTGTTAATAAATTTATAAGTAGAAAAAGAAGAATTTTTTTTTAATTTAATTTGATTTTTTTCTCTTTTATTCGCAGTTAAGGGATGATTAACAGAAAAATTTAAATCATGAATAAAATTTTCCCCATCTTTTGTAATCAGAATTCTCATTAAAAATTACAAAAAAAAAATGAAAAAAATTAAATAAAAAATTAAAAAAATAAATGAATTCAATAAAAAACCGAATAATAAAAGAAGAAGAGGAGATTCAAAAAGGAAGAAAAAGAAAGAGGAGTAAAAGAATGTATGATGAAAGTAATAATCTTTTAAACCACTAAAAATGAAATTTGATATAAAAATTTATCACCTAAAAATAATTCAGTAACAGGTGCAATATATTTAGATATAGTAAAGAACTAATAGACTCCTGCTTTAACAATTAGAATTGCTTTCACTTCAAGAAATTATGTGTTCTCCTGTTCCTAATTTCACAAGGGGTTGCTGCTGCTGAATAATATTTAAGTAAAATTAAATTTTTATGCTACTGCTAATCAAAAAGTTAATAGTTATGCTAATTCTCAAAAAAATGTTCAAATTAAGGTCAAAAAATTAGTAGAAATGGGATTTGGTGAAGATTTATTCAAATCTACTTTTGGAAAATTCAATCAAGAATTTAAAGAATACTTAATTCACTTTTTGTAAATTAAACATTTTTTTGGTATTTTATTATTTGTTTAGATTTGTTTATGTTTTTAATACGACATTATTAAAAATTGTTTTTTTAAAATCTTTTTTTCCATTAGTTTTTGTTTTAATGTAGGTTTAAATTAATTATTTTTAAATTATTTTCAAGATAAATTTTTTGATTTGAATTTGATAAATTTTTTGATTTAAAATATTTTATTTTATATTTAATTAACAATAATTATTTTAATTATTATAATATTTTAAATGAAGAAGAATTATAACATATATATAATAAGTTCTATTTATACATACAACCTAAAAGAAAAAAAAAATGGATAAAAAAAATCTTTTATCCCAAAATCTAAAATCAATTAAGAATTGTATTTTTTTCATTTTCAGATTCTTCCTTTAAAACACCACATCTATTACATTTAATTCTAAAAGAAAAATTTAAATTATGACAAAAGTAACAAATCCAATCACCAGGTCTTCCCTCAATATATTTTTTTCCTCTTTGCTTTCTAAAAATAAAGTTTTTTGGAATAAAAGAATAATTATTATCAACAAGTGGAATAATCTCTTTATTTTTATCATTTTGAATTATATCATCATCGGTTGAGGCGCTTTTTTGAGAAGAATATAATAAAATTGAAGAATCATTTGTTTCATCTAAATTAAAAGTGTCTATTATATTTTCTTCCTTTTTAAATTCATTTACTGGACTTAATGAATCTATTGTTTCTAATAAATCTTTTGAAAGACATTCTTGTAATATAAAATTATCATTATTTAAATTTTGAAAATTTAATTTTTGTTCTATTTCTTCATTTGAGTTATTTTCTTCCTTTGATTCATTATATTTTTTTAAAGCAAAATATAATTTGGAATTAAAGTATTCTTCATCATCTTTATTCATTGAAAATAAATGCTTTGACATTTATATAATTTTGTTTTTAACTCTTCCTATTTATGATAAAAATTTATTTATTTTAATATTTTTTAAACGCTTTTTTTCAATTCAAATTTTTCTTATTTTTTATTAACATTATATTTCAATAAATAAATTAATTTTTAATTTTCCAATGAATGAGACTGATAAAAGTGATAATTTTTCTAATGATGCATTTTTTGATTTTCCAGATGAAAGAAATTCTCAAAAAGAATATTCAATAAAAAAAACTCTATCAAAATATTCTGAAAATAATAATAATATGACATCTTCAATAATTTCAAGTATAAAAATGTTTAATGATAAAGATCCAGATAATTTAAGTACAACAAGTAAAAGAAGTAATAACATTTATATAAAATTAAAAAGTGATAATTCAAGTTTAAAAGTTGATTTTTCTTTATTAGTTAAAGGTTATCCTGATATATTAAATAATTTTAATTATGAAACAAAAACATTAATCTTAGAAGAGAAATGGATTGATCACAAAAATTTAAAAGATTATTTTACTTATGTTAAATTATCTTATAGTAAAAAATTGAATGAAAGTTTATCTGATTTATCATTTAATTTTAAAAAACTAAGTTTATTAGCAAATTATTTTAAAAGTGATAAAATTTTAGATGATATTATAAAATATAATTTAGAACCTAATATAAATATGGAAACAAGTATTTCTTTTATAAATGATGCTTTTAAATACTGTTCTGAAAATTTAAATAGTAATATTAAATCAAAATGGTTTACTTTCTTTTTAAAATTAAGAGATTTTATAATTGAAAATTTTGTATATTATTTAGAAGATAAACAATTAATAAAATTTCAAAAATTAGATAAAAAACTTTTAGCTGAATTAGTAGAAACATTTTTATTTGATATTTATACAAAAGGAATAGAAATAACAAGTGATAATGCAACTAAATTGGTAATTTTAATAACATATTTAAGAGAAGATAATAATATAATAGAGTCAGAAATTAATTATGAAAAAGTATTTTTACTTTTAAAAAATAGTATTTCAATAAATAGTATAATACCTCAAAATTATAAATTTCCAGTAAAACCAACATATTCAATAAATATAATGAAAGATATATCATTTAATTACCAGGAAAAATTAATTCAATTTTATAAACAAGAATGTATTTTTATTTCAATATATAATAAAAATGATGATAGCTTTTCAATTTCTTTAAAATTAAATCCAATAAATAATATTGAAGCTTTTTCATTTATATCATATGCACATTTAATTGAAGAAAGTGAAAATAATAATAATTTACAAGTTACTTATCATACAATAAATTCAAATAGTATTGTTACACTTTATACCATTAATAATTTCAGGAGTTATATTATGTATATGAGAGGAATCAATGATATAGGAAATTTAATTTTAGAAATAAATTTAAAATTTTGTGTTGTTGAATCTTTTATTATATGTTATTTAAAAAGTTGTTTTCAAAATCTTTTAAATGAAACAACTATAAATTTAATTCCACATAATATTTTTAATATTTTAATTGCAAATATAAATAATAATCAACAATATAAAGAAGAAGATATTTTAAAAGTAATTGAAAATTGGTTAAGTGGTGATTTAAATTATAGATTAAAAATTGTAAATATTCAAGAATTATTTGATCAAATTGATTGGAAGAAAATTCCTTTAGGAAAAATATTTGAATTTATAATAAAATATCCTTTAGTTCTTGATAAATTGAAACAAACAGAAAATGATATTATTTCTAGTTTATTTACCAAAGCAAATGAAAAATTAAAAGAAAATAAATCTCAATTATTTTCAAATAGAATTATTGATGATGATAAAAAAAGTTCAAAAAGAAAAAATACTCAATTTACTTTTGAAGGAGATAATGAAAAATTTAATAATGAAAATGATAAAGGAGAGTATAAAGAAACTAAAACAAAAGAAAATACAAATGATAACAATAATTTAAATAATGAAAATATAATAAATAATAATGAAAATCAAATAAATTTACTTTCATATTTATTTGTTAATTTAGTTGAATGTAGTAAAAAATTAGATTATTATAATTTACAAAAAGTAAATAAAAAAAAAGAAAATAACTTAACAAAAATATCAGAAGAAAATTACATTCAACCCTTTAAATATATAGAAAGAAAATTTTCAAAAGAAGAAAAATTAGAAAAAAAAATGATAAAAAAGAATAATAATATATTTCAACATTCTTTAATATTACAAGATAATATTAAAATTGAAAATGAAGAAACTAAAATAAATTTAATTCAATCAGATGAAAAAATGCCAACTTTAGATATTGAAGAATATGAAATGAATACTAATGAAAATAAAGAATTTATTGTTGATAAATCCGTTAAAGAAAAAGAAATTGAAAATATTAAAAATAAAGATAATAAATATTTTATAAAAAATAAAAGTATAAATAAAAATATTAAAGATGATAATATTGAAGATATTAAAGAAGAAAAAAATATTAAAGTTAATCATAGTTTTAGAAGCAATTATAGTGAAAAAAGAATAAATGATAAAAATAATCTTAATTTAAGTAATTTAAGTGAAAGATCAAATAATTCTAATAAAATTAAAACTTCAAGTAGTTTTAAAAATAAAAGTAATTTTATAGGTTTAAAAAAACCAAATTCAACATCAGTAAAAATTCATTCAATAGTATTCAAAAATAATAATAATATACAAAATATAATATATGAATCAAATAATGATATATCAATTAATAAAAAAAAAGAAAATAATTAAAATATTATTGTATTTTATTATTAATATTTGTTTTATTATAAATACACATGAAAAAAGTAATTTAATAATTTTTATTTTTAATTTATATATTTTCCCTTCATTATAATCATCTTTATCATCCATATAATTAATTTTAATATTATTTTCTTCTTTATATATGATACATTTTTCTTTATCTTTATTGTTCATTATAATTACCCTTTATCTTCATTTAAATCTTTTTATCATTAATATTTATTTAATTAATTTTAAAATTTTTATTGAATATTTTTTAAATGTTTCTCTTAAATTTCTTAACTTTTTGAAATAAATATTAAAATGATAAAAATTATTTTTTGCATTTTGACATTTAAATAAAAAAGATTTATTTTAATCTATTATTAACTTTTAAATATTTTAAAATATTCATTTTCTTTAATTTTGGGCTCTTTTCTAAAAAAAGATCACTTAAATTATTTATTCTTATTTCTTTTTTATCCAAAGTATATATTAATAATTTGAATCATTATTTAATTTTTACTTTTTGAAATTGAAATAGAAAAAACAAATAATTTTTGAGCATTCATTTTTGTTTCAATTAAAATTTTCACAAACAATATTATTTTTCTTTTTTAATATCATAATTTATATCCCTTCATATTCAAATTTTTAACTTTAACTTCTTTTTCCTCTTTTATTATTCATTTATTTATTGTCCCACATCTTTTAAAATGTAATTAATAAACTTTTGATGGATATATTTATTTTTTATATTATTATTGTCTTGAAAAGAATTAAAAAAGTTTTAATGATACAATAGATTAAAATTTAACAAACTTCAAAAATTTTTATTATATTATTCTATCTTATTTTTTCAATAATCTTGATTAAAAAGTTATCTTAAAATTGATTTAATGTTTTTTGCAAAATTATAAAAAATGAACTTTGGAAATATTGAATGATCTGGGATATTCAATCTATACAGGTTATGGTCTTTGGCAATCATAGTCAATGGGCTTGCAGCAGCTAAACTAGTAGTTGACTTCAAGCCCTGCTCCGTATCCATGATCACGCAGTATGAAGCAATCGTACTTTGTTGGTTCGTTGTCTGGATTAACCATAAGTCTATTAAAAAGGAACCTACGAAAATACCAATTCAGCACAAATAAAATTTATTATCGCAGAATGAATAACTTTTGGAACTCTTTCTTTTGGAATTGAACCATCAAAACCATCTATAACATCTCCTAATAATAATGATATTAAAGGCATTGATAATCCTGCTGCTATTGATCCTAATATTCCTAATATGAAATATATTATATCTGATTTACTTGATTGAACTGTCATTAATTTTAAAAAAGAAATTGATTTTTTCTTTTTTTCATATTTTTTAAACGGTTCACTTTCCTTTATTTGCTTTATCTCATTCTTTAAATTTGTTACTTCTCCTTTTATTTGACCTAGTTCATTTTGGAAATTTGATATTAAAGATTTTATTTCTGAGTCATCACTTTGATCTTTGGAATTTAAGGATATTGATGTGTCTTCTACTCTCATTCCTATCATTTTTTTTTATTTTTAATTTAATTTTTTAAATAAAAAAGTATAAAACAAATTTTGAATATTCAATAAAGGGAGTTTTATATTTTTAGGGTTTGATTCATAAAGGTTTTAAATTATTATATTTATGTTTATAAGATTTATTTTTTTATTTTTTTTGTACTTTTTTTTGGTTCTTACGTTATTAATAAGAAATTTTTTTTTAAATTAATTTAATTTTACAAATAAAATATTAAATGAATGAAATAATAAATGATTAACATGAAGTATTTATTTCTTTTTTTGAATTAAAAATAAAAAAAATTAATATCATAAATAAAAATTAATTCTTATTTAATTAATTAATAAATTTTCCAAAATAATTGTTTTCTTCTGAACTAACTTCACCTTCATCATTTTGATTATTATTAACTTGATTTCCACTTTGATTATGTTCTTCTAAATAATGATTTTGTTCCATAATTCTTCCTTGACTTAAATAATAATAATCATCTTGATAATTACTTTGACCTTGATTATAAAATCCATTTTGATAATTTCCATTTCTTTGATCAAAATTATTATTTTGATAATTATTTCTTTTATTATTATTATTATTATTGTTATTATTATTATTTAAATTATCATTATCATATGTTTCATTCTTTTTGATTTCAAATATTTTCTTAGTTGAAAATCCTTTTGAAGTCACAAATAATTTTCCTTTATTTACATTACTACTTTGATTAACACTAGTATCTTTAACATTAAAACAAACTTTATTATTATTATTATTGTTATTATTATTATTTTCATTAAAATCTACATAACCATTATTATTATCACCATTATTATTATTATTATAAGTATTATTATTATTATTATAATATCCATTATTATAATTCTGTCCATATCCATTAAAATTTCCTTGATTATTTTCTCCTTGTTGACTACTTAAACCTTCTTTCATCATTTCATATAATCTATTTAATTCAACTAAATTATTAATAGTAAAAGTTCCATAAAAATTATTATTAATCATCATTTTAAGTGGATTTTGTATAAAAACAGGTCTTTGTTGCATTTGATATCCTTGATATTGATTATAATTAAAATTAAAATTATTATTTGGAATTTTTGCCATTTCATGAGTTTTTTCATGAGCACTTAAATTACTGCTTTGACTAAATCTCTTAAAGCAACCAGGATAAGTACAAGCATAAGGTTTTTCTCCAGTATGAATTCTTAAATGAGTTCTTAAATTAAAATCAAGAGAAAATCTCTTTTGACAAATATCACATCTAAATGGTTTTTCTCCTGTATGAACTAATGAATGTCTTTTTAATTTTGAATTATCTAAAAATTTTTTTCCACAATTTTTACATGAAAATAATTTATCTCCATGTGTTAATTTATGCTTTCTTAATGATCCTTTATCATGAAAATGTTTTCCACAATCTTCAAATGAACATTGATAATCTTTTGGTGACGAAGATTTTTTATGAGATATTCTCTTTGGATTATATATTTCTATATCTTTTATTGTGTTGTCGTCTTCTAATGATATTTGAATTTTGTTTGAGGATGATTGAAATTTTTTATTAGTGAATGAGGACTCATTTTGAATTATTTGAGACATATTTTTTTTTTGGTAGTAATATGGGAAATAAAATAATAATTTAATTATTATGGGTATTTTTTATGGTATTTTTTTTTATTATTTTATTTTATTTTTAATTGTATTTTTTATTATACTTAATTTAAGATTTAAAAATTTTTTTTATTGTTGTTTGATTTAATTTTTCCAATTGAATATTCAGTATTCAATTTTTTCAAATAAAAAAATATCAAATTTATAATATTTTATTGGTATAATATAATCAATAATTAAATGAAAAACCCATATTTATATAATAATTTTTTTTGTTCATACCTGGAGAGAATTTCAAAATATTAATTATTTGATTAAAGATTTTTCTTTATAAAAAAAATTAAATTCTATTAGTTTTTTGGATTTGTCTTTTATTTTAAAGAATTATTATTACTATTAATAATCAAGAAGAATTAAATTATGATGATGACTTTAAAACCTTTTTATTCTACTTTTAATGGATTAGATGATGATACTATAGAAAAAAAGAATTATATTCTATTCAATTTCCGATTAATTAATTATTAATATTTTTAAATTAATTATTTAGATTTTTTTTTAAAATTTTATATTATTCATTTTAAATCATTATGTTTAAATTATTTTTAGTTTTATGTAAATAGAAATAAAATTATTTGAATGATTATATATATAATTAAATGAAAAATAATATTGTAAATTTTGAAAATATTAAAAAACAAAAAACATTTGCTCAAGATTATTTATCAAATGAAATAAATAAAAAAGTAGATTCAATTTTACGAAGAAGTCAAATTTTATATAATAAAAAAAGTAAAAACTTAATGAATAATTGGGAAGAAGATGATAATAAAGAATATTACGAAAATTTTTTAATTCAATTAAAGGCAGAAAGAAAGAAATCTAATACTTTATTTAAATCAGGACTAAAAATTGAAAGAAAAAGAAAAAGTAAGACTTTAAAATTAAATGATGATGAAAAAAAAAAAGTAAAAACAGCATTAAATAAAAAAAGAAGAAAAAGTATGTTTCATGGTCTATTAAGAAAAAGTTTAATTTTTAAAAAGAAACCAATGATAGAAAATAATAAAGAAGAAAAATTAGAACCAATAATAGAAAGTCCTTCTTTACAAATGTCAAATAATATACAATTATTTTTTAAAGAAACCCCGAAAAAAAAAGTAAAAATTAGTTTTGAAACAAAAAATACAAAACAAAATGATAATAATGATAATATACATAAAGTAAAAAAAAATAATAAAAGGTTTTCTTCTTTAATTACTAAAGAAAATCCTTATAAAAAGGAATTTAATATATTAGAAAAAAATAATAGAATTTTTACTTTTGATAAATTAGAATTAAATGAAAAAAAAAGAGAAGAAATTATAAAAGGAGTATATGATAAAATTATGAGTCCAGTTGAAAAAAGTTTTATTTCAAATGCAACTAAAATTGAATTTAAAAACAATAGTTTAATAGATAATAATATTCAAAATAATATTATTGAAAATGATAATAAAAAAATTGAAATTGATACTAATGGAAATAATGAGAATAATGTTTTTATATATACTATAAAAGATGAAAGAATTAAAAAGAAAAAATTTTTTTGTTGTTGTATTCCTTTGAAATTTTCATGAATTAATTTTTGTTATTTTGTAAATAAGAAAGATAACTTAAATTAAAGAAATAAACTAAAATATTTCTTAATATTATATAAATATATAAATTCATAAAGTTAATTATGATGTTTTATTATATCTATCTATTATATTAAAAAAATGTGTTAAAAAAATAAGATTAAACAGGAAAAAATGGAAAAAGAAATAAAAGTAGGTCAAGCTTTAAAAAATAATATTCCTTCATTAAATCCAATAAATAAACCTTATAAAATATATCCAATATATTTAGATGAAACAAATCGAATAATTGATAGGGATTTAATAATACATTCTCATGAAACTTTTTCAAATGAAAAAAAAAATATTTATTCAAAAGGATATATGAATACTTTATATAATTTATTATTTCGAAATAATAAACAATATTATAGAGAAAGAGAACATTTAACTTTTGATTCTTTTCCAAATAAAAAAATAAATAAAAAATCAAATGAATTTAATAATAATTTTGTTTCTCTTAATTCTGATACTTATAAAATAAATGCTAAAAGTTTTAATGGACAATCAATGATTGAAAAATTTATAAAAAAAAGAAAAAGAAAAATAATGTCATGTGAAAATATTCTAAAACATATTAAATTATTAAATAATGATAATTTTAGAGTTATTCAAACTTTAAATCTTACTGATAGAAAAGAAAAAGATTATCAAAATTCTTTGAAATTTAATATTGATAAAAGATTATTTTGTTATAGTAATAGATTAAATAAATTAAAGATAGTTGATTTTCAAAATCAACATAATTCAAAACGACATTTGAAATTTAATAAATCTAATGTTTTTAAAAAACCTAATTTAAATAAATTTTTGTATCAAAGAAAGTAGATGAAAGGGTGATTATAATTTATTAATAATTTATAATATTTAAATTTTCATTTTCAATTATAAATAAACTCAAAAAATTTTATAAATTATGAATTGAAATTAAAGATGAAATTATGTTGTTTTTATTGAATTATTTTTATATTTTTAAATAAATAATTTTAACAAGATTATTATTTTATTAATATTAATTTGATTAATTATTAGTTATAAAAAAGAATTGTAAAATGGTAGGATAATATTTTTTAATCTTTTCTATTTAAAATTAGAGTGAAAATGCTGAAGAATTACAAAAATTACTACTTTCTAAAGATGCAGATATAAATAAATTAACCGAGAAAAATATTTCTCAATCGAAAGAAATAGAAAATTTAAAAAAATTATTAGATGATAAAACTCCAATAGATATAAAAGAAAAGGAAAAAGAATTAGAAGAGAAATATAAATTAGAAATAGATAAACATAAAAAAAGGAATAATGATTTAGAATTAAAAATCTATAATTTAAATGATCAAATAAGTAAACTTGAAAAAAGTCAGAAACAAAATTCTGAAGAAGAAAAAAATAAAGAAGTTAAAGAAAATAAAGAAGAACAAGTTCCAAAAAATTTATATGAAAATTTAACAAATGATTATAAGAAATTAAAAGAAGAATTCGAATCATTAAAAACTAAAAAAAATAATGAATTGACAGAAATGAAAACAGAATATGAAAAAAAATTTGATGATTATCAAAATAAATTATTAGTTGATATGAAAAAGAAAGAAATGAATTATTTAAAAGAAAAAGAAGAACAAAGTCAAAAATTAAGTGATAAAAATGTAAAATTATTAGATTATGAAAATCAAATAAAAACTTTAAATAATACAATATTAAATTTAAATAAAAAATTATCTCAATTTGAAAAAATAATAATAAAACAAGAAGATAATATAGATTCATTAAATAAAAAAATAACAGATAAAGAAGCTACATATAGAAATAAACAAATAGAATTAGAGAAGAAAGAATCAGAAAAAAATCAATTATTAAATATAATTAAAGAGCAAAAATTACAAATGAAAAATATAAAAGAAAATCAAGAATTAAAAGATAATAATGAAATAAATAGATTAAAAGCAGAAATATTAACATTAAAAAGTACAATTGAAGTTAAAAATGAAAATATAAAAAACATTCAGAAAACTCATAAAAATTTACAAGAAAAATATTTAAAAATGTGTTCTGAAAAAAGATTAAAACCTCAAAGAGAATTATTACAACAAGCTAAAGAAATGAGAATGAGAAAAGAAGAAAAAAATAAAAATAATAATCCTCTTTTTAGAAGTAGTAAAATTAAAAGTAAAACTAAAAATTTTATTAATATTTATGATGATATTAATAATAAAACTAATAACACTAATTTTTTACCTTTAATTTCTAGTAATAGTAATAAAAATATTATGAGAAATTTTTCTCAAGATAATTATTCTATTGGTTATGAAGAAAAAAATAAAACTGTTAATGATATTTTGAATCAAGAAGAAAATATACATAATTTAGAAAATTTAGAAAATTTATAAATTATATTTTATATTCAAATGAATAAATTAAATATTTATTTTTTTTATTATAAAATAATTTCAAAAATTATAATTTATAAAAGATTTTTTTGATTAATTAATTGTAAAAAAAAAAATACAATCAACCAGAAAAAAAATATAAAAAACCCAAGAAAAAAATTAAAATTAAATGGAAAATAAAGGGAAAGGATTAATAATATATTTCTCTAGAGCAGATGAGAATTATAATGTGGGAAATTTAAAAATAGGAAACACAGAGCAAATAGTAAATATGATAAAAGAAAAAATACCAGAGATAGATGTTTTCAAAGTAGAAAGAGAAAAAGATTATCCAAAAGAATACACACCATGTACAGTAGAAGCAAAAAATGAATTGAAAATGAAAGCAAGACCGGAATTAAAGGAAACTTTATCAGATATAAAAAAATATGATATTATATTAATTGGTTATCCTATTTGGTGGGGAACTTTTCCTTGTCCTTTGTTTACTCAATTAGAACAATTAGATTTTAAAAATAAAATTGTTTTACCTTTCTGTACTCATGAAGGCTCTGGTATTTCAGGATCTATGAATGATATTAAAAAATGCTGCAGTGGAGCTATTATTAAAGAAGGATTAGCTGTTCAAGGAAGTACTGTTAAAAATTCTAAGGATACTGTTTTTAAGTGGATTGATAATAATTACAAATAAACAAAAATTTAAGGTTTTTCTTATGCTTCTCTTTTTCTTTTCATTGTTTTCTTTATTTTAATTTATTTATCTTTTATTTTTTTATGAGAATTTTTTTAAGGGTTATTTTATATTTTTCTTTCTTTGCTTTTTTAATTAATTTTTGACATTTGATGTGAATAAAAATAAAAAAAATAATTTTTTAAAAATTAACTTAATGGCAAATAAACCAAATCCAAACATAAATATGGTATTATCATCATATCAAGGAATATTATCAGATCCAATTCCTTTAGAAACTCCAATGTTAATATCAAACGAGACAAGATTAGGAGATATATTATTAAGTTCAGTTGCTCCAAAAAAGCCAGTAAAAGGAGAAGATGGAGAATGGATATTAGAAGAAAATACTGATGATCCTTTTATAAATAAAAAATATGAGATTGATTTTTTAAAACAAGATATTATTGTTGTTAGAGGTGCTACTATTGAAAAAGTTAATGTTATTGATGGTAATTATAAATTAACTTATGGTGAACCTATGAATGATTGGGAATATTATGCTGTTATTGTTAAAGGTCCTTCTGGTTGTGCTAAACCTAAAGGAGTTGAATGGTTTAATGATAAACCTACTAATTTATATGAAACTACTGATAGAATTTTTATTCCTTAAAAAGTTGTTTTTTTTATTTTTTCAAATTAATTTTTTTATTTATATTTTTTTGTTTATTTAAAAATAATATATTTTTAAAATCTGTAAATTTTTATTTTTATCTACTTTTAAAAAAGTGTTTAAAATTTAGGTTTAAAAAAAAAATAAAATGTACAATTCAAGAAGAAATTATAAAAGAAATAGAGATCAAAATCCATATAATCAAAGTCTTATAGAAAGAAGTAACCTAATGAACGGTTTTTTATTGACTTTATTTCAGAACCTTTTTTTGGTAGAGATGACTTTTCAGATCCTTTCGAGGAGATGTTTTTTGATGGAAGAATGAGAGGGAACTTTAATTATCTTTTAGGAGATATGGAATCTGAATTTTCAAATATGAATAACATAATAAATGTAAATAACAATAAAAGGAGAGGAGTAAATAAAGGAACAATGATATCTCAATCTTATATTAGTAAAATAGATTATTCATCAGGTGAACCTATTAAAGAGAGTTATCAATCAAGATCAATTAGACAAATAGGTGATGATTCATAGAATATCAGAGAAACAAGAAGCAAATAAAAATAGTCGTGGAATACAGAAAGCTTCTCATCAAAGAATATTAGATAATAAAGGTACTAAAATAATTAAACAAAGAAATAAGAATACTGGTGAACAAGAAGAACATAATATTTATAAAGGAATGAATGATAGTGATTTAGATAATTTTAATAGAGAATATAATGATTATAGGAATAAGGTTGGTTTTGAAAGAAATTATGAAATGTTTAATAATATGAGAAGAGAAGGAAATAGGAGATTAGGGAATGGGAATAATAGAAATGCTCCTCTTGCTCTTCCTTCTGGTAATAATTATAATGATATGAGAAGTCCTTATAACAATAATTATGAGGAAAAAAAATGGAAAAAGAAAAAAAGAAAGTAAAAAGTGAATTTTAATTAAAAAAGTATATATTTATTTATGAAAAAATAATAATATAAATATAAATATTATTCCATTCCATGTCTTTTTCTCCATTTATTAATTTCAATAATTAAAGGTTTAATATCTTTTCCTTCTTTTTTATATTGTTCGACCCATCTCATAACATATTCCATATAATCATCTTCTTCATCTTTAATCATTTTTTCAGTTAAATATGCTCTATCAGTAATTTTTTTAAATTCATCAACAGCTTTTTTTTTCTTTTCAGCAAATTGGCTTTTTTGAAATTCTGCTAATTCTTTATTTCTTTTTTTCATTTCCATTTTTTCTTCTTTTTCATCTCTTTCTAATTGTTTCATTCTATCTTTCCAATTATCAATAAATTCTTGATCTTCTTTTTTTTGTTTTAATTTCTTTTCTTCATTTTGTTTTCTTTTTAATTGTCTATTTTCTTCCATTTCTTTAAATAATTTATCATATCTTTCTTTTTTTTTTAATTCTTCTTTTTCTTTTTTTTCTTCTGATTCTTTTGCTTGTTTTAAATATATTTTTTCTTCATTTGCTTTTAATTTTTGTAAATATTCTATTTGAGTATCTATCATTTTTTGTCTTTCTAATTGTTTTTTATCAAAATTTTCTTTTGCTACTTTTTTTTTTAATTCTTCTAATTTCTCTTTTTTCATTGCATATAATTCTATTTTTCTATCTTCTTCTTTTTCTTTCTCTATTTTTTCCTTTTTTTTCTTTTGAATTGCTTCATTTGCTTTTATAAATTCTTCCATTTGAAATTTTTGATTTTTTCTTATTTCTTCTTCTCTTTTTTTATCTTCTTCTAAATTCTTTTTTATTTCTTCTTTCATTAAAATTCCTTCTACTTTTTTTTCTTGATCTTCTTCAATTCTTTTATATTTCATCTCTTTAATTTGATCATCAATAATTTTCATTCTTTCTT
>JAEEGK010007275.1_pt1 | contig 26390 bp, 19 predicted proteins | sample 8958771 | NCBI WGS metagenome assembly JAEEGK01 (sample SAMN16246547, study PRJNA631951) | gut metagenome | biome: gut microbiome; feature: rumen; material: SC-attached | host: Bos | place: Iran: Karaj | collected 2018-10 | reverse complement strand
GACTATAAACTATGACCACGGACAGCAACTACAAATACTACGCTTTCATCAGCTACAATGCCAAGGACATTGACTGGGGCAAAAAGCTTCAAAAGAAGCTGGAACGCTTCAAGATACCTGCCGCTTTGCGCAACGAACATGGCTGGAAACGCAAGCCCATCAACCCTGTTTTCTTCGCCCCTACCGACATACAGCCCGGAGGGCTCACCGAAGAGCTGCAGGAACGGCTAAAGGCTTCCAAGAACCTCGTTGTCATCTGCTCGCCCAATTCGGCTAAATCCGAATGGGTCGGCAAGGAAATCGAGTTCTTCCATGACCTTGGGCGGACCAAGAACATTCACTTCTTTATTGTGGATGGCATTCCACACAGTGGAGACCCGAAGACCGAGTGCTTCAATCCTGTCATTGACAAACTGGGGCTACCCGAAATCCTTGGTGCCAACATCAACGAGAAAATCTACCGATGGCCTTGGCTCAACAAGGAACGCGCCTATGTGCAACTCATCTCCAAACTACTGGACGTAGAGTTTGACACCATATGGCAAAGACACAAGCGTACGCTTGTCAGACGAGCGATAGCATGGATTTTGGGTGGCGCAGCTATAGTAGCTGCCCTGCTGGGTGTGCGACACATGAACCAACCCTTCGACGTGGAAGTGAAACTGAATGAGGTTTCTGTCCACAACGAGAGTCTGCCCCCATTGAAAGGCGCCTTGGTAACCATTCGTTTGGATAACGAGTCCAAGATCGACACACTCAACTCGATAGACGACAATTTGGTTTTCAACAATATCCCACACCACTACTTGAATCATCAGGTAAGCTTCTCCGTTTCATGTCCCTATTTCTTCGACACGGACACCAGCTTGATGCTCACCCCTAATGTCACCTTAAACATACATCGCAACGATTCGGTTTTTGGCAAAGTCTTATTCCACATTTACGATCCAAACACGGAAATGTATGTCAATGATGCTACGGTTGGCCTGGCCGGACAAGAAACCGTTTCTGACGCCAACGGATGCGTGTCTCTGTATGTGCCATTGGAGAAACAGCGTAGCTACTACCTTGTGACCAGTTCCGTACCCCTCGAAAACGACACCTTGTTTATGCCCTGCGGCAAAGACGATGTGCTGTTGGCAAAGTGACAACAAAACTATGTAACACCTCATAATTGACCTAGAATTCAAATGAAACGCAAATCCATACTCTTTTTCTTTCTGCTTCTAACGCCCCTTTTCTCCATCGCCCAGACCCAACAAGGTTACGTGAAGACCAAAGGCCGCATGGTGAACGGCAAGCATGTCCCCGGACAAGGCCTTAAAGGCGCGACCCTATCCATCAAAGGAAGAGCAACCGTGCTCGTGAATGCCGACAACGGCTCCTTCTCCTTCCCTATCACCAACCAACAGTTCCGCTTGGACTCTGTCAAGAAAAAAGGCTATCAACTGGTCGACTTCGAAGTCTGCCCCAAGAGCTATACTTATTCACCTAACCCTATCTATATCCTCATGGAGACGCCCGAGCAGCAGCTGCAGGACAAACTCGATGCCGAACGCAAGATACGGCGCAACCTGCAGAAACAGCTTCAGGCCAAGGAGGACGAGTTGGAGGCGCTGAAGGGCAGTGGCAAAATCACGGTCAAAGACTACCAAAACTCGATGCAAAAGCTCTATTCCCAGCAAGAAAGCAACGAACGGCTCATCGAGGACATGGCCAAGCGCTATGCATCTCTCGACTATGACCAACTCGACGCCTTCTACCGCCAAGTGTCGTACTTCATCGAGAACGGCGAACTGACCAAGGCCGACTCGATGCTCAACAGCCGGGGCAACATCGGTCAGCAGGTCAACGATATCCGCCAGCGCGGACAAGTGCTCCACGAGAAACGTGAAACGCTACAGAAGGCCGAGGCGGTGCAACGGGGCGACATCCACGAGGCGGCACAACGCTGCTACAGCTATTACGAGACCTTCGCGGTGCAACACCTCAACGACACGGCTGCCTATTTCCTCGAACTACGCGCTAGCCTCGATACCACCAACCTGGAATGGATGAACGATGCCGGCCGTTTCATCTGCGACTACCTCGCAGATTATGACCGTGCCTTCCCCTACTTCCAAAGCATCCTACGCAGCGCCCGCGAAGAGTATGGCGAGAACAGCGATTGGGTGGCGGTTTGCTACAGCAACATCGCCTCATACTATTATGACAAAGGCGACTACGCCCAATCGGCCAGCTACAACGACAAAGCCTTTGCCATGCGTGTGGGTCTATATGGTCCCAACCATCCCGATGTCGCCACCAGCTATAACAACAAAGGCTGCACCTTGATGAAACAAGAGGATTACGGCAATGCCCTAGTCAACTTCAACCAAGCCCTCCATATCCTGCAGCGCAAATACGGCGAAAACCACCCTTTAGTCGCCAACACCTACAACAATATCGGACAGGTTTACTATTACCAGGGAGACTACGAAAATGCCCTAAAATACCACAACAAAGCCCTTACTATCAGGCAAGCCCTCCTTGAGCCCGACCATCCCGACATTGCCTACAGTCTCAATAACATCGGCTGCACCTGCATCAACATCGAAGCGTACGATATGGCTCTCGAGTGCCTCAACGCCGCTTTGGTCATCTGGACCAAGATATACGGAGAAAAGCATCCAGAGGTGAGGAAATGTAGGGGCAACATCGGCAGCACCTACCTGCAAATGGGCATCGCCCAAGCCGAAGGGGGCGACCTCAAGGCCTCCCTAGAGAACCTCAACCGCGCCCTTCCGATACTGAGCGAGGTCTACGGCGACGACTACGAAATCGTCATCCAACTCAAGAAGACCCTACAAATCATGCAGTCCGCCGTCGAGCAGAAATAAGCTTTCTATCACTTCCCTTCCCTAAACTTCACTATCGCCTCAATGATTTCGTCATTGTCGTCGCTAATAGTGAGCAGCATATTCTTGAAGATGCCGCGGTCGCTGAGGTCTTTCAGCAGGGTGTAGGCGGGCATGTAGTTGGTGTAATAGTCCTTGCCCATGAAGATCATCGGGCTGGCGTAACCCACGCTCTCATAGTGGTTTTGGCCTGCATCCTGGAAGATCTCCTGCATGGTTCCCGCACTGCCCGGCGTATAAATGATGCCGCCTTTGGCAATGGTGACAATGCCGTCCTCACGCACGCTGTTGTCGAAATACTTGGCGATGTCGGTGGCAAAAGGCGCCGTCGGCTCATGACCATAATACCAAGTCGGGATGGCCAAGCTGCGATAATTGCTTTGCAGCGGGAAGCGTTCCATCACCTCAAAGGAACGACGCAGCCAGCCCTCGTCCTTGAAGGTCGGCGAAGGCATGAGCATGTCGACCGCCTCGTTGGTCTCGGCCTCGCTCCTACCTGCCATCCAAGCCCCTAGATGTGTAGCCTCCATGGCACCAGGACCACCTCCCGTCACCATCAACCTGCCCATCTCGGTGAGCTTCTTGCTTAAGAAGACAATCTGGCGATAACCCGGGTCGTCGCGCCGCTTGGCATGGCCACCCATCACGCCGATGACATCCTTTTCATCATACTGCTCCAACATGACGCTGAGCGCATGGCTAATGAAATGGTCGTGCAGCGAGCGGGCCAGCGTCTCGTGGATATCGTGCACATACTTGCCCTGATGTATGTAATGCTGATACACCTTGGTATCGTAGCAGGTGGCAAAGGTCGACTCATCATGATAGTCGTAGCCTTGATATAGTATCTTACTATTATACAATCCCTTTGGATAGGTTGAGAAAGGCTTGCCCAGACTCGGCACAAACACGCCCAACTCATCGGCAGCCGTCTCATGCATGACGCGCTCGCAGATGCCCTTGGCATCGAGGCAATACTTCTGCATCAGCTCATCCGCCTGTCCCGACTCGCCGAAACGGTCGTCCATACCGATGCGCACCACCTTGATAGGATGGTTCTCGGTCAGATACTCCACGACCGCACCACCCAAGCCGCCTGTGCGCTGGTGCTCCTCAACGGTAAAGAGCATCCTCGTCTCTGCGGCTGCCTTTGTCAGGATCTCGCCATCCAAAGGCTTGATGGTATGCATGTTGATGACACGCGCCGAGACCCCTTTCTTTTCCAACAGTTCAGCCGCTTGCAGGCATTCCCACACCTCGTGACCCGTAGCCACCAACGTGACATCATCGCCATCGCGCATCAACTGTGCCTTACCGATGACAAACTCTTGATTCACATCGGTGAAATCGGCCACAGGCTCGCGACCAAAGCGGATGTAAACGGGTCCGTCGCACTCTAAGATGGCCTTCTCCGTGGCGATTTTGGCCTGCGTGGCGTCACAAGGCGAGAGAATCATCATGTTGGGCAACACACGCATGGCCGCGATGTCCTCCAACGCCTGATGCGTGGCCCCGTCGGGACCGACTGACACGCCCGCATGGGCACCTCCGATGACGGCATGCACATTGTTGTAACACAACGAGATACGGATCTGGTCATTGGCACGGTGGGCTGCAAACACACCGTAAGTGCTGAACACCGGCACCTTGCCGCTCAAGGCAAGGCCTGCAGCGGTGGCCACGCAATCTTGCTCAGCGATGCCCATCGAGAAAAACCTATCGGGGAAAGCCTCGGCAAAGAGGTTCATCCCCACCGAATGGGTGATGTCGGCACCCAGTCCGACCACACGATTGTCCTTTTCGGCCGCAGCCAACACGCCCTCACCGAAACCGGTCTTGGTCGCTTTATTTCCTTTGTTAATATAATTCATAACGTTATTATTTGTAGAGGCGCAATGCTTGCGTCTCGAATAGATTCCGTTTATATGAAGACGCAATCATTGCGTCTCTACGACAATTCCTTTAAAAATGCAGGCAATTGTTCCTTCGTCGGCACCTTGCCATGCCATTGGTTGTTGTCCTCGATGCTCTTCACGCCCTTGCCCATGATGGTGTCGGCGATGATGACGGTAGGCTTTTCTTTTTCTTGGTCGGCCATCTCCAAGGCCATCTTGATTTGGCTCATGTCGTGGCCGTCGATCTCGATAGCATGCCATCCGAATGCCGTCCATTTGTCACGCAAAGGGTCGATGGCCATCACCTTCTCAGTGCCGCCGTCAATCTGCAACCGATTGCGGTCGATAATGGCGCAGAGGTTGTCCACCTTATGGTGTGCCGCCGCCATGGCCGACTCCCACACACTTCCCTCCTGCTGCTCGCCATCACCCATAATGCAATACACGCGGTTCACGGTCCCTGAGCCTTGAGCCCGTCGAAGGGTCGAAGGGCCGTCCATCTTGGCCGCCAAGGCCATACCCAAAGCCACACCGAGACCTTGTCCTAAACTACCCGAACACGTCTCAAGCCCTGGCAGATGAAACTCATAGCTCGGATGTCCCTGCAAGCGGCTACCCAATTTGCGCAGTGTCAGCATCTCCTCTTCAGGAAAATAGCCAGCCGCCGCCAGAGTGGCATACAACACTGGTGCCGTATGCCCGATGGAAAGCACTACCTTGTCGCGGCCCTCCCAATCGGGATGTTGCGGGTCGTGACGCAGATGATCGAAATACAAAACCGTGAAAATGTCAACCAGGTCGAGAGAGCCGCCCGTATGTCCCGAGCCAGCCTCTGCCAAAGCCGTCAAGATAAGCCGACGGATATGTCTTGCTTTTTCTTCCAATGAAGTCATACCAATAAACCAATTAAGTCCTTAACGATGAACACCAAACAGACGAAAGCGTAAACCAGTTTCAACAGCGTGCCCACCAAAAAACCGACAAAAGATCCGAATGCGGCCCGCCAGGCTTCTTTGTTAGGCGTCTTGGCGATTCTTTCACCGAAATAGGCGCCAAAGAAAGGTCCAGCCAAAATGACGATGAAGGCAGCGTTAAAAAACAGCGTGAGCGTCAGTCCCACCAAAAGGCCTATCGTGCTCCCCCACATGCCTGACTTCGAGCCACCGAATTTTTTGGTTCCCCAGATAGGCACTATGTAATCCAAGGTAAAAATCACCGCAGCGATGACGCCCATGACGACAAGAAAGGTGACCGAATGCTCAACCCCTTGGACAAACGATACTGCCAGCACACTCAAATAGCTGAAAGGCGGTCCGGCAATACCTGGAACTATGGCACCGACGATACCGACAATGGCCAAACAGATGGCCGCCGCAATGAAAACGACATTCATTTGACAGTGTTTTAGAAGGCGAAAATACACAAAAAATCGAGAACACGTCTCCTTTTCGGGATAAAAACGCTTTTTTACCCAATAATTTTGATTTTTAGGAAATCAGCCTTACATTTGCGGCATAAAACTTCCATAACATGAAAAGACTCTTTCTTCTAATATCGCTAATTCTCTCAACATCAAGCATTTTCGCCTACGACATCGTCCATCCCATCGGTGGGCGATCCGCTGCCATGGGAGGATCATCGGTGGCCTCGCAAGGCCTTTGGGCGATGCAAAACAACCCTGCCGGAATGGCCAATCTGGACAAAATCAGCCTTGGCCTCTACTATGAAAACCGCTGGATGCTGCCCGAGACGGCTTACAAATGCGGTGCCTTTGCCATGCCCACCAAGTTCGGCACTTTGGGACTGAGCTTCAACCAGTTCGGCTCGTCAAAATACAATGAGAACAAGTTTGGATTGGCATACGCCAAAGATTTCGGTCGCTATCTGCAAATCGGCCTACAGCTCGACTACCTCCTACTCAAAATCGGCAACGACTACGGCAAATACAACGCCGTCACCTTTGAGTTGGGCATACAATCGCATGTCACCGACAAACTGACTTTAGGCACCTACATCTTCAACCCCGTCAATTTTAGCTTTGAACAGACCCTCAACCACGAGAAACTGCCCATCGTATTTCGTTTCGGCATGGCCTACCAGTTCACCAAGGACTTCGTCGGCCAATGCGAGATTGAGAAAAACACAGACCTTGAAGGTGTCAGCCTGCGCGGTGGGTTGGAATATGAGGCGGTTAAGAACCTATACATCCGCGCTGGCGTGCAGACCAACCCGGGCATCCTGAGCTTTGGTGTCGGCTATGGCATCCGCTTCGCACAAATCAACGTGGCGGCACAACTCCACAATGAGTTGGGAGCATCCGTACAGATTGGCATAATCTTCAGCATCGGCAAATGATATGAAACGGCTGATTCTCATCATAGTATCCCTGTTTGTCGTCTCGTTTGCGAAGGCGCAGATCGCCATTGATACGCTCAGCACCGAGGCCTTGAACAACCTGCTCATCGAGCAGGTGGAACGGTTGGCCGAAGATGGCGACGAAGACGCTGATTATGAAGATCTCTTGGAGAACTACATCTTCCTCAGTGAGAACCCAGTCAACCTCAACAGCGAGGAGACCATGCGGCTGGTGGAGCTCCACCTGCTTAGTGTGTTCCAATACGAGGAATTGCAGAAATACCGTCGCTTTTACGGCGATTTCATGTTCCTTGACGAGTTGGAGATGGTGGAAGGCCTCGACGAGCAGACCGTGGCCATCATCCGACCCGTGGTATGCATCGAGAAAGACCAAAGCAAGGACAAAATCACCCTCAACAAGATGGCCCGCTACGGCAAGCATCAACTCGTGGGGCGCTATGAGCAGGTTCTCGAACAGCAGCAGGGCTATGCCCCTATCGACGACTCCGCTCTCTTGGCCAAGCCCAACTCACGCTATCTCGGCAGTCCACAGAAGCTCCAATTCAAATACACCTATAATTACAGGAACAAGATTCGTGCTGGTTTCACTTTGGAGAAAGACGCCGGTGAGATGTTCTTCACCGACAAGGTGAGTGATACCCTCCAAAAACTTTTGGGCAACCAATACCACCGCGGCTTCGACTTCGTCGGTTTCCACCTCTATGCCAAGGACTTGGGTATCGTGAAGGCCGCCGTATTGGGCGACTACCAACTGGCCTTTGGACAAGGCTTGACGCTGTGGTCAGGCATGAGTTTCGGAAAAGCGGGCGCAGGTAGTAGCGTGATGAAACAAGGACGTGGCATCTCACCCAAAGGCTCGGCCAGCGAATATGCGTTTATGCGTGGTGCTGCCGTCACTCTTGGTGCAGGAGCTTTCAGTGGTACCATCTTCTATTCCAATCGGTTGGTCGACGCCAACATCAGCGTGACCGACACCTTGGAAAGTGAAGCCGAGTTCGTCAGCAGCCTGCAAGAGACGGGCTATCACCGCACCATCGGAGAGCTGCAAGACCGCCATGCCATCCGCCAACAGATTGTGGGTGGCCATTTGGCCTTCGCCATCGCCCACTTCGAAGTCGGCTACACCGCCCACCACACCTGGCTCAGCGTGCCGCTCGAACTCAAGCCCAGCCATTACAATCAGTTCTACTTCCAAGGACAAAGGCTGAGCAACCAAGGTGTCGACTTCAAGTATGTGAAAGGGAAATATGCTGTGTTTGGAGAGGTGGCGATGAGCATGAACTTTGACAGTACGGCCCTTCGACAGGCTCAGGGACCGTTAGCATTTGCCGGATTGGTAGGATTGACTGTAAAACCAGCGGGATACCTGAATTTCACTTTGATGTACCGCGACTACGGCAAAGCCTACCAAAATCTCTATTCCAACGCCTTCGGCGAAGGCAGCCGCAACCAAGGGCAACGTGGCGTCTACCTCGGCGTGGAGGCCGCTCCCGCACCCTATTGGAACATCCTCGCATACGCCGACCAGTTCCAGTTCACCTGGCTGACTTCGCAAGTCAACGCACCAAGCCGCGGCCACGACTACTACCTGCGCGTCAGCCACAGTTTCAACAAACGCACACAAGCCTACCTGCAATTCCGTTCCAAAACCAAGATGAAGAACTCGACCGATGCTTTCGTCTTCAGCCACTACCCCATCTTCTACACCAAAAACGCTGTGCGTTTCAACATCAACTATCAGATAGGTTGGGACATCCATTGCACCAACAAGGCCGAATATGCCCACTACCGCAACGAAGACGGCAGCAATGAGCACGGCTATTTCCTCTGCCAAGACATCGCCTACAAGCCCGAAAACCAGCCTTACAGCCTCACTTTCCGCTACGCCATCTTCGACGCCAAGGACTACAATGCTCGCATCTACGCCTACGAAAACGACGTGCTGTATTCCTTCAGCGTGCCCGCTCTCTACGGCAAAGGCATGAGGGTGTATCTCTTAGGAAAGGTGAAACTGTTCAACGCCTTGACACTCTACGCCCGCATCGGACGCACCATTTACAGTGATCGCGACGAAGTCGGCAGCGGATTGACGCTGATTGAAGGGAATCATAAGACGGATTTGAAGGTGGAGGCGATTTGGAAACTATAAATCATTCCACAACAGCCCTTTCAATTTGCTGATTATCAGCAATGTTTATCACCAATGTATAAACCCCACGGCCCAAACCCTGCGTGGAAATGACAAAAGCTTGCGTGTTTGATGCATCGGAATACACCAAGCGACCCATCATGTCGTACAGCCTAATGGAAGCATCGCCCGCCGCTTCAAAGCGGATGTTGATGCGATCCTTGGCAGGATTGGGGTATATGGCTACACTTGAAATCGGCCCTTCGACGGGCTCAGGGACCTCAGGGGCCTCGGGGGTCTCGATGCCCCATGTGCCACAACCTGCATTGATTTCACGATCCAGATAGGCAAAACGGTCGACCAACCAGTCGCGCATATAGTCCAATTGGCTCTCGTCGACGATAAAGTCTGGCCAAGCCTCATGCTCGCGCTCGTAGACACCGTTTTCAACCAATTCATCGTATTGATTCTGAACCATCTCCATGATATGCTCGGTGGTCAAAATGTCGGTGCGCAAAGTATTATAACGCGTCTTTGCCGAAGCCACAAAACCGTAGTCATTACAGTCCTGCGTAAGGCGGTCGTAGAATCCATTGCTCTTCAATCCAGCTGTGTTGTAGGTCTTGTTACCTTCGGTGTCCAAACCCCAGATGGCATCCAAGTCCCACGGCAGGTACATATAGGTACTCGACTTCTTGTAACGGGCCACAAACAGGTTGCGTCCCATGTTGTCCATGGCCATCAAACTGTTGATAAACAAATAGTAATCGATGGCATTGTCCTTGTCGAACTGAGCGGCATACTGCGAATAGAACACATTGTTGGAGGCATTGATCACGAAGTTGGTAAAGCTGTAGAGATGGTCCCAATTGATGGCGGTGTCGCTCTCGTTGGGATAGACCCATTCGTACTTGTCCCATGTGTCCATGGTATTGTCGTAGGCGGGCAAGGTGTCAAACGTCGGAGCGCCCGGTCCATTGCCTTTGTAAAGCACTCCCCTAATGTCGCCATTGTATTTGCGCAAACCCAGTTGCTTGCGGTCCATGCGCTCGGTCAAGGCATAGACGCCCTTGTATTCCTCATTGACAAACACATCGGCATAGACCATGCGGATACCTGGCCGTGCGTCAGGCTCGTTTTCGAGATAAGGTAACTGGTACATCTCCATCCATAATTCGTTGGCCACCTTGTCGCGAAGACGAAGCGGCTGTGCCCACATGGCCTCCAGGTTCCAGTCGTCGTCGCTGCGCAGGCCAAGGAAGGTGGTGTCGGCCATCTCGGCACCCGTCTCGTCGGCCCATAGCTCCACACGATAGGATTTCTTGTCGTACTGCTGCGACGAAGTGCCCCTGATCTTGAATCCAGCATGCATTGTAATCACGTTGCCGTCGGCATCGGCCACGTTGATGATGCCATGCACAGCAGGTGAATTGACGATGGGTCCATCGGTGGTGATGGTAATCAAGGGCATCTCGCTGCGATAACAGGTGTAGGTCTCGCCCCGAAATGTCTGCGTTTCCTTGTAGGGTTTCACGCCTTCGGGCAGCCTGCCCGTCGTCACGACGATCTTCTTCCCATGGTCAACGCCGAAAGTCTGCGCCGACATCATCACGGTCAAAAACCCCAAAACAACTATCAATAATGCTTTCTTCATATATCAATTTTCAATTTTCAATTGTCAATTATCAATTATCAATTCCTCATTCAATCAATCCTAACCACCTCCATAATACCCTCAATGGTTTTCAGCCTGACAATCAGTTGCTCCAAGGCATCCACATCCGAGATTTGAAGCACGATCTTACCCTCAAAGAACCCTTCCTTGTCGGAGTTGAGGACGATGTTTTTCATGTTCACCTCCAAATCATCAGAGATGACCTTTGTGATTTTTCCAAGCAGGCCCATCACATCACGGCCATAGATACGGATGGTGGCCTGCGACCCTTGGTTCTCGATGCCATTCCATTTCACGTTGATGATGCGGTAGCCATAACGCTGCTGCATACTCTTGGCATTGGGACAGTTGGTACGGTGGATGCTGATGGTGCCATCGCTGGTGACGAAGCCAAACACACGGTCGCCTGGAATGGGATTGCAACACTTGGCCAACTTGTAGGTCACATTGTCGATGTCCTCGCCGATGGAAAGCGACTCTTCCACTTCGACGGTTTGCTCTTTCTTCGATGCCCCAATCGTCTCAGGCACAGCCTTCTCCATCTTCTCCGCATTCTCTCCGAACTTGGCCATCAAGAAGCGTTTCACGTCGGCGATGTCGATCTTCTCCGTCGAAATCTGATGGTAGAGCTGCAACGAGTTTTCCAATTTGAACTCCTTGACAAGCATGTCAACCACGGTCTCCGAAAACGGCAGTTTCCAATTTTTCAGTCGCCGCTGCAACATGCCTTTGCCCAATTCCGATTCCTTCAGCTCTTCTTCCTTCAGATAGCGCCTGATCTTGTTTTTGGCTTTCTCGGTGACCACCACATTGAGCCAGTCGGCACGCGGCGACTGTTTCTTGCTCGTGATGATCTCCACCTTGTCGCCATTGGTCAGCACGTGCCTGATGGGCACCATGTGCCCGTTGACGCGCGCTCCGTTGCAGGTCTCGCCCACACGCGTATGCACCTCATAAGCAAAGTCGAGCACAGTGGAGCCGATGGGCAGCTGCTTCAAGTCGCCTTCGGGAGTGAAGATGAAGATTTTATCCGATTTGTAGATTTTTCTGTAGGAGTTCTCAAACGACACCAAACCTGGGTTTTCCAGCACCTCGCGCACGTTGAGCAGCCACTCCTCAGAGGTTTGTTTCTCTCCTTTATATAGATAATGTGCCGCCTGTCCCGTCTCGGCGATGTCGTCCATGCGGGTGGTACGGATCTGTACCTCAAACCATAGCTTGTCGTCATATTTCACCGTGGTGTGCAATGACTCATAGCCCGATGCTTTTGGCTTGGTGATCCAGTCGCGGAGGCGTTCGGGCATGGGGTCATAGATGTTAGTGATCGCCGAATACACGCTCCAGCAGCACTCCTGCTCGTCCTTCAAGGCACAGCGGATGATGACACGCGCCGCCATCAGGTCGTAGACTTCCTCAAAGGGCACGTTCTGGGCTCGCATCTTGGCATAGATGGAGGGAATGGATTTCAAACGCCACTTCACGGAATAGGCAAACTTGAGTTTCCCGTTTCTCTTGGTGCGTTCCAACTCGGCATCGATGCCCTCGGAGATTCGGGCGATGAACTTCTCTGCGGTCTGCCTCCGGGCCTCCTTACTCGCCTCGATCTTGGCCTCAATCTCATGGAAGATCTCCGGGTTCTCATAGAGCATCAGTTTCTCCTCGAGTTCAGCCTTCAGCTTATACAAGCCCAAACGGTGGACGATAGGGATATAGATGTATTTGATCTCGTGGAAATACTTCGACAGCCGGTCGGCATCCACGTCGTTTTGGTTGCGCACGTCGTACACACGGTGCACAATCTTCAGCAACACCGACCGCATGTCGTCGATCAGTGAAAGGAACAACACCTGGAAGTTGTCGGAGTTATAGGCCACTTTCTCGGTGTCGAGCTTCGAAATCTCGCTGAAATCCTCGAGGATGATGGCCACGGTCTTGCCAAACTGCTGCTCCAGTTCCTTGAGGCTTACCCCCTCTTTGTAATCGATGCCATGCAGAAACGATGCCACCACCGAAATATAGCCCAGACCCACCTCCAGTACGGCACTGCGGCCCATCTCGATGAGGTGAAACATATAGGCCTTGCCCGACACGAGGTAACGCCCGTCGTAATGCTCCAAGCAGTACTGGTAAGCCTTGTCGATCAAAGCCAGATGTTCGGGCGCGTTGACGAAGGGGTGGATGTCGTCAAGCATGCCTTCGTAGGCCTGCTGGATGCGTAATATCTCTAATGAAGTGTAACCTGCCATATCAATCAGTTATCTTAACCGTCAGCTGATGGGCAAGCAGGATATCGTAATACGGCTTCAGTTCTTCGAAGCTGCCGTGCATGACGGCACATTTGCCTTTGTAGTGCGTGATCCAGGCACAAGTCTCGGCCTGCTCGCGTGTATGGTGGCACACCTTCATCAAGGTGTCAATGACATATTCAAAGGTATTCACATCGTCGTTGATGAGCAGCAAACTCTTCTCATTCTCAACAAGTTCCTCCTCCAATACTTCAATATCTTCCTGTTCCTTGTTCATTGCTTCAAGTTAACATTATTCCGTACTTCATCCCAAACCTCATCCCGTACTTGATACGGGATTGACACAGAATTATAACGGATTTTTCGGGGTAAAAGTACACATTATTTCCTAAACAATGCGGGAAAATCGCTTCAAAATCTTTTTTTTCCTACTTTTGCCGCGAAAACCTCATCCTCTTGCAATGCAGAACCGCTTCATCAAGAATATCATCTTCCTACTGTTTCTCAACCTGTTGGTGAAGCCTTTCTGGATTCTCGGCATCGACCGCGAGGTGCAAAACCTGCTCGGCGACGCCTCCTACGGCACCTACCAGGCGCTCTTCAATTTCTCCTACCTCTTTTACATCCTCCTCGACCTCGGCATCACCAACTTCAATAGCCGCGCGGTCGCGCAAGATCCCAAGAACCTCTCCAAACACTTTGGCGGCCTCACCGAGATCAAGCTCATCCTTGGACTGCTCTATGCCGCCGTCATCTTCGTGGTCGGCTACTTCTGCGGCTACAACGAAGGTCTGAAACTCAAGCTGTTGTTCTGGTGTGGACTCAACCAGATCCTGTTGTCGTTCATCCTCTACCTCAGGTCGAACATTCAAGGCCTATTGCTGTTCAAGCAGGACAGCATCTTGAGCGTCTTCGACCGTGTGCTGGCCATCGTCATCATGTGCCTCGTGCTATGGAGCGGTTGGTTCCCGAAGGAGAAGTTCAACATCATCTGGTATCTGCAGGCCCAGACCGTGGCCTATATCGCCACCCTCGTCTTCGCCCTCACCATTGTCTTACGCCACACCGAACATCTCAGTTTCAAACTCAACTTCCAGTTTTTCAATGAGATACTACGACAGAGCATACCCTTTGCCGTGCTCGTCCTGCTGATGAGCGTCTACAGTCGCGTGGAGCCTGTGTTGCTTGAAAGGTTGTTGGACGACAAGGGCGTGCAAGCCGGCATCTACAGCCGCGCCTATCGCCTCTTCGACGCGGGTAACAACATCTCCAACCTCTTCGCCATCATGCTGTTGCCTATGTTTGCCGCCACGCTGAAGAACAAGTTGGACCTGAACAACCTGGTGAAGACCTCGTTCAACGTCATTGTGGCCATGGCAGGCATCGTCATGATCCTTTGCGTCTTCTACCGTCAGGAAATTATGCATCTGATGTACCGTCCCGAGGAAGCCGAGGCTGAAGCCGCCTATCTCCTACGCATCGGACAATACGCCAACGTGTTCCCACTGCTGATGGGCAGTTTCTTCTGCCTGTCGACGACCTACGTCTTCGGCACCTTGCTTACCGCCAATGGTAGTTTGAAACAACTCAACCTGGTGGCTGCTGCAGGCGTGGTCATCAACATCCTGCTCAACCTCATCGTCATCCCAAGATTCTACGCGGTCGGCGCCGCCTGCACCAGCCTCAGCGTGCAAGCCGTCACGGCCCTCCTTCAATACTTCCTCGCCAAACGCATCCTCAAGCTCGACATGGGAGGTCGCTATTGGTTCCATATCATCCTTTTCATGGCCACCATCACCATTGTGACATTCCTTGTCAAACAATTGAATGTCAATTGGTTGATTGGATTTGCAATAGCTTTCGCCATCAATTGCGGCGCCATCTTCTTCACCCGTCTCCTCAGCCTCAAAGAGATTGTCGGCCTCGTCCTTCCCAAGGAAAAAAAGGCCTAAATTGACATTTTTCATTGCCAATTCAAGGGAAATCCCTATTTTTGACGACTTATTTCACACATAACTATGGAAGAGCAACAACATAACACGTACAATTCCAAATACTTATGTAGACTTTTGGTGGAATATAGGAAACCCATCCTCATTATTTTGGCTGTTGCCGCACTCTGCGCTATCCTATTCAGCGCACCTTTCTTCATCACCCCACTTTACAAATCCACGACCATCATCTACCCCACTTCCAGCAACTCCATCTCAAAAGTCTTGATCAGCACCACCTACCAGTCGGAAAAGGACATCATGAACTTCGGCGAGGACGAGCAGACCGAGCAGATGCTGCAAGTATTGAACTCGAACCGCGTGCGCGACAAGGTGATCAGCCGCTTCAACTTGATGGAACATTACAACATCAAGGACAGCAAATACCCTATCACGAAACTGAACAAGCTGTATGACGCACGCATCAAGTTCCGCCGCACCGAATACAACGCCGTGAAGATCACGGTCCTCGACTCCGATGCCGTGCTCTCGGCACGCATCGCCAACGAAATTGCCGAGATTTTCGACAGCACCATGAACCAGATGCAGAAAGAGGTGGCCATCGAGGCCTACCGCATCGTGGAACAGGAATACAACACCCTCGTTGCCGAGATGAACATGCTCGAAGACTCGTTGAACACCCTGCGCAAGCTCGGCGTTTTCGACTACGAGTCGCAAGTGGAGATGCTCAGCCAACAGCTGGCCGTCGAATTAGGCAAAGGCAACGCACAGGGCGTCAAGAACATACAGGAAATGCTCGACGTTTTGGCCGAATACGGAGGCGCCTCCTACGCCATCAACGAGCGTTTGGACAACGACCGTCTGCAACTTTCTTTGGTCAAGTCGAAATACGAGGAAGCCAAGGTCGACGCCACTGAGTTCATCCCTCACAAGTTCGTGGTCACCTCTGCCTTCCAGGCTGAGCGCAAGAGCTATCCTATCCGCTGGATCATCGTGGTGGTCACGGTGCTGAGTACATTCTTATTGCTCATCTTCTGCATCGTCTTCTACGACCGCTCGAAAGGCTTTTTTCGTCGCGAGGCCGAAAAAGAGACGGCCACTAAGGGAAAAACAAACCATTCAGGAAAAGAATGAGCCCAAACCTGCACCTAATTTAGTATCAACTACTCCGAAAACAACACAAACAAAAATGGATAACAATTTCAACAATCTTTCACTGGTTCAACTCGTGCTGAAATGGAAATGGCACATCATCATCATCACCGTGGCGGCTGCACTCTGCGGTGCCATTTTCTCCAGCTCAATGTTTATCACGCCGCTCTACAAGTCGGTGGCCGTGGCCTATCCTGCCAACATCAGTCCCTACTCCGACGAAAGCGAGACCGAGCAGATGCTCGAAATCATCAACTCGGCCTCCATCATGGACTCCGTCGTCGAGAAATACAACTTGTGGGAGGACTATAAGATCAACAAGGCCGACCAGTTTGCCAAGACCTACATGATCAACGAGTACCGCAGCAAGATCAAGATCGGCAAGACGCCCTACGAGGCCGTCAGCGTCACCGTGATGGACAAGGACCCCTTCGTGGCCTGCGACATCGCCAAGGACATCCTTAACTTCTACGACCAGAAGGTGCACGACCTGCACACATCGAAGGTGGCTGAAGTGGTTGACATGTACGACATGCAGCTCAAGATGAAGCAACAAGACATCGACTCGTTGAAGCAAGCCCTCACCGACCTCGCCACCAACTATGGCGTGCTCAACTACTCGGGCCAGCTCCGCGAAGTGACGCGCGGCTTCATCAACGGGTCGAACAAGGCCAACGAGCTGAAGCAGAACCTCGAGCAATACGGTGCCGACGCCGTCGACCTGGAGACCAAGATCATCGCCGAAGCCAACACCTATTCGCTCATCAAGAAAGACTACGAGCAGAACCTGCGTTTCTTCAACTCGCACCTCACCTACTCCAACATCGTCACCGAGCCTTTCCCGGCCGACAAGAAATCCTTCCCCGTGCGCTGGGTGGTGGTGGCCCTCTGCGGCTTGGGTGCCCTGTTGCTCTCCATCGTGGTCATCTTCGTCATCGAAAACCGCAAACGTTTCGTCGCTGAAAAGAAATAAACCGTGGAGAAGAAAGCAAAGATAGCCTGGCTTTACGTTATCGCGGCGCTTTTCGTCGCCGTGGGACTGTTTCTCGTGGTGAAGAAGAACACCTACCTCTTCTTTGCCCTCCCCGTCGTGCTGGGCGTACTGCTGCTTTACATCTTTTCCCTCGACAAGGTGCTGCTCCTCACGGCCTTCACCGTGCCGCTCTCGGTCAACCTGAAAGCCCTTGAGGCGGGTTTGGCCATCTCACTGCCCGCCGAGCCCTTGCTGATGGGCATCTTGGTTTTGTTTGCGGCCAAAATGCTCTACGACGGCAAATACGACCGACGCATCGCGCGACATCCCATCGCCATCGTCATCTATTGCATGTTTGCCTGGATGCTCGTCACCACCATCACGAGCGAAATGCCTGTGGTGTCGATCAAGTTCATGCTGTCGAGGCTGTGGTTCGTCATCCCTGCCTTCTTCCTCTGCGCTATCCTCTTCAAGAACCCCAAGAACATCCATAAGTTCATCTGGCTCTACATCGCTGCCTTGTGCATCGTGTGCGTCTATACCATCATCCACCATGCCCAGTTCGGCTTCGACGGCGACTCTGCCCACTGGGTGATGACGCCATTCTACAACGACCACACAGCCTACGGAGCGGCCTTGGCCATCTATCTCATCCTCGCCCTCGCCTATGTCTTCCTGCCTGGCGTGAAAAAGAGCCGCAGGCTCATCATCATCGGCGTGGTTGTGCTGCTGGGCGTGGCCCTCACGCTCTCCAACTGCCGTGCCGCTTGGTTGAGTATCATCGCCGCCTTGGCCGTCTTGATTTGCGTGCTGCTGAAGATCAAGTTCCGCTGGATTGCCACCGTGGTGGTGGTCTTGGTAGGCCTGTTCTTCGCCTTCCAGAACCAGATCATCGACGCCTTGGAGAAGAACAACCAAGACGCTTCGGGCGACCTGGTGGAGAACATCCAGTCCATCACCAACATCTCCACCGACGCCTCCAACCTTGAGCGCATCAACCGTTGGCAGTCGGCCTTCCGTTTGTTCAACGAGCGCCCCGTCTTCGGCTGGGGCCCAGGCACCTACCAATTTGTGTATGCGCCCTACCAGATGTCGAAGGAGAAGACCATCATCAGCACCAACGCCGGCGATGGCGGCAATGCCCACTCCGAGTACTTCGGTCCCTTGGCCGAGCAGGGCGTGGTGGGTTCGCTCCTGGTCGTCGTCCTCGTCGTCGTCACCATCTATTGCGGCCTGAAGACCTACGGCCGTTGCAAGAACAAGAAAGCCAAAATCCTGGTCTTGGGAGCCACCCTCGCCTTCTTCAGTTATTTCATCCACGGCTTCCTCAACAACTTCATGGACACCGACAAGCTGGCCATCCCGGTGTGGAGCCTCGCCGCCTTGATCGCCGCGATTGATGTGTTCTTTGCGGATAAAGAGAAATTCGCTGAAGAATAAATTGTGTATTTTGGAAAAAACATTTTCTATTTGATTTTGTATTTTGCAAAATACACGTATATTTGCAGCGTGAAAACCGAAAGGAACAATCATGGATAAACTATTTGAACGTCACAACGAATACCTCTCCATTGTTCCTATGGAATTCGTGAGAGGCTTCATGCAACAAATCGACTGGTCGCTCCGGCTTATCGCAATTAAAGGGCCCAAAGGCGTGGGCAAATCCACCCTTATGCAACAATACATCAAACTGAACTTCGCACCTGACGACAAGCATGTGTTATATTGCTCAGCCGACACCAGTTACTTCACAACACACACCCTCGTCGATACCGCCGACCAATTCTGCAAAATCGGAGGACGATATCTTTTCATCGACGAGATACACAAATACGAAAACTGGAGTCGTGAAATCAAAGAGATCTACGACCTGCACCGCGACCTTCACATCGTCATCAGCGGCTCGTCACTGCTGCAAATCAACGATGGCCAAGCCGACCTCTCACGTCGCCTCAAAGAGTATTCCATGCCAGGTCTCTCCTTCCGTGAATATCTGGCTATGGATTCGGGAATCCACACCGGAACCATCTCATTGGACGACCTTCTCGCTGCCCCAAACCGTTTCTGCATAGAGGTCAAGCAGTTATGCCACCCTCTTGAATACTTCAAAGATTACCTGAAATCAGGATACTACCCGTTCTATTTCGAAAACAAGCAGAATTATCAAAGTACAGTTGAGTCTGTCGTCAACTACATCATCGACACCGAACTCACCAAATTCAGAGGACTGGAAACCGGCAACAGCAGACGTATCAAAGCCCTTCTGAAGGTATTATCGCAAATGGTTCCCTACGAAGTGGATATCACGAAACTATCAACAACAATAGGCATCCAAAGACCCACTACTTTGAAATACTTGAAGCACCTCGAAGAAGCTTCGCTGATACATCGGTTGTTTACTGAGATGAGCAACATCACCGACCTCCAGAAACCCGACAAGATTCTGCTTGACAATAGCAACTTGCTTTACACCTTGTCGGACAAACAGCCTGAAATAGGAACGGTTCGTGAGACTTTTTTCTGCAACCAACTTCACTCGGCAAGGCATCAGGTGGAATATGGCGGGCTGAAAAGCGGTGACTTCCGAATTGACGGCGACCTCATTATCGAAGTGGGCGGGCACGACAAGGGATTGCGACAAGTGAAGGAAGAGTCCAAAGGTTACGTTGCCGCCGATGACATTGACAGTGCAACCTTCCATAAGATACCGCTTTGGGCCTTTGGTTTCCTTTATTAATTTGTTTTTCCTTATCTTTGCACGCATGAAACGACACTGCTGGATAGGCATATTGGTTCTGTTGGCCTTGGCGGCTTGCGACAGCGCCACGCGCGAGGCGCGGCGCATGGTGGAGCGTGCCGAGCAGTTGGCCGACACCCTGCCCGACAGCACCGTGCGCCTGATTGACAGCGTGTTGCGCATGCCTGCGAGTTTCAGCGAGCGCGAGCGCATGGACATGGCCTTGCTGCAGGCCGAGGCCTTGTTTGGCGACCATGGGCAGGAAATCTCGCCCGTGATGGACGATGATTTCTTCGACAACCATGCCACACTCTCCACCAGCCCCGAGCTGGAGCGCGCCGCCGCCTATTATGCCGGGAAGAAACAATACGCCAAAGCTGCCCATGCGGCACTCTACAGCGGCTTTGTGCAGCAGCACTACAACGAAAAAGAGGCTGCCATGCAGTCGTTTAAGGAGGCGGAGCAATATGGTAAACTGGCTGTTGACAGCCTCACTGTGGCGCAGGCGGAGTATTGGATGGGGAAAATGCTTCTTGATGATGGAATGGAACATAAAGCTCTAGCATTACTTCAAACAGCCCATCTTGGTTTTGGTAATCGCTTTGTCGACAAGGCTTTGGCACAAAACATAATGAGTGTATGTTATCTGTTGCAAGGTGATTTTGATAATGCTGAAACATACTTGCACCAGAGTTTATTGGATATGGAGAATAGCCATTCCAAAATAAATAAAGTGAATCGTAAAATATGGAATAACTATGCCGTTTTGTATCGTATACAAGGGAAATATGACCAAGCCATTAATTACTTGTATCGGATGATGGAGGACTCAGGTCTCGACGAAAACGAAATCTTCATGTCAAGCTTAAATTTAGGCAATGTGTTTTTTGTTATGAAGGAAATGGATTCGGCAGCTAAGTATTACCAACATATAGAGGGTATTTTGCCCACTCTTGATGTAAAGAAAGAAACAATAGCTTCTGCATATAGTGCTCTGTCCCGTTTTGCCGAAAACCAAAACAATGCAGCTTTAGCCTTGCAATACCGTGAAAAACATGAAAAGATTCTATATGATTTGATGATTCAGCGGCAAGAGCAAACTATTTACCGGATTCAGCAGCAATATGATTATGAAAGCCTCCAGAATAAGATGAATAAGAAAATCATCCAAAGGCATTTTACAATATTGATTATCAGCATATTATTACTTATTACAACCATCATTATCTTGGTTTTGCAAAACAGGCATAAACAATTGCTGAAATCAGAGGAAGAAATGAAACAGCAATTGGATGGCTTGAAACAGGATTTGCTGCAAACGGTGAAAACCTCTGTGTTGGACCATGAGATTTCCTCTCGATTAAGGTTGATTCTCAAAGTCCACGACAAGACACCACAGGGGAATGACCCCAAAAAGGAATGGCAGTCTTTGGCATGGCAAATCATGAACGGTGAGCAAGAAGCCTTTGAGGCCGCAAGAAGTGTTTTGGAAACGGCTTATCCTAAATTGTATTCAACCATCAAGGAAAACTATCCCGACTTGACCGAAACCGAAGCCAAGATATGTCTGCTCTCTTGTTCCGACCTCTCCAATACAGAGATAGCCGAATTGTTAGGACTGAGCACAAATACCGTCAACCAAAACCGTAGTAACCTGCGCAAGAAGCTGAACCTAAAACCCGACCGAATGAAGGAACAGTTGCGTTCGGCATTGTCCAAGTAATTTGGTTTTGCCTTCACAAGCCTAAATGCTTGTCTGTTTTGTCATTTTTGCCTTCCAACACTTATATCCAAAGCTAAAACAACTATATATTTGTTTTTTGTTTCTTGTTGTTTTTCAATAGTTTATGTTTTCTCCATTGGAAAAAAGCTATATGAAGCGAATTTAAAATTATATCTCAATTGACAGATATGTTTGACTCAGTAATTTCGTGCTGTGAATTGTTTCACGACACGTGTCAATCCCTATTGTTAACCATAAAAATCAAACGACAATGAAAACAAAAACATTACTTCTCGTTGGCCTCTGTGCCATTGGCCTTTGCAGTTGGGAAGCGAAAGCCGTAAACACAACCTCTTTACCTATTAATAAAACTGAAATAGCAGACCCTCCACAGGGGTATGAAAAAATCGATTTACAAGGTTCTTTGATGTATGGCATAGGTCCCAATTCTATCGTAGCTGGTGCCAGCGAAGATGCCGTCTACATCGGCTTCAACCAAAGCTTCGGCAATGTGAATATCTCTATCTACAATGGTATGGGTGGCCTTGTCTACAGTACTGTGGTGAACACCGACGTGCAGCAAGTGGTCATCATTCCATTCAACTCTGCAGCAAGCGGCTCTTACATCGTTGAACTCAGCAACGCCAGCGGCTACGCAGATGGCGATTTCGACAAAAATTAATCTTTAATTCACTTAATTATTAACAAATTAAAAACTTAAAAAAATGAATTAAAAACTTAAAAAAATGAAAGAAATAGCTAAACATCTAGTAGTGTTATTATTAGCTTTTGCAACAATGACTTGTCTTTTCTTTGGATGTAACAAAGAAAAGAACGAAAACACAATCGATCCTAATCAAGTTAAAGCCTCTGCCATGATGAAACGTATTAATGACTTCCAAGAATTAAGGGATGCCATCAATTCAGGCGTTAAGTCGAGCGGAGTTATGACAGTGGAAGAAATGCGCCAGGCAATTGATGTCACTTTTAACTACGAGCATAGTGAACACATGACTTATTGCGATCACACGATACTTGATACTTTTTACATTGCCATGCCAAATGTTGATGAGAATGGTAATGTGACAGAAATGGATGCTGTGAATACATACAACGCTTTCGAAACAGAATTGGAAAGGCTCATGCTCTCAGTCAATGACGGAATGAATACTCCAAGTTGTTTCAGCATCATTATGCCAAATACGGGGGCAAAAGACGATGGCGAAATCAAAATTGTATTTACGAGAGGTCAACAAGGTGACCAAACACAACAGGCTCTTCCTGAAATGTTTGCTTCAGGTCCCGGTCTTTGCCTTTATTGGGGGTATGGGTTAGGGTGCTGCAATTCCGTTAATCCAATCATATGCCAGTTTGATGATGCCACGGATTTCCTAAGCCAACTGTTCCAGTTTAGTGAAACTCCTCCCGGACCAAACTATACTTTGATACTTTGTAATGTTGAATATGTCACTTATACAGCATACGACTATCCGTATAATTCATTTGGATGGGTGTATTGGGAACCAACGACGCCTCCTAGTTGCGCAGATCATTGGTTGTATGTCGCTTATGGAGAATATGACACAGAACCATGTATTTGTTGGGATGAGTTGGGATGTTATTATAGTACGGTTTCCCAGCATGTTGCTGATAGTGAGAACGGTGAACTCTATTTTTCACCAACATATCATTCTCCATTTTTCGAGTGTTCGTTTGATTGGCATCATTTGTATAATCCAAATTCACAACCTGAAAAGCGAAGCGTAAGGATACATTCACTTGAAATAAAATATGCTGATTATTATTGGTATTCTCAACTTTTCCCAAAATGAAATGAAGCAATCTATTACACTTATCATCTTGACCCTCATTATGGGGGTCAAGATTTACGCACAAGACTGGATTTACAATAACGAGGCTTTCCCTATCGACTCTGTGTTTTTTAGCTATGGCGATGCCGTAGAGCTCTCCGACGGAAGAATATCGGCTAGCGCAGTCAAGTTTTTCCGAAGCGGTGTCGGTGATTTTTATACTACACATCCAGCCGTCATGTTGCTTTCCCATAACGGGACACTTGTCGCCCAAAATGATTTCTTTCGTCCGGGCTATTGGGGATCCACCAACCCTTTCGTGTTTGAGCGCGATGGCGAACTGTTTGCACTTACTTCATACAGCCCAGACCATGACAGCACATACTTTAACTATTTCATGAACTATGACGATCCTCCTACAGACGCTATCATAGCATTGTTCAAATTGGATGACAAGTTACATGTCCTTGAATCCTATGAGCACAGTTTCGAGATAGACACTTTCGAGAACACCTCCGACCAATTTTGGAACATGATGCCGCAAGAACATAGTGGAAACATCTTCATTTACTCTGCCTTTGTCGACGAGGGTAACATTGTTGGAGTGTATTCCAAGACCTCTACTTATTGCCCTACGGAACCTCGCGACCATGACTCGGTTTTCTTTTTCAGGATGGACTTTCAAGGCAATTTCCTTGACAAGGTGGGTTATGAGACTTCCAAGTCCGGAATGGCTTATCATTTGGCTTGCCGCAGGTATCACATGGTCAAAACCGAAACGGGATACCAATACTTCGTCCAGTCGAGTGGAGGATTGATTGGATATGGTGCTGATGGAGCGAGACAAGGCACAGTGTTTTATCTTGACGAACATTTCAACATATTGAATTACAAGCAATTCAAGCACTATAACATCATTCCCAATAACCAAAGCAACAACACTTTCTACAACATCTCGGTCTGCAGTAGCCATCGCAACACCATCTATCTTGCCACTTCAGCGAGGTCGAAGGACGATCCGAGCCACGATGAGGACTGTCGTCTTTACGAGTACGATAACAGTTTTGAGACATCGAATCCTTTGCCCCTTCTGAATTATGTGGATAGGGGCACACCTATATGGGACATGCCCGCCATGTATAAAGCAGTTGATGTGGCAAACGATGGTTCGGTATATTTTGCTTATACACTCAATGTGGGGTGGGCAAGTATGATGGATTCGTGGATAATTATAGAACGCCTTGATGCCGACCTAAACACAATGTCAGAACTCTACTATGAACTTAATGGGGAAAATGACGGAATCTATAGTGCGGCACTCAGTATTACTGCCACTAATGACGGTGGAGTAATGTTACTACTAAACTCGTACGATCTTGAAGATAGCAATCATCAATGGAGTACAATCGTAAAATTCCCTCAGGAGACATTCGTTGACATTAAGGAGACCCACTACGATTGTCATTCCCTGGTCACCTTCTATCCCAACCCCGTGAAAGAGCAACTGCAAATGCAATTCCCCCCCCGACGTGCAGCCTACCCAAGTGGAGCTCTACGACCTGCAAGGCCGCCTGGTGCGCACGCAAAGCAAGGCCTTCGAGAGCATCGACATGAGCCAGCTGCCTGCGGGCACCTACACCTTGCGCGTCATATTGGAGGATGGGAAATCTTATTCGGATAAGGTGATGAAGGAGTGAATTCTTATTGTTCCAGCGCCTCCGCCTCGGGCAGCTGCACCGTAGTGTCGCACATGAAGTCCCAAATGGGCTCGGGTGGGCTGTTGTAGGTGGTGTTGCACAGCAAGGCGAGGAAACGGTTTTTGTTCACATCACGGATGATTGCGCTGCGGTAGCCTTTCCACCACCCGTAATGGAAAAACACGTTGGGATGATCCTTGCTCAGGCGCCAGCCAAAGCCGTAGTTCTCATCATGTTTCCATGCTGGCGAGCCGGGCTTGAAAGCCTCGGCCTGCAGGCTATCGGGCAACAACACGTGTTTGTCTAAGGCTTGGTTGAAAATCCACAGGTCCTCCACGTTGGAGAACATGATCTTGTCGCCCATCACGCCGTTGAGGTAGTCGTTGGGAGTCTTCACGGGGCCTTTTCTGTAGAGGTCGTGCCCCTGCGCTTCGACGGGAAGATACGTCGGAATTTCCGTCTCACCGCGCATCGAATAAATGAAGCTATGCGTCATGCCTAGCGGCTCGAAGATGCGCTCGCGCATGAAGTCCTCGAAGTGTTGCCCGCTGACCCGTTCCACCACTGAAGCCAACAGGGCATAGTTGATGTTGTTGTAGAAATAACCCGCATCGGGCGTTCCATACACCTCGGGCCGCTTCTCGGCCAGCATCTTGATCAGGGCTTCGTTGGAGAAAGGCTTCTTGCGGTCGGGCCAATGCTCGTCGGCCATCGAGTCGTAGCGCGGCAAGCCCGAGCGGTGGGTGAGCAGCATCCTTATCGTGATGCCCTCATAAGGCAGCTCAGGGATGTATTTGCGCACGTCGTCGTCATAGTCGAGTTTGCCCTCCGCTTTCAAGAGCATGACGGCTTCAGCGGTGAACATCTTCGAGTCGGACGAGAGCTGGAAAACATCTTCAACGCGTAACGAGTCCTTTTGGCGTTTGCTCAGGTCGCGCCACCCGAAGGCTTTTTCATAAACCACCTGTCCCTGCTCGGCATAGAGCACCACGCCATTCATGCCCGCCTGGTTCAAGTCGCTGAACAACCTGTCGGCCTGCTTGGCACGCTTGGCCACGATTTCGTCGTTCAGGTTGACAAAGAGGCTGTCGACATTGATGACGGGCACATCGTGCTTGCACCGTCTCC
>JAEEGK010007274.1_pt1 | contig 26391 bp, 13 predicted proteins | sample 8958771 | NCBI WGS metagenome assembly JAEEGK01 (sample SAMN16246547, study PRJNA631951) | gut metagenome | biome: gut microbiome; feature: rumen; material: SC-attached | host: Bos | place: Iran: Karaj | collected 2018-10 | reverse complement strand
ATTATCTTCAAAATAATTATTTTTATTTTCTTCTGAATTTAAATTATTATCAAAAATTTCATTAGTATTATTAAAATTATAATAATTATTATTAATATTATCATCATAAGATAAAAATTTATTTCTGTTTTTTTTATAAAAATTATTTTTAATATTATCATTAATATAAACACTATTATATTTATTAATATTTTTTGGACTAAAATATCTTATATTATTTGTTTTGTTTTTATCATAATCATAATTTATATTAAAAAAATTAACTTTTTTTTTCTTTAAATTTTTATTTTCTTCATTATTATAAATTTGTTTGATGATTTCTTTATTTATAATCTGTTTTTCCATTATTGGTAAAACTAATTTACTTTTTAAAAGTTTAAATTTATTTTTTTCAATTATTTGATTTTGTTCATTATCTTCAATATTAATTTTATTAATTTCTTTTCCAATTAAAGTATTTTTAATATTTAATAATTTTTTATATAACATGTTTTGTTTTAAATTTTTAAAATCTTTAATATTTTTATTAATGATTAATTCTTTTTTTAAATTTTCAAAGAAATTTTCAGTTAATTCAAAATAAATTAAATTATTTGAAATAACTTTACATTCACAATAATATTTATTATCATTTAAAATAAAATCATCAATTCCTATTATTTCATTATCTTTTAAATAACAAAATTTAAATGAATGTTTTTCATTAAAATAATAATTATAAAAATTTTTATTATCTTTTAAATATCTAAATAATTTTTTATCTTTTTTTGTTTTTTCTAAAAAATCTTCTTCATCTTCTTTTTTATTTTTTAAATAATTTAAAATTTTATCCATTTCTTTAAAAGAACATGAAATTTCAATTTCACATTCTCCTTTTTTAATAAAAAAAATACTATTTCTAATAGAATTTTTTTCAAATAAATTTTTATTTTTTTTTAATTCTAAACTTTTAAACATATTTAAATATTTACTTTCAAATATTATTTGACTAATTCCTTTAAACAAAGGATTTTTTAAAAAAAATTGAATATTATTCGAACGAATTTTATCTTGAGTAGTTTTTAAATAATTAGTATAAACATTTTTAGTTAAAATTCCTAAATAAACAGGTGATATTGAAATAATACTTGCAGTTCTTTTTTGAGAAGAATTTAATAAAGCAACTTCACCAAAAATATTTCCATCTGATAATGTTACAACTTGAGTATAAATATATAAAGAAATTTCTTTATATAAATTATCATCTTCAGGATTATTAATATTATTGTTATTGTTTGAATTAATCTCAATATCAGAAAAATAATTAAATGGATTAATTCTTGAAATATATTTTTCTATTGAAATATTATTTATTGTTGAATTTGGTATAATATTAAAATTTAAAAGAAAATCGATTTTATTATTTTTAGGAAAAATAATATTTTTTTGGTTCTCATTATTTATATTTTCATTTATATATTGGTTATTAATATCATCTACAATTTTATCAAAAAAATTATAAATATTTTGTATTGCTTCTTCTTTTAAATTTAAAATATTTAATGCACCTTCAATATCATAAGAAGTTTTTTTATAAATTTTTTCAATTATAACTTTATTAGAGTTTTCTTCAAAAAATCTTTGTATATATTTTTCTTGATTTATATTCATAATTTCATATTTTATTAATAATTTATATAATTTAAAAAAATAAAACAAACAAATAATTTCTTTTTCTTCAATATAAAATTTATCTTTATTTATAGTTATAATTTTATTTAATAAACTAAATTCTTGGAATAATATCAATAATAATAAAAATTTTAAATAATTTTTTTTATTCATTTTAGTTAATTTTTTTTTTAAAATTAATATTGAAATACTCCCTTTTAATATAATATAAACTTTATCTCCTTTATCTCCTTCTCTACAAATTAAAGAATTTGAAACAAAGTATTCAATTTTTAAAGAATTTGCTATTTTATCCATTAAATCATCTAACGAAAATTTTAAATCTTTAAATATATTTATAAACTTATCTAATATATATAAATAACTTTTTATTATATATTGTTCTTCTGGAGTTTTAATTGGCTTTTTAATTAAACATGTAATTAAATAAAATATTTCATCATTTGAAAAATTATCTTTACTATCTATTTTATTATTATCTTCATTTGAATTTAAAAATATTTTATTTAATGGAATTCCTTGCTTTTGCTTATTTATTATATAATTATATAATTTCTTTATTTCTTCATTATCAATATTATTATCTAATGAATTATTATAATTATTTTTTTTCATTATTTTTAAAATATTTATAATTTTTATATTATTACAATTAAATAATAATAAATAAAATTTTAAATATATTAAATAAATTTAATATAGCAAATTTATAATAAAGAATATTTTTTTAATAATAAAACTTAATGAAAAAAAATAATAAAATTACAATATTAATATTTTTTTTATTACTATTATATTCAAAAAATTTTTGTAATAATTCAATAAATATTTTAAAAGATCAACAAATAAATTGTTCAGAATTTACTGATTGTTTTAATTGCACATCTTGTGGTGAATATAATGTAAACAATTGTTATTGCTATTATTCATCAAATTATTGTAAAAACAAAGAAGTTCTAGAGATTTATAAAAATTGGTGGGAATATTTTTCAACATGTGTTGATGACCCATCTTATAATATTCAGTTAAATTATTGTGGCAATAGTTTAATCCAATTTGAAAATAATAATTCAATTAATTTTACACCACCTTTTTATAAATATAATAATAAATCTGATATAAAAATTATTTATGGTGGAATAAATTTATATTGTTTTTATTATTTTGAAGAAAAAAAAGATAATATTGATTATATTTTAAGTGTTTATAAATACAATAATAATATAGAAAATAATATATCTTATCCATATATATCTTATGTTGTTACTAGACTTAAAAACAAAAAAAATGTTGAAATTATTAAAGAAACTATAGTTAGTAATTTTAGTAAAATTACTTATTCAAAAACAAAGAGAATTGATTTTTATATTTATTATGAAAATTATTATAATTTTTTACCGTTTTATTTTTATATCGAAAAAAAAACAGATAAAAAAAATATTTGGATAATAGTAGTTATTATAATAATAATTATATGTTTATTTATTTTAGGTTTAAATTTGTGCTTAATTAATAAGAGATTCAATATTTTTAATAATAATCTCCGAAATGATAATAATAATAATTTAAATTCAAATACTGTGACTATTAACATAAATGACGAACAAAAAAAAAAAGAAAATTTAAAAAAAATAAAGAATTTATTTGAAAAAAATGGTTGTTTAAAAAGTAAAATTTATAGTAAAGAATATGAAAATAAAAATAAAATAAATAATAAATGTTCAATTTGTTTAGAGAAATTTTTTATTAATATAAGTAATATAAGCATAACACCATGTAATCATATTTTTCATAGTAATTGTTTACAACGTTGGTTAAAAAAAAATTATTTAAGACCAAAATGTCCTAATTGTAATTATAATTTATTTATGAATAGAAATATTCAAAGAAAAAGTTTTTATAGTTGCTATAATGATGTTCGAAGAAATTCAAAATATAATATTAAAAATAAAAAAAGCATAAAAACTGTTGTTTCAAATAAAATTTATATTCATAGTTTATTTAAAACAGAAACAAATAAAAATAATTTCATAACTAATAAAAATAATTATAATGATTTTTTAAGTATTAATAATGATGTAAATTTAAATGGGAGTAAATTTGATTTGTTATCAAATAATAAAAATACAAATTCAAATTTAAATTTGAAAAAATTAAATAAAAATAATAATTAATAATAAAATATAAATATTTTGAATTATAAATAATATAAATAATATAATTAATTTAATCTAAAAATAATTGGTTTATTTAATCTAAATATTATTTTTATTATAATTAAATTTTATTTTTATATTTTTTGAAAAATAAATTTTATTTTTTAAATATTTATAGAAAACAATTTAAATTATTAATTTTTATTAATAATAAAATTTATTACTATTAATAAAAATTTATATTTTTATTTATTATTAATTATAATTCTTTTCAATATTTTCGTCTTCATAACTATAATCAATTAATTTATTTTTTTTATTTGAATCAAAATCTTTATTTATTTTATTCCTTATATTTTTATTTTTAAAATGAACGATTATAAAATATACAATTATTATTATAATTAAAACAAAAATTACAATTAATATAATTTTAATTATTATATTTTTATTTTTATTTGAAAATTCAATTGATTTATATTGAATTCTCATATTAATTGGTTTATTTAATTCAGCAATAATAATAACTTTAAATGTTCCAATTTTATTAAATTTAATATTATTTTTGGAAGAATTAAAAATAAATAAATTATTTGAATCTGAAAAATTATTTTTCATAATTTCATATAAAAATCCATCATTTTCAATTAAATTAATATATTTATAATCTTTTCTAATAATATAAATATTATATACAATATCTTTATTATTAATAATGTAATTAAAATCAAAAATTGAAATATTATCCCATTTTATTATTTTATCTTTAGAATCAAATGAAATATTATATTTAATTGAATTAAAATTATTAATATAATTAAAAATTTTTTCAAAATTTGTTTCATTTTCTAAATAATCAAATGAAATTTCTAAAGTATTTTCATTTATATTTAATTTATTTTTTTCTTCTTTTAAATAACAAACATAAATTCCTTTTTTATAATTATTTATCAATTTAGTTATATCATAAATTTTGTTTTCATTAAATTTATATGTATATAAAATATCATTGAAATGTTTTATTTGAATTTCATCTCCTTCACTAAAATTATTATATTTAAAATAAACTATTAATGTATTATCATTAATTTTATCAATATTTAAAATCGAATTATTAATATAATTAACTAATCCAATTTCATTTAAATTAATAAAAGTTGAATTTTCATCATAATTATTTTTAATATATTCAATATTAATTGTATAATTTAAATTCATATTATTAATACTTGTACTTATTGCAAGATAATAATAAATTTCATCTTCTTCATTAATTTTAACATTTTTATTTTTTTCTTTTGCTCTTAAATAAGGATTATTAATTTCTAATGAAAATGAACCATATTTTTTTAAAGAATCAAACAAATAAAAATCATAATCATAATAATTATAAACAGAAGATAAATAATTTATTTCATCTTTATTTTTAAAAGAATTATATTGTATATAAAAATCATTTATAATATTTTCTATATTAATTTTTACTTTAGAATAATCAGTATTATTTTTTAATAAAAAATAAATATTTGAATCATTAATATTATAATAATCATTAATTAATTCTTTATAATTTTTTTCATCATAAGATGATTTTATTTTTAATTCTATTATACTTTCATTATCTGCTTTTGATTTAATATTAATAATAGTTTCTGATTCAGTAACATTAAGATTAAATAATTTAATAAGTAAATTTTTATTTTCATTAAAACTATAATTTTTATCAAAAATAGTAACATTAATATCACTGTGATTAAATGTATAACTAGTAGTAAAAAATAAATAAAAATCAGTATGATTTTGACTGAAAAACGGAAGTTTTAAATTATTACTTCCTTTAACAGTAAAAATATAACTTTTATCACTTTCTAAATAATAAGGAACAAACTGTTCAATAAATTGCAATTTAATTAAAGTTGGAATTTTACATGTAATATTCATTAAATCATAATTATCATCTACAACAAAATATTTAATATTATTAATTTCATATTTTTTTGAATCATTTGGAAGAATCATAGTATCAGATACATCATAATAATTTGGTAAAGAATTTTTATAATATATTTGAATATTATCATCTAATAACCCTTCTAAAGATTTAACTGATAAAACCTTTTGATTAGTTCCTTCATTTTCCCCAATGTAAAAAATAGGTGATTCATCACATAAATGCATATCAATATTAACTGATATGTAAGGACGAAGTCCAAAATTAGAATAAATTCTGCTTGTTGGAAGAAATTGATAATAAAAATTAATATTTGAAGAATAAGATGTGAAAGTAATTATTATATTTTTAGATTCTGTTTTATTTAAAGGTAATATATGTAAATGTTGAGAATAAATTTGTTCTGGAGGAATTTCTATAATTTTTTTATTAATTATATAATTTCCTGTATTTTCATCTATAATTAAAATATCACCATCTATAATATTATTAAATTCTCCATTGTCAATGTAATATAATAAAGATAAATCAATTTCATTATTATTATTATTATTTAAAAATTCCTGAAAATTAAAAAATAAAGAAGGTTGAATTTCATTTATTTCTTGTCTTTGAATTCTTCCAAATAAACCATTTTCACTTTTTTTTATATAAAACATTGGAGAAAAAGAAATTATTCTTATTTGATATGGAATAAAAACTTCAAAAGTCCTATCAAAATTCATTTCAATATTAACATATAAAAATTGATTTTCAAAATTAATATCTTCTATTTTTTTAAAATAAACATAAACTAAAAATTCATTAATTTCAATTGGAAAATTTATTTTATTATTATAATTGTCATATATAAAAGAATTAATATTAATATAATTCAACATAAATTCAGAACCCATTCTTAAATCAATTAATAAATAATTTTGTTCATTTAATTGGTAATCATATAAATTTAATTTATAATTATAATATCTATAAGAAAAGGGAAATAAATAAGGTTTAAAAATATTTGTTTTATTGTTATTAAAATTTATTTCTTCATATTCATTTTTATATAAAGAAATCATAACATATCTTTTATAATTTGAAATAAAAAGACCTAAATTTTTTATTTTTAATGTAAATATTGTTTCATTTGTTATTTCAGAAAAATCATAACAAATAAATTGAGATGCATTTTGAAAAATTGTTAAATTTGATTCATTTGATATTTTAATTAAAGTAATTAAATGTTTATATTGATAATTTTCATTATAAAAATTTAATTGAATTTTATTATATGTTTGAATAATTGTTTGATTTATTATAAAATCAAAAGAAATTGAAGTGTTTTTTTCATCTGGAAAATCAGTGAAATTTTTATAGATATTTAAATCTAAAATTTCATTTAATAAAATATTTTTTATAAACGAAAACAATAATAATATTTTTAATATTTTCATTATTAAATAATATTTATATATATTAAAAAATATTATAATATATTAAAGATAAATAACAATAATACTAATATCATCAATAATATTACCATTAACTTTCCACATTTTAATAGCATAATCTTTTATTTCATTACAAGCATCATCACAATTTTTATCTTCTTTATTATTAATAATAATATCTTTTACTTTTTCATTACTTGTATATTCCCAAATTCCATCACTTGCAATCACAATTCCTATTCCATCTTTTTTAACATTTTCTATATAATTTATAAACGGAATATTACTTACTCCTATTTTTTTTGCCATAAAATCTCCCAAACTTCTACTTAATACTAATCCTGGCAAATTACTATCTTTATTATAAACTCTTAAAGGACCTATTTTATTTTTTATTCTTTTTATTTCTCCTCCGAATTTAAATATTCTTTCTTTTTCTTCTTTAATACTAAAATTATGTTCTATTGTTAATTCTTTTATAATATTATTATTATTATTTATTAAAATTCCTTTACAATCTCCTAAATTAGAAGATATTAATGAATAATCATTAAAAATTATTAATAATGTTATTGCTGTTCCTGAAAGAATAGTTTTATTTTCAGAAAAATTTTTTAAAGAATTTTCTAATAATTGATATAATTTATAAATATTTTGGAAATTATTATCAACAAAATATTTTTTATTATAATTATTATTTAAAAAATAATTATTTAAATATTCTGAAATATGTTTACTAATAATATGACCAAATTCACCATGACCATCAAAAATTCCAAAAACATAAAAATTTTCATTTGAAATTATTAAAATATTATCTTGATTTTTTTTTAATGAATTTGAAGGATCTTTTCCTTGAAGAAGAATTTTTGAATAATTTAAATTTAATTTTCTATTTGAAATTATGTTATTTATTGTATTTGATGTATAATAATTATCTTTTAATTTATAAATTTGTTTGTCTTTAAATGCTCTTATATTAAAATTTAATTTTTTTGTTAATTCTAAATTGGTCCTTTCTTTAATTTCATTAATAATTCTATTTGAAATGAAATTATTGTTATGATAATCTTTTAAATAATTTGAAGATATAATTTTTTTATCATTAGATTTATTATCATGAATATTATAAATTTTAATTTTTGGTAAATTTATTTTATTAATTGAATTTTTTTTACTATTATAATTATTATTATTATTATTATTTAATGATTTGCTATTATAATTTAATGATTTATTATTGTAAATTGAATTAATTGAATTATTTTTTCTTTCACTAGAATAAGAAGGAAAAATAATTCCATCATTTAATAAACTTAAAGAAGAATTACTTATATTTTTACTATTATAAATTTTATTTAAATGATATTTATTTTTTTTATTATTTTTTTTATTATAAATATTTTTTTTAAGAATAAAATTACTATCATTTTTATTATTACTAATATTATTATATCTATCTTTTTTACTTTCATTGTAATTTGAAATCATACTATTAAAAAAATTAAACTTTAAATTGTTTTGCATTTATAATTTAAATTTATATTAAAAAATTAATGTATAAATTATATTAATAAATTTAATTTAATAATTTAAATAAATTTTCTTGTAAAGATTCAATAATAAAAGGATTAGTTTTAATTAATTCATCATTTAAATTAAAAGAAATAAAAATTGGTTTATTTATTTTTTTTGATAAAAATTCACTTATAATTTTTCCATAATTATTAACTTCATTTTCATCTTCAATTAATTCTTTAGTAACAATATTTTTATTACTATCAATATTATTTTGAAATGGAATAGATAAAATTAAATTATTAAAAAACATATTTGTATTTCCAATATAAATATAATAACTGTTTAATTGTTTTAATATTTGAATTAATACTTTTTCTTTAGAAAAATTTATTACGTAATTTTCATTTATCATTTATTATTGAAATATTTTAATTATTTCAATTATTATTATTAAAATTATAATTTTATTTATAATAATAATTATAAAAATGAGAAATAATTTTACACCTTTTAATAATATTAATAACAATTATTATAAAAAATATTCTTTAAAAGATAATATTGATGATAATTATAAAAAAAAATTAACTACTCCAAAATTAATAATAAATAATTATTATCATAATAAATATTTAAGCAAATTTGGTTACTTAAATTCAGACACTATAAATAATAAAAACATTAATTATAAATATAATAATAATATTAATAAATATAATAATAATTATAATAATAATTATAATAATAATAATAATTATAGTAATAATATAATTTCAAATGAATATTCATCAAATTCCAATTATAAAAATTATTACTCAAATTTAAACAATAATTATATAAATAATGTATACAACAAAAATTTATCATTTATCCCGGAAAAACATAAATTAGAAAACATTGCAAATTCAATAGTTTATAATATAAAAACTCCACCAAAGATAATTTATCCTAATTATAATTATGATTTTTCATATAATCATATTCAATATCCAAATGGTAATATTGAAACTTTAGACCCTTATATTGAACAAGAAAATAGGCAAAAAGATTATTTTTTTTTAAAATCTACAAAAGAAAATGAATATTCAAATCTTAATTATATTGATTATTTAAAAGGTAAAATTGATGATTATAAAATTAATCCATTTAATTCTATTGATAATTTTAAAGATAATTTTTATTTAGGTGAATCTAAATTAAAAAATAATACAATAACTAAACCTCAATATAATTACACTGATAATAAATATATTTTTAATAATAATAATAATTATAATAATAACAATTATAATAATTATTATTATTTCAATAATAAATATATAAATAATTTAAAAATAAAATAAATAATTTTATTTTAAATTTTTATATAAATTAAATTTATTTTAACAAAATAATTAAATTATAAATAATACATGTCAATTAATTCCGTTAAAAATTTATTTGAACCATCACCATCTAATTCTCCTCCAAATAGTTGTCTAACAAGCACAACAAAAACAATCAACAAATATTCAACAATTTTCCCAAATAATAATAACAATTTATTAATATCTCAATCAACAAATAATAATTATAATAACAATATAAACCTCAATTCAAAAATTATTACTAATAATAATAATAATGATAATAATAATAACAATAAAGAAAATTTACTTCAAATAACACCAGAGCAAGAATCATTAATAATAAAAACATATTTACCTAACAATCTTCCAATTAATTCACAAGATAGTTTTAATATGTACCCAATATATCGAACTATATATATGGGAGATTTAATAGCAAGTACTTATCTTTTATTAAAAGGAGCAGACCCAAATGTAAAAAGTGGAATCAATTTAGAAACTCCTTTATATGAAGCAGTAGATAAATCATCAATAGAACATATAAAACTTCTATTAAATTTTAATGCTGATCCAAATATTCCAATTTCTGATGGAATGACTCCTTTGCATTTAAGTGTTATTAAACAAAATGTTTTAATTGTAAAATTATTGTTAAAATTTAAAGCTAATCCTAATGTTCAATGTCATACATATAAACAAAGTCCTGTTCATTTAGCTATTAAAAATAATGTTGATCCTACTATTTTATTATTATTAGTACAATATAATGGAAGTTTAGTTTTAAGAGACATAAGTGATAAAAAACCTATTGATTATTGTAATTCTAATGAAATGAGAGACACTCTTAAAAAATTACGATTGCAAAAAGAAGAAATTTTTAAAACTCCTATTAAAAATAATAACGAATTTGTTACTCCAAATAAAAATAATAATTGGAGTATTAGTAAAGTAAATAATAGAACTATAAATAGTAATAGTAATAAAAAAAATTTTGATATTTTTAGTACTGCTGTTTTACAAGAACCAGGAGTAGCAAATATTAATTTTATTGAATTGAAAAGTAATAATGATGAAATTAAAAGAGATTTATTTAATACGACAAGTAATAAATATAAAAATTATAATTGTAATATTGCATTAAATGATAATAACAATAATAATAATAATAATAATGATAATAATAATAATAAATATAATAATCAAGAATTTAAAAAAAAATTATCTTTTAATCATGTTAATGAAGAAGATAAAATAAATGAAGAAAATGAAGAAGAAAGTTTTTTAAATAAAACTAATAATAATTATAATATTAATACTATTAATAATAATAAAGATTTAAATAATTCAAAACGTTCTAAATATTCGAATTTTTCTAATTCAAAAATTGATGATTCAAAAATTGATTACAATGTCAGTGATGATAGTAGTATTTTTAAATTAAATAATGAAGATACTAATAATAATAGTAACTTTAATAGTATTAATAATAATAATTTTGATAATAATCATTTAACATTTAAATTCTATGATAATAATATTATTAATACTGAAAATTATAATTCTAATACAAAAAATAATAATAATAAAGAAAATAATGATAATATTGATAAAAATAATGATGATAATAAAAATAATATTAATCAATATAATAATAATAGCATTAATTCAAATTTTGAAGATATTGATGATGATAATAATTATTTAAAAACATTTACTAATAATAAAGAAAAAATATTATTTAATTATAATAAAATGAATAGTGATTATTATTATAATAATAATAATAACAAAAACATAACTAAATTTAATAAATACACACAAACAGACACAGAAAATTCTTTTAATCAATCAAATAAAAAAAAATTATTAATAATTGATAATTCAAAATTTATTAATGATAATAAAGAAAATATAAATATTGATAATAATAATACAAAATTTTTAACATTTAATTCATCTAAAAATATGATTAATCATAATAATTCTTTTAATTATAATGGATATAAAAGAAATAATAATAAAAATAATAATAATAATAATTATAATAATAATAATTTTAATAATTTTAATAATAAAAGAAATTATTTTGAATCTGTTAGTTTTAGTATCAATCAAAGTAAAGAAAAAAATAATGATAAAAATAAAAAAAAAAGTAATTTTACTAATGATACAATTGTTACAACTTATACTTCTTCAAATCACACTGTTAGAGTTAGAACTAATAGTTATAATCAACCAGAAAATTATAATAATAATAAAATGAATACAACAAAAATCTCAACAAATATAAATCATATTAAAGTTACTGATAATGATAATAATAAAAGCAGGAATAATAAAAATAATAATAATAAAAATAACATTTATTCTTATAATAATAAAAACATAAATAATAATAAAGAGAAAATTATTTCAACTACAACAACAACTACATCAAAAACAAAAATTACTACTACAAAAACAACAAAAAATGATAATAATAGTAATATAAATTCTAATAATAATAATAATTATAATAATAAAAATTTCAATAATAATAAAAATTATAATTCTTCAACATATAATTCATCAAATTCAGCAAATACAAATAATACAATTGAAAAAAATATAAAAAATAAAACAAAACCAAGCAAATTTTTTCCAAAAAATGAAGAAGAAAAAATTATTTTCACAACATCAAATGATGAAATATCAGAAAAAAATAATCAATTTCAAATAAAAAAAAGTCCAAAATTTATGACAAATAATAATAATTATTCAAAAGATGATGATTTATATTATTTTTTATCTTCAATAAATTTATTATGTTATTACAATAATTTTACATCAAAAGGAATTTATTCATTAAAACCAATAATAAATGATATTATTAATAACAAATTTAAAATTAAAAAAAAAGATTTAATTGATTTGAATATTAATATTCCAGGTCATATTTATAGAATAATAACAAAATTAGAAATTGAAAGTGGTTTAATTAATAAAGAAAATTTAAAAAAAATTTTTTATTATGAACTTAATAATAATTATAATAAAAATTATAATAATAGTTCAAATAATGATATTTTAAATAATTCAATTGAATATGTTTGTGCTTTGAATTGTTTTACAGTAAATCAACAAAAAATTTATTATAATAATTATGATAATAATAATAAAAGTTTTAATAAAAATAGTAATAAATATGATATTGATAAATGGTTAAATAAAATTGGGCTAATTCATTTGAAAAAAAATTTTATTGAAAATGGCTTTGACTATTTTGAATATTTTATTTTACAAATGTTTAGTTCTATTCCTATTGATGAAGATATTCTTCTTAATGATATTAAAATTTATGATGATTTTGAAAGAGAAAAAATAATATTAAGATTGAATAAAGATGTTAAATTTATTAATAATAATAATAATATTTATAGTTATAATTATAATAATACAACTGATATTAATACAACAAATTATAATAATACTCATTACAATAATAATAAATATTATAATAATTATGGAAAAAAAATTTTAAATAATGAAAATGATTGTTTATTATTTTAGAATTAATAAATTTTTCAAATATTTTTAATTATTTTTATAAATTCATAATTTATAATAATTTATTATAAATATATTTATAATTTATATATTAATTGTAAAAATAAAACCATTTAAATAATTTATTTTTTTTTAAATTAAATAAAATAAATTATTATTTATTTAATATATAAACATTAAATATGAGCTACCAAAATGCTTATCTCACAAACACAAAAATTCGATTAATGAACGAATTATCAGTGACATCATATTTACCAAACATGAAAGATTACATAGTAAATTTAATAATTCAATTAATTTCATATCAATTTAAATCACCTACACAAAACGCTCGTTATTCAATAAATAATTTTTTTGGTCAAGATAAAATTGTTATGGTTACTCTTCCAATGAGTATTCCATTTAATAATAGAAGTTTTGATGTTCCAATTCAAATTTATTTAATGAAAAATATTCCTTATGAACCTCCTCAAATTTTCATTGAAGTTAATCAATCAACTGGAATTAATACTAAAAATACAGATATTGATGCAAATACAAAAAGAATTTTAGTAAATAGTTTAAGAAATTGGAGTCAATATAGTGAATTAGAAAAGGTATTAAATGATATAAGAGAAAGTTTTAGAAAAAATTTTCCAGTTTTTAAAAAAACTCAAAATACTGTTGTTAATAATAATAATAATAATAATAATTTTTATAATGTTATAAATACTGGAATTCAAAATATTCAACTTAATCAAGGAATGTATCATTCAGGTGGTACTTCAATTTATGGGCAACCAATGGGAAGCAATGTTGTTAATAATGTAAATAATAATTATTATATGAATAATAATGTTAATAATAATAATGGAATTCCTCCTCAAATGAATTTTAGTAATAAACATGTTAATTCTGGTCTTAATTTAAATAATCAAAATGTTATTAATAATAATATTAATAATAATGTTAATGTTAATAATAATAATGCAGAAGTTCAGATAAAAAATATTATGATAAATGAAATTGTTTCAAAAGTAACGGATTTAATTAAGTTTGAAAGAAATAAAATTAATCAACAAAAAATAAAATTAAATAATTTTAAAAATAATTTCATCCAAGAATCAGAAAAAATAAATAATTATTTAAATAAATACAATGAAATAGAAAATTGTATGAACAATGATTTAAATAATATTAATAATGAAATACAAAATATAAATAATTATTTAATAAATAATAGTAATTCTAATAAAGAAATAACAAAAGAAAATTGTTTAAATTTTATAAATGTTTCAGATAATAATAATATTTTAAATTTGATAGCAAAAGAAGCTTTTTATGAAGAAATGAATAAATTTATTAAAAAAGCTGCAGGTGATAGAAAAATAGATTTTATGAGTGCAATGCAATTTCAAAGAAATCTTGCAAGAAATCAATTTATTAATAAATATTTACTTGAAAAATATACAAAATAAATATTAAAAATAAATAACTATATTATTTTAATTATTAGAATTAATTTTAATTTAAATATATTATATTATTTTTTTTTTTTGATGTTTTTTATATTTAATTTTCAAAAAAAATAATATTTTTTTAATGAATTCAACACCAATAAATAAAATGATATTTTTTAATTAAAATTTATATTTTCATAATATAATTTATATATAAATTTAAATAAAATTAGTTTTTTATTATAAATGAATGAAAATATAAGATATAGTTTTCGAGTAGAAGAAAAAGCAACAGAAAATGAACCTGATTTAATAACAAACGAAGAAAAAAAAACATATATTTATAATAAATTAAAATTATATTTTTTATTATTAGGTGTTGGAAGTTTATTACCATGGAATTCAATGTTAACAGTAATGGATTTTATTAAAAAATATCAAGAAAAATACAAACCAGATACATATTATGCTTTTTTTAAATTTTTATATAATATTATACTTCAATCTATTTTGTTGCTTAAAAAAGATCTTTTTAGTTATAAATCTTTATTAATTTTTTCTTATACCGCTTCAGCTTTTTCATTAATTTTATTACCCATTGTTGTAAAATTTCTTGATAATTTAACTGGTTATATTATTTCTGTTTTCATAGTTGTTATTTTAGGATTAAAATCTGCAACATGTTCTTTTGCATTATTTGGATTAGTTAGTTTTTTTCCTAAAGATGTTATTATTATAACTTCAACTGGTCAAGGATTTTCAGGTATAATAATGAATATTATTGAAATGATTATTAAAATATTTTGTAAAAATGATGATTTAAATGCATTTATATTATTTGGAATAGGAATGATTATATTATGGTTTAATGTATATATTATATATAATTTATATTCAAAAAATATTATTTTTAGAAAAGTTGCTACAAAAATAGGAATAATGAAAGTTGCAGAATTTTATGATGAATTTGAAATAAGAAAAATAAAAATGAATAATGAAAAAAAAAATAAATATTCTTTTAAAAGTTTGTCTTTAAAATTATTAGATATAAATATTTTAATTTCTTATATTTATATAATTACTTTTGCTGTTTTTCCTGCAATAAGTTTAAAGCCAGATACAATATTTAATTTAGATAGTTCATGGACAAATAATATTTTAGTAGCAATATATAATTTATTTGATATTTTAGGGAGATATTTAATAAATTTTACTAAACCAACTAAAAAAAAGATATATTTTAATGTATTATCTAGAACTATTTTTTTAATAACATCTCCTTTATGTTGGATTTTATTTGTAAGGGATAGTATTAATTCTAATATTATATATTTATTTATTGTTATTAATATGAGTTTATTAGGATTTACTAATGGAATTAGTACAGCTTTATGTTATGCAATTGCTCCTTTATTGGTTTCAGATGAATTAAAAGGCGTTGCAGGAAGTAATGTAAGTTTTTATAATATTTTTGGTATTTTTTTGGGAACAATTTGTGCGATTGGGACTGTTCCTTTAACTGAAAAAATTGGAAATATAAAAACAAGTTCATAAAATTCTTAAAAATAAAATGTAATTAACTTATATTATATATTTTAATTTAATATTTATTATTTATTTAATATTCAAATGAAATCATTATTTAAGTTCAAATTTTCAATTTATTCTTTTAATATATTTAAATTATATTCTTTAATTAAAATATTATTTATTTTTAAGAATAAAAAATATTTTTCATTTAATTCATTTTATTTCAATTCCTTCAATATTAATTTTATCTTTTTCAGTGATTTGTCTTTTTGCTTTACAAGGGTTTCCATATGCAACAACATTAGGAGGAATATCTCTAGTAACTACACTTCCAGCTCCAATAACAGATCCATCTCCAATTGTAACTCCTGGACAAACAACAACATTTCCACCGAGCCAAACATTATTTCCAACTATTATTTTTTTTGAATATTCATAACATGCATTTCTTTGTTCATAATCTATTGGATGACATGCTGTATAAAATGAACAATTCGGACCAATAAAATTATTATTACCAAAAATTACTTCAGCTTCATCTAAAATAACTAAATTATAATTTGAATAAAAATTATCACCTATTGTAATATTAAAACCATAATCAACATTTATTTTTGGGACTAAACAAAAATCTTTTCCGGTTTTTTTAAATAATTTTTTTATTATTTCTGTTCTTTTTTCATTTTCTGAAGAATTTGTTTTATTATATTCCATACATATATCATATGCTTTATCTCTTGCTTTTAATATTTCTGGATCATTTGCCCAATAAATTTCACCTAATAACATTTTTTCCATGTTTGATTTCGTTTGAGACATTTAAATATATTATTAATATTATTAATTGTATGAATAATATTATAAAAAAATTTAAATAATAATAATATAAAAATAATTATTAATTATTATTAATAAAAATAAAACTTATAATAAATAAATAAAAATGTCATCAAATAATAACAATCCTTATGAAAAATACAATGCTGAATTAGAAAGAGACATATATCAAAGATGGTTAAGAAAATGTCAAAGTGAAAATGAACAAAAACGTATATTAAGTGAACAAAATAATTTCGATAAAATCAACTACGATCGTCAAATACTTTATCGAGTGGGAAACATTCCATCTCCAGAATATAGCAAACTTTACACACCTTTCACTCAACCTGACCAACAATCAAAAATTTCCACATCAAAATCCCAAAATTTCTCTCACAACATTCAATCTATTAATAATAATGATAATAATAATTTAAATTTATATAACGCAGAAGGAGGCCAAACTTACATTAGACCAAACATAGATTCAAATGGAAATTACAACGTTAAAAATTATCTATTAAATTCTCAATTTGGTGGAGTTCGTCGTAGTCCAACTTCTCTTACGAGACCTGAATTATATGATAGATTTGATAATGATACATATCCAGGATATAAAGAAAAACAAAAAGAATTTTTAAATTATAATCAACATATTGTTACTGATAATATTAGATATAAAGATTATTTATTAAATGAAAAAAAGAAGATGAATGAAGAAAGAATAAAAGAAATGCAAAGATTAAAAGAATTAGAATTACAAGAAAGATTATATGAAGATGAAAAAAAAAGAGTTTATAAAAATTTATTAGATAATCAAATTAAAGTTAAATTACCAAGTAAATTAGGAAAATTATATTATTCTGCTAGTTTTAATGATAATGCTGTTAAATTTAAAAATCCTCAATTATACACATATGTTCCTGAAAATTCTTTTATGAATAGAAATAAATTAGTTGAAGTTAATCCTTATAGTTTAAAAACTACTAATTTAGGAAATTCAGAATTAGAAAGAAATACTATTTTAAATCCTATTTTTAATTTCAAATATAATCATTATTTATTCCCTAATAATGAAAATAATAATACTATTGAAGATAATAATAATAATAATATCATTTATAATGCTGGACAAGGTGTTGTGAATAAATAAAAAAATTTTAATTTATATTTTTAATGAATAAATTTATTATAAATTTTAATATATTTTTATTATAAAATAATAATAATTTTTTTTAAAATAATAATTTAAATTATTCTATTTTCATATTTGAAATGATAATTTAAATTAATAATTTTTATTATTGACTACATTTTGAATATTCTTGTGAAGCATCAACAAATATTTTTAATACAATTTTTAATAAATCTAAATAACTACTTCCTTTTAAAACTTCAATTAATTCCCAAAAATCATTTTGTAAAACTTCAGAATTAAATAAACATTTCACAACATCAATTACACCATTTGATTTAACTTGAATTTGCTTAAAATTATTACAAGAAACTAAACAAAAAACAAACAAAAGCAACAAAATATTTTTTTTCATTTTTTTATATATAAATAAATATAAAAAATAATTAAATTTAAAATAAATATTTAAATAAAAAATATAATATAAAAAAATGAAACAATTTCAACAAACTATAAGTTCATTAGTAGCATTTGAATCAAAAGAAGGTGAAAATGGAATAAGAAAATTACGTAAATTCATAAAATCAACACAAAGTAATATGAACAATTCAATAAATATTTTAAGTTATCCATCACAATCAAGAATAACTCATGGAAATTTAATAAAACTTTCAAATATAAATGGAATTAAAAAATCTTTTCCTGACGGTCCAAATCCAACAATCAAATATTATATTAGATACTACATAAATATGTATAATATAAATAGTAATAAATTCTATGGAAATTCATATCGATCAGATTTAATTGAAATTAATATAGATGATAATAATTTTATCAAACTCAAAAATAAAGAAGATTTTTATGCTTATGTTCTATCACCTGATTTAGATAATGATAACGCAATAGTTCAAATAATTTTTGTTGAAACAAAAGAAGATACTATTATTAATCAAACAGTTGAAGGATGGACAATATTTAAATTAAATACCGGGGTTAGTTATGATCCATCAGATCATTCACCTCAAAAATTATCTTATAATCAATCTCAAATTTTTCTTGGAAGTCCAAGAGAGTTAATATATAAAGAAATTAAAACTTTAAAATCAATTAAAGATGCAAATCTTGATTATGAAGTTTTTGATTTTCATAATTTGGAAAATATTAAATTTCTTTTGCCTGATTATGTTACTCTTAGTCATAATGAACAACTTCCTGGATTGTTATTAAGATATTTACCTAAAGTTCCGGAATTAAATGAAGATATTAAAACAAAAAATTTTGAAGATGTTTATATAAAAAATGTAGAGATAGTTATTAATAAGGATTTAGAAGAAAAATTATTAAATTTTGCTGATAAATATCGACAAGATAAGTATCATATTATATCTAATCAATTTAATACAATAACAATTAAAGAACGTAGATTAAAATGTGGTATTCATAACACATGGTGTTTTATTAATACAAATGGATTAGAAAATTCTCTTACATTAACAAAAAAAGATGAATTATTATTTTATAAAGGAGTTTTAGCAATTGATAAATTTTTTCCAGATGAAAATAATTCTTGTGCTTTGATAATTGAATTAAATTATATAATAAATATTCCTTTAAAAGAAACAAAATTTGAAGATTTAGCCTTACCAATTGGTTATAGTGTTTTAGTTCCTGAAAATGTAAATGATGAAAACAATTTCCAAAAAGCACATTTAATAACCGGACCGGGTATGACTGTATATGGTGATTATTTATGGGACCCTTTAGAACTAACCGATAGATTAATAAAAATAAATTTCATTCTAAGTAAAAATAAAGAACCTATTGATAAGACATTCAAAGAACAAGAAATTAAGGATTTAAATAAAGATATTGAAATTATGAAAAAAAGTCTTATTAATGAACATAATCAAGCTTTATTATCAAAAGACATTGAAAATGAAAGAAAAGTCAAAGAATTAGAAGAAAAACTTAGAACTATGCAAGCTCAAATGGATCAAAGTAAAAAACAATTAAAAGATGCCTATGGAAGAGAAGAAATTCCAAAACCTGAAAATCCAGTTGTTTTTAAAGAAAGTATAATTACAGTTGACAATGCTCAACCAGAAATAAATCAACAAAGCGAAAATTTAAAAGCAGTTAAAGAACCAGAACCAGAAATTAAAGAAACGTCAAAAACAACAACAGTAATAAATCAAAAAGAGATATATCATATAATTTCTGAAAAATCTAATTTTCAACCTAATAGTATGTATGGTAATCAAATTTCAGAAGAAGATTTAAAAGCTTTTCAAGAATTTCAAGAATTTAAAAAAAAAAATCATTTATATGATAGTGCTGATAAATCATCGAAAATTATGATAGATGATTATTCAAAATCTAAATTAATATATGAAAAAAGACAAGAAGATATGCCTAAATCTGAAGTAGCTAATTTATATTCAAAAGGTGTCTTTTCTTTAGATATTGAAGAACCTAATGAAAATGTTCTTGAATTCACATTAAGAAAAGAATTAGAAAGTGAAAATCTTGCAAGTAATTTTAGTCTTCAATTTTTAACATTTAAACCAAAAAAAGATACAAAATCATTTGATGAAATACCAAATAAAATAAAATTCACATATGATTTTTTTAATTTATCAAAAGAATCTCCGGTTTGTATTGTTAATAAAAATGAAGAAAGTATGTTTTATAACAATCCTTTAATTTTAACAAAAGAAAATAATGAATTATATTCAAATGATGAAAAAGAAATTACAATAAATAATAAATTTGATCCTTCAATGAATGAAAGTATTGATTTTAAAGTTTTTATTAAATATTTATTATATAAAAATCTTTTAATAACAATAGAAAATGTTGAAAATTGTTTTATTTTTGGTTTTATAAAAGTTCCTTTAAAAGATTTTATACGTCAAGGAAAACCACAATCATATCAAACAAAAGAATATGAAATTTTTGATAGAAATTTTGAATCAAAAGGTTTTATTCAAATTTTATTGAAAAGTTTAGAAATTAATTGTTTAAAAGAATTTAAATATGATCCTAATTATTTAAAAATCGTTAATAGTAAAGATGGTTATAATAATTTAAAAAAGAAAAAAAAAGTCATTGCTAAACAAATGAATCCTTCTCAATTTTCTAAAGAAGAAAAAGAAAGAATTGGACAACAATTATTATTAAAAAATAAAAATGATATTAATGATTTATATAATCAAGATAATAATTTAAGAAAATTTCGATTAGACCCAGAAATTGAAAAAAAATTAAGAGTTATGCGATTTTTCAATCAAAAAACTGATTTAACTAAAAAAGTCAAAATCGAAGAAGAAAAACTTATAGAATTAAAAGCAAAAAAAAACTCTGATGAACAATTTTTCCAAAATTTATCAGATTGTGAAAAAATACGAGATTTAAATAGAAAATCAGTTTTATCAAAAGTAACACAAGAAAATCACAAAAACGTAATAAATTTAACATTAATTCAAGGTCAACCACATTATTTTAATTACGTAGTATTAAACACATCAAATTATGAAGATTTATTTCATATTGTAATTTCCCAAGGATCCTCAACAGAAGAACAAACAAATTTAAATCCCGGGGATAATACAATAACATGCATATATGCTCCTCAAGAATGGGCCTATGTTACTGATAAAGAAAAATTAATAGTTCCAAATGATTATGATATTATAAGTAATGATCTATATTTTACTATAAAACCTAATGAAAGTATTCCTTTATGTTTTAAAGTATGTTCTTATGATAAATTAAATGATGATACCTCATATACAGTTTGGGTTCATAAAAAAAATGGACAACCAATTTATTTTTTGAATATTAATATTATAAAAACTTTCCCTGTTATAGATCATATGTTTTTATATTATATTCCTGAAAATAAATTACAATTTCTTTCTTTAGTTAATCCATTCAAAAGAGATAAAAATAAAACACTTAATATTCTACAAAACATATTAATTACTGACATTGGAATTAATTTACAATTAAGTGATAATACATATGATTTTAATTTTGAATATACTTCAAAAGAAGAAGGTTATATTCATGAATTTTATATTTATTTTTATTTAGAAAGCACAAGAAGTGATTTATATATGACATGGAAAGTAGTTATAAAATCAATGGAATTTAAAGAAATAGAAACTGTTTTAGGCCAAAAAAAAAATCTATTATTATATATCGATAATAAAAATTATGGAAATATTAATGTTAAATTATTTAGTGATAATATTAATAATGTTTTAATAAATGAAAATGATAGTTTTACAATATTAGAAAATCAAACAGCTGAAACGAAATTAACATTATTTTGTAAAGAAGATAAATTCAAAGAAAATATTATTAATTGTGTTAATATCGGAAATAGAGAATTAATTAAAGATTGGCTTTTAAGATATACATTAACAAAACCAATCATTGATGAAACTGTAGAAGTTGATTGCAAAGTTGGAAGTATTACAAATATTCAATATATTTATAATAATCCTATGAATAAATGGGTTGCTTTACTTTTTGAAAGTAATGATACAAATCTTTTGAATGTTGTTGATAAAAAAGTAGGTTTCAATCCTAATGAACAAAAATATATTAATATTAGTATTCCTGCTCAATATGCTGTTGGTTATGGAGAAGTTTTGGTTTTTATTTATGATGAAGATGAAGTTTTTAGTAAAACTACACTTTTTAAATTAAAATATAATTAAAAAATATATTTAAATTATAATAATAATGATAATATTTTTTTTAATTTAATTTTAGATTTATTTATAAATTTACAAATATTAAAATATAATATTAAATTTATTAAAAAAAATTATTATTTTTATTTTTTTATTTTGAATATTTTAAAACATATTTTGTAATATATTTTTCTTTTTCATTTTCTTTTGGTTTATTATTATAAAAATTAAAATATAATAAATTTTTATTAAATCCATTTGAAATATTAAATTTTTTATTATACATATTATTAATAAATATATTTTGAGAATTATTAAAAATATTTTTTTTCTTTGGAAATTTATAAAAATTAATATTAGTTAAATAGTTCTTTTTATTTGAATAATTTAAAACATTTTCAGGTGACAAATCCATTAAATGAGCTTCTTTAAGTTTATTTTTAAAATGAAAATATTGAATATTATTATTATTTTTAAATAATTTATTTAATTTATCTCTTTTTTTTAAATACATTAAAGAATTTTTATTAGCATAAAAATTGTATTTTTTTTCTAAATTTTTTAACAATTTTAATTCATCATGAGAATCATCTTCATATTTATTATCATTATTACTATTATCTTCAAAATAATTATTTTTATTTTCTTCTGAATTTAAATTATTATCAAAAATTTCATTAGTATTATTAAAATTATAATAATTATTATTAATATTATCATAAGATAAAAATTTATTTCTGTTTTTTTTATAAAAATTATTTTTATTTTCATATAAATTATAAAATATACCATTCATTTTTTTATTTGTAAATTTTTTATTTTTTTCATCTTTAAAAATTTCATATTTATGATTAATAAATTGTCTTTCATAAACTTTTTTTTCATCATCAATAAACAAAGGAACAATTTTCTTTTTTGATTTTTCAAAATTACTAAAAAATCTTTTATGTTTAGTTATAAATTCTTTATCGTTATTTTTAAGTAAAATATTCCAAATTTTATCTTTTTTTTGATGATTCAAACTATTATTATTTAGATTATTTTTTGACTTTCGATTCATATTATTAATAACTTAAAAAATTATTAATTATTTAATTTAAAAAAGTTATTATATTTTATATAAAATAATTATGAAATATTTTTTTCAAATAATAAAAAATGTAATTTTAGATGAACAAATTTAAATATTTTAAAATTAATGATATGTAAATAAATTTATTAAGTTATTGAATAGAATTAATTTTTGATATAATTAATATTATTTTCATCCTAATCCAATTTTTAAAATATATTCTATTTTTAATATTTGTCTTTCAACTTTAGGTATGATCTTTCATATATAAATATTTAATAATAAATTATAGTTTTTATTTAAAAATTGTTTTTATATTAATACAAAATTATAGCAACAAAAATTAGTTTAATAAATTATTTAATTTATTTACAATTTCTTCATTAATAATTAAAAATGAATCTTTAATTTCATTTTTATATTTTTCTAATTCTTTTTTATTTGAATTTTTTTGATTTTTATTATTTTCAAATTTTTTTATTTCATTCATAATAATATTTTTTTTAATTTTAGATAAAATTTCAATTGCTTCTTTTAAATCATTTTTTAATATTTTTTCATAATTTAAATATTTTTTAATTTCATTATAAAAATAATTAAAATTTGAAATAATTTCATTTTCATTATTTTTAATTTCATTAAAAATACTATTAAAATTATTTTTAATAATAATATTATTATTATTTTCTTTAATAATACTATTTAAAATCTTTTTATTTTTCTCATAAGAAGTTTTTATTTTATTTCTATGAATAAAAATATCATTTAAAAAACTATTTTTAATTTTATTATAATCATCAATATTTTCATTATTTCTTTTATTATAAAAATCATTAATTTCTTCATTAATTTTTTCTTTTTTAATTTCAATATTTTCTTCATTATTAACATTTTTATATTTATTAATATCAGGCAAACTCATAGACAAATTTTTTTGTTTTTTAATAATAATATGATTGTTATTAATATTAGAATAATTATAAAAATTTCTAAACATTATAGATTTATACGAATTAATTTTTGGTAAAATTTTATTTAAATTTAAACTAAAACTTTTTCTTTTATTATTATTATTTTCTTCATTAATATTTTTTTCTGGAATATGTGATAAAAACATTTCACTATTTGATTCTATTTTTTCTACTCTTTTTCCATAAGCAATTTCTTCTTCTTCTTTTGTTAATATTTCTCCTCTTTTTATTTTATCTTTTATTAAAAATTTTATTCTTGAATTTTTATCTGAAATTTTTAAATTAATTTCTTCTATAATATCTTCTTCTTTTGAGTTTTTTAATATCATTATTTTATCATTACAATAAAAATTAATTTTATAATAAATATCTCTATATGGCTCATTGTTGTTAACAGATATTATTAAATTATTAAAAGGTAAATTATCAAATGTTTTAAATTGAGAAAAATCTTTGGATTTTAGGGAAATAAGAGGAATGTAAATTGATTCTAAAAATTCTTGAGAAAAAATTAATTTTTCTTCAATGTAATAATATACTGTAAATGATAAATAATCAGGCATTGAAGATAATGGAGGTATATCATTATCATTATCATTATCATTATTATTATTATTATTATCATTTTGAATTTCATTTAATTCTTCTTTTGAAATTTGAGGATGATTTTCTAATTCAATATAAATTGAAATTAAATTATCTGAATTTAGATTTGTAAATAGCCAACTATCAAATAATTTTCCTTTATTATTTATTTCTCCTTTTTCGAATATTGTAAATTGTTCTTTTATTTCAATTTCTTTTATATCAATTTCTTCTTCAGTTCCTTCAAATAAAATATAAAAATCTATTTCTGATTTTGGCATTTTTTTAATTGGTTTTGTAACAATTTCAATAAAAATATATTTATTATTATCATTATTATTATTTTCATTATTAATATTAATAATATTTGGAAAAAAAATTTTTACAATATTTTTAGGCAAAATTTTATTTTTATTTTTATTTACATTATTTATAACATAAATGTCAAAATAATCTTTAATATTTTCATCTTTATTAATTTTATAATCAAAGAAAAAATTT